>Ga0208629_100480_pt1 | contig 19419 bp, 12 predicted proteins | sample LakWasMet19_HOW5_2_FD_183865 | JGI IMG/M metagenome (GOLD analysis project Ga0208629, IMG submission 183865) | Freshwater sediment methanotrophic microbial communities from Lake Washington under simulated oxygen tension - Sediment Metagenome... | ecosystem: Environmental > Aquatic > Freshwater >... | reverse complement strand
CGCCCGCACGACCGACAACGTTACATCAGGTGAGAACCTATCCGATATAGCTGACAGCCTGCCAGCTGAGCCTGGGCAAAGAGTTGATTGTTCCCATAAGCGTTTTCTTGCCTGCGAAATGTTGGCTCAGAGGTGGTGGGTCTCCTGCTGCTGGCTCATTGCATTCGGCGACAACACTCGGCACAGTTACTCGTCGTTGAGCTCTTCGATCCCTGTGGCCTGGCCCCATCATTTGTGATTTCTGTCCTTTTATTCGCTGTCGTTGTCTTTGCAGTGGCTGCTCGAGTAGCGTTGCCCGACATCACCACGAAGGTTTGCCGACTTCCGCTGGGTTCGCTCGCCGGGCTGGTAAAGAGGGCTGGTAAAGATTTCGTCAGTGTTGCACGGTGCTGCGTCATGAATCAGCAATCTCTCCAAGTTGCTGGCGCCGCGGCTGACGCATCGGCAGATGGCTCGGATGGTGTTGCGGTGGTGTTTGAGGGACCGCGTGCGGCGCCCAGCAAAAAGCCTGGTGATGCGCGTGACAAGGGCATTCATGCTGACATCTGGCGACCCGTTCAAACAGTGTGCGTGATGGTGTGCTGCCGGGCCGGGCGGTCCATCGGTGTCGCCAGTTCGGCTGCATGATGTTCAGGACAACCTGACATGTCGTACCACCGCTTGTACGTACCCGCCTGAGCGACCGTGGTGACGGCGACGTTGAAGTTGTCGCTTGCCTCTTATGCTGAAGACTCTGTAAGCTATCGCTGCTGGGGCACGGGGCATGGGTACTTGAGTGTCTGTAGGTCAACTACCAGTGGAACGATCGCGACCGACCGAGTCGAACTCGACTGAGAAGTCTAACACTCGTTGTTGTATCGTTAAAGCAATCAAAACGAATGTTAACACAGCTGCAAACAATAACATCTTGTTCCGAATGTTAACAACAGCCCAACAATAACACCAGAGTGGGGTGACAAGATATCAGCGAGAAAAAAGTTAACAGTGTGCAAAAGTTAACTCCCACATCCGTTCTATTACGAAGCGAACCCATAAGTTGAAAACGCGTGGTCTTGTTAACAGCATTTTCTTGGTTAAGTAGTTCATTTCAAACGTTAACCGAGCGCCGGTGATCCGCGACGTGGAACTCGCCGCGCCGAGGGCCTCGAGTTGTATCATTGAAGCTGTAGGATCCGGAGAAAGTGAAGTGTTCTTTTTTAGCACACCGCGTCATCAGCAAAACGAGCAGGGAAACTTGAAGGTGAGAGTCCCGAGCCTCTCCTGAGCGATCTTTTGTCTGTGCGTCGTGTATAAACACATTCGCAGAATCCATCCAACCCATTGATGGCTCGAGCGCCAGCCCATCCCTGTGAGTATGACCAAGCATCCACGCGCTTTGGATATGTTTGTATCAGAGGGAAATCTTCAGCAAGCTCGATTTCTGGCGCTTTCTGCAGCCTGAGCTGAACTTCAGGCTGAGCAACTCTGCACTGTGCAAAAGAATCACGTCCGTGATGCGTCGTGGTCGAGGATGCGGAAACGACGGATCTGCAACAATGCGCAGCTGCCGTTATGGGGCCGAATGCCACACAGCGGGCTGCCCGTTCCAGCATCCGAGTGCGGCCCGGGGCATTGCCGGAAAGATGATCGGTACACCGAGGATGCCTGAAGCAGCCTCCTCCGATCGTGTGGATGCTCGGCAGCGATGCCATTTTGGCAACGACTGCCGCAATCCTGCTTGCTCTCGGAGTCACTCACCAGAGCCGGAGCTCGCTGCCGCGCCTTCGATGCCCGCCGGCGCTGGCCCACCGGGTGCGTGCAGATTCGGGAGCGCCTGCACCAATCCGCGATGTACCCGAACCCACCCAACACCGCTCGCAGGCGCCGGCGCTGGCAAAGCATTGGGACACCACAGCCTCGCTGCGCTGGACCGCCCAGCCAAACACGCGGGGAAGGCGCCTGCGCTTGGAACGCCGGCGAAGCCGTGCTTTCGCGGTGCTGAGTGTGCGAACGCCGCTTGTGGCTATGGGCACCCTGCAGGCTGGCCTGTGCGGAGTGGCGGTGGCACTGGAGGAAGCACGCACGGCTGTGGCGTGCTGCAGCGCCTACAGCGCGCCACGGCCGCAGCGCGGCAGGCTCATGAGGGCGCGGTGGCGCAAGCCGCCGAGAAAGCGTTCAAGGCCTCGCAGCTCGCTCCCCAGGGTAATCCAGCCCTCCAGCGAGCGCAGGAGCAGACGCAGCGTGCGCTACAGGACCGCGTGGCGGAGCTGCAAGCGCAGAAAGCGGCATTCGACACGGCCGCTGCGGCAGCAGAAGCCACGCTCGTTTCAGCGCTGGTACAGGCAGGGTGGGAGCCAGATTGCCTTCAAGCCATCCCTTGGAACGCGCTGCCGCCCCCGCTCCGCGAGCAGGCTAGCGAGGGCGCAAATCGGCTGCGGAGGGAAAGGCGCCGGCTGCAGGCGGCGCTGCCCGCGCTTGCCCTGCGCAGTGACATCGAGGCAGCGGTGCGCAGCAGCCGCTTCCTGGTGGTGCAGGGGTCTACAGGCAGCGGCAAGTCCACCCAGGTTCCGCAATACCTCGCTGAGATGCTCGGTCCCGGGAAGCGCGTGCTTTGCACGCAGCCCCGCAAGGTGGCCGCGGTGTTGCTGGCAGAACGAGTCGCGAACGAGTGGGCTGCCGCCGATACGCCGGTCAGAGTGGCGGAGGTGGGCGGCGCAGTAGGATACGCTGTAGGCGCGCTGCGCAAGGGCGGAGACTGGTCCCGCATCGAGTACCTGACGGAGGGCACGCTGCTGACGCGGCTGCTCGCTGAGAAGGCGGCCGGTGACCGCAGGGGGGATGCGCTTCGCAAGGCAGCAGGCGGCACTGCCACAGACGCCGCTGTTGGTGACGGCTTCCAACTGCAGCCCCCAGCGGAGGCACCCCCGACGGGTGCGGCAGCGCTACCGCGAGACCCTCTCGCCGGCGTCGGCGCGATTGTCATCGACGAGGCGCACGAACGCTCCATGCGTTGCGACCTGCTCCTCGGCCTGTTGAAGGCACTCCCCGCTGACAGGTACCCTGACCTAAAGGTTCTGGTCACCTCCGCGACGCTTGATGCGGCCCTGTTCAGCGCCTACCTTGGCGACTGCCCCGTCCTCACCATCCCTGGCCGCACCTTTCCAGTCGACGTCATCTACCTGCCGCAGGCCACCGCGGGGCCCGGCGCAGCGAGAGGCAGTGTCGGCAGCGGCATCAGTACGGCACCAGAGGACTACGTGCGGGCGGTAGTCCGCGCCGCCGTGCGCATCCACCTTGAGACGGCCCCCCACAGTGGCGACGTCCTCTGCTTCCTCACTGGCATCGACGAAATCGAGCGCGCGCGCACCCAGTTCGAGCAGGCGATCGCACGGATCCCAGGCGCTCTTCCTGCGCTCACGCTCGCGCTGCACGGCCGGCAGCAGCCCGAGGAGCAGCGGGAGGCGTTCCAGCCCGCTCCGCTTGGGTCGCGCAAGATCGTGTTTTCGACGGCCATCGCGCAGACGTCTGTCACCATTGACGGGGTGAGGCACGTTGTGGACGCGGGCGTGGCCAAGGAGTCGCGCTATGACCCACAGCGCAACGTTACCGTCCTGGCGGTGCAGCCCATTTCGCGCAGCACCGCGGAGCAGCGGAAGGGCCGGGCGGGCCGCACCAGCCCCGGCACGTGCTACCGCCTGTACGGTGCTGATGACTTTGATGCGATGCCCTTGGCGGATGCGGCAGAGGTGCTCTCCCAACCGCTGGAGCTGGTGGCGATCAACCTGATCGCGCTCGGCGTGGACCCGCGCACGTTTGCGTGGGTGGAGCCACCAGACCCCACGGCTGTGCAGCGTGCCCTGCGAGACCTCGCCTATCTTGGCGCGATCAACGAGGAGGGTGGCGTGATGTCCACCCCTGTCTCCGGAGCCGGGGTGCACGCGGGGACGGTGCCGGGCGGCTTCGCGGCTGCAGCGACTGCGAGCGAGGGCCGCTTCCACCTGACGGAGCTTGGGGAGCTCATGGCACACCTGCAGGTGGACCCGTCCCTTGCACGCTTGGTATTGACGGGGTGCCGCGCGGGGATCGGCGCAGCTGCGATTAAGCTCGCAGGCGTGCTCTCCGTTGCCTCGGTTTTCTACATCAGGCCCTACACGGACCGCGAGGCCGCGGACGACAGTCACTTGCGCCTGGCGAGCCCAGCGGGTGATCCCGTAACCATGTACCGCGCATTCCAGCAGTGGGAGGGAGTCCTGACCTCTTGGATGTCGGGCGCAGGCACGAGCGCTGACACGGCTGCGCAAGCGCCTGCCGCTGGGGCGGGTGCCCCCGCGGATGCTGGCACGGAAGCGGCAGCGCGTCCCGCCGACAGTGCAGGGGCAGCCGCTGGTGCGGACCCAGACCCAGCCGGGGATCGCATCGCTGCTCTGGGGCTCGCTGAGCGGTTTGCAGGCGGGCGGGACAAGCTGACAGTGGACGGGGGCCGCGTGGAGGCTGCAGGCAGTTCTGACGGCACTGGTACCGCTGACGCTTATCATGACCTTGCTGAGTCTAATGATGCTGATGGCGACTGCGTTGCGGAGGCAGATACGGAGGCTGGAGCCGGCGGCAGCTCTGCCGTCACAGCAGCAAGCTTGGGGAGCCTCGCAGCCGGCAAGCTCGCTCCGTCGCCCGAGGGAGACGGTGGCGCAGCAGAGGCGGAGGCGGCTGCAACGCCTTTGGATTATGGTGGCGGCGCGGCTGCCGGCAGTGCGGCATCGGGCCGCGAGGCCGCTGAGGCAGAGGAGCAAACTCGTCGCGTGACCCGGTTCGGAGCGAGCCGGCTGGCGCGAGACTGGTGTCGGGACCGCTTTGTGAGCCCCAAGTCCCTCGGCTATGCGCAGGCGACCGCGAGCGAGCTGTTTCAGGCAGTGCAGCGCTTCCGGGGAGGGGTGCTGTGGCGCGCACGGGCGCAAGAGTGCGACATCTCGGATGAGCAGCTGCAGCGCCTCGTCGTGAGCGGCTACTTCCTGAACGTGGCTGTGCGCACGCCGCTCCGCGGCAGCTATGATGTGCTGCGCAACGCTGCGCCCACCGTGTGCACGCTGCACCCGTCCTCCGCCCTCGTGAAACTCGCGCAGCCTCGAGTTCCGGCGGTTGGCCCTGGCGCCGCGGCGGTTGTTGGCGCGGGTGCTGCCATTGGGGCCGAGGCCGGGGCTGCGATTGGACTTGTTGTTGCTGGCGCGGCGGCCGTGCCGCTGCCGCACTACGTCCTCTTTCAGAGCATGCTGTCTACCCACCGGTCTCAGCTCACGGTGTTGACCCCGTTGGACGCGCGCTGGATTAAGGCAGAGAGTCCGCTCTACTACGCGGCTCTGCGGGAGCGCGAGGCCGCGATCCCTTGCAAGCAGAGCGTTATTTGCGGCATGACGGAGCCGCTGCTGACAGCTGTGCTTGGGCGCCGCTACTGCAAGCTGCCGCAGCTGGAGTCATCCCTCGATGCCACCATTCAGGTCGACGCCGATGCGCGCACACTCACGCTGTGGTGCTCGCCTGTCAGAGAGGCGTCTGTGAGAGGGCACCTCGAGGGCCTAATTGCGGCTGCTCGCAGGCGGTCGCTCGCTGAGGTGGAGGAGGTGCCCATTGGCGGCACGGTGCGCGGTGTGTTTGGAGCCGGGTACGCCTGCGAGCAGCTGCTGTTCGGGGACGAGTTTGTGAGCGTGAACCTGTCGGGGCTGCCTGCGGCGGCTGAGGAGGGTTTCGCGGCGCGCCTCGTCGGTCCGTTCGGGCCTGTGCGCCAGATTGAGGTGCTGCCGCCAGCGCACTCGAGCACGACGCGGGCCGACGCAGCGGAGGGGCACGCTCCCCGCTCCACTGCCTGGGGCAGGGTGGTTTTCCGAGAACCGCCGCACGCGGCTGCAGCTGTCGCAGCGCTCAACGGCGCGGCGCTGCCTGGCGGGTACACCCTCAAGGCCACTGCGAGCGGCGCCCCGCCTCCGCTTGTGCCCTCCAGCCTGCGCGCTCAGGTGACGATGGTGTGGTCGACTCTCCTTCCCACCGGGAAGGCGCGCCTGACGTTTGCAGATTGGCGCGGCGCGAATCAGGCGCTGGCGGCCCTAAGCGGCGGGACTCTCGGCACAACCGTGTGCGCCCTTGGCACTGTGCCAGGTACAACCGGGGTGGGACCACCGTTGACTATCACCGGGCAGTTTCAGGACCCCGCGCTCGCGGAAGGAGCAGGGGGCGCGACAACGTTGACTCCTGGTCGGCAGCCTTTCACTGGGCGCTACACGCTTGGCATCTTCGGCCTTCCCGCTTGCGCTGATGAAGCCTACCTCGATGTCCACTACAAGCTGGCGCAGGAGGCTGCCAGGCTCCGAGGCGAAGAGGCGCCCCCGACACCCGTCCTGCTCACAGTACTGCGGAAGCTGCCCACCGCCGCTGAGCCTGCTCGAAAGCTGGGCCGACCGCGTGTTGCTGCATCGCGTGCCGGATTGGCTGAAATCAATATGGCATTGCTGGAGTCTCTGCCAGCCGGCACGCGCCGGTTGCTGGGCGAACAATCTGAGGGTTCGTTGCAGACGCAGGCCACGAGTGTGGCAGAGTTGCACCCAAACCGGGAGCACATTACGAGCGTCGTGCCCTTCTTCCCCTGTGCGGGCCGGGCGGGTGTCTTCCTTGCGTATGACTCGCCGGAGGAGGCCGCGAAAGCCGTGAGGGACTGGCCAGACATGTGTCGAGGGTGGCAGTTAGATCCAGAGAGGGGCAAAGACCCGCTGACCGGCGAGCCTCGGGGAACGCGGTTGCGACAGCCCATCCACGTGAGCGCCCGCTTTTCCGCCTCGTTCAGTCTGCCCCAGGGCTTGTATGCGGCCCTGCAAGACGACATTGATGAACTCGCCGCGAGGCTTGCTGCGCGCGGGGTGACGATCGGCAACCAGCCGTTGACCCATGCAGGGCGGCTGGCAGGCGGGCTAGCCGCCGCTGACCGGCGCATTCTCCAGATTAGCGGCAGCTCGCTGGCCGGCGTGCAAGCGGCCCGCGAAGAGCTCAGCCGCGCCTTGCGGTTCACAGTGTTCATGCCGCCCTCCCGCGACGCCCAGGCGGCCCTGAACTCCCCCACGGCCCGCCACGGACTGAAGGCGCTGGCGCAAGCCTTGACCCAGCGTGTTTTCATGCAGTGGGATGCGCGGGCGCAGTGCTTGAAGCTGTACGGCAGCTTGGCCGCTCGCACCGAAGCAGGCAAGGCGCTGGTCCCCTTCGTGGATAGCCTCCTGGCGTCGCAGAAGCGTGCCACCTTCCCTCTCAAGCGCCACATGCTGCACGCTCTGCGCCCTCGCATGCCCGAGCTGTTCGAAGCTGGAGGGGCGGAGCTGGGGCCAGTCCACGTCGTGCGTGGCCGCCTTGAGGCCACCGGCTCGGACGCGGCGTTGGAGGCGGTTCGTGCGTGGTTGGAGGATGGCCACTTCCTTGACCCGGCTGGCGCCGCGGGTGCAGTTGGGGTGGGCGCTGCTGGCGGGGTGCAAGCAGCTGCTGCCGGCGCTGGGGACGGCGGTGGTGACTGGGACGGCACGTGCTCCGTCTGCTACGACGCCTGCCCTCAACCTTTCTCCTACAGAGCGTGTGGACACGGTGCGTGCCTGGGATGCGCGACGCAGCAGTTTGCTGAGGTGCCTAGGAAGGTCGGCGTTGCCATCCCCTGGCGCTGCGCCTTCGGTGACGGCTGCGACGCGTTGGTGGCCACAGCAGACATCGCCGCTCTGGCGCCCATCGCGGCCGTTCACGCGTTGCGGGACGTCTCTGTGAGCAAGTACATGGCAGAGCACCGCGCCCGGGTGCGCTACTGCCCGGCTCCAGGGTGCAACCACATCCTCGGCCTGGGTGCTGTCGTGACGCCCGGCAGCGAAGGCGAGGAGGCACGCATGGGCGGCTCGGTTGCGCTCTGTGAGCTGTGCGAGCGCAGCTACTGCTTGGCCTGCAGCGACCGCGACAACCGGCCGGTCGACCGCCACAGCGGCGTCCGCTGTGCGGATTCGGCGACCGTTGACCCTGCGGCCACGCACGTTCGGCATGTCGTGGACGGCATTCTCACCCTCAGGTGTCCCAAGTGTTCTGCCGCATTTCTGGACTGGGATGGGTGCATGGCTGTGACGTGTTCTTATGGTGGCTGCGGCGCCGGTTTTTGCGGCTTTTGTATGCACCTGGCTGCGGGTGGCGACGCGCATCCCCACGTGAAGGCTTGCGGCCTTAATCCCAAGTCGGGGACCTACTTTGCAAGCGCCGCTGAGCTTGGTGCCGTCCATAGGCACCGGCGCATCCAGCAGCTCAAAGAGTATTTTCGGGACACGCCCATGCCAGCGGAGCTGATGAATGTGGTGCTTGACCAGTGTCGCGTGCACCTTCGGGATGTCGGCATCACCCGCGCAGACTTGGGCTTGTGAGCGGTGGGCGCGAGCAGCACCCTGTGCCTGATCACCTCGCCGCGCTTGGGTGCTGCTCAGGCGCAGCAGCCGCAATAGCGCAGGCACTTGGCTGCGGAAGCCCGCTCTCTGCTTGCGTGCGACACCGGAGATGCAGTTCAGGGGTGTGTGTGGGTCGCTGGGTGGCCCGATTCATCCCTGCTGCGAGTGCGCGCACTCGGCCGTCAGAGCGGCCCGATAATCTGCAGGAGACGATGCTCTTCCTTCTTCTGGCGGGTAGGAGCCCAGCTGCCCGTCCTAGCATAGTACTCAGCACACCTGCCTGCACCTGCGTTACCAGAGTGTACACTGCTTCCGGCAGCGTCATCCACTCCCGCGGCAGGCGCTGGCCCCGATGTGCCGCCAACCGGGGTTCGCACGCCTGCAACTGTCGCCGCGGCGGCGTCACGCGCAGGACTCGGGGTTGCAGCGACCGCAGCCGGGGCCGCGATGATACGTTCGTCCACTGGCACCTCTCCGGCCCACAGGCCTGAGCACCGTGTGCATGACGCCGCATCGCCGCCGACAGCAAGTGCAGGCGGACCGGCTGGGAAGCACTGGGACCGCGCCGCTCTTCCAGTTATGTGCCGAGTGGTCAGCTGCTGTTTCAAGAACTTGAAGTTCTGCTGGGACTACGCCGCTCTTGTGTGCCGGCCGTCGGCTGCCTGTGCTTCGACTGCAGTGCGGCCTGACAGCGCGGCACTGGCAGCCGGGCACTGCTGCCAGTGCCAGTGGCAGCTTCGCTGTCGCCTCAGGCTCGGGGCCCTGTCACGCGTCGCTCCTTTCAAAAAGAAGTTCGGAGTTCGTGCCTCCTCCGAGGGGTCCTCAGGCAGTCGCCGCACGGCTTCGTGAGCTGGCGTCAGTTTGCCTGGGAAAACTTCGCCTCCGAGTCGCACGCCAGCGGTGACTGGCAGTTACGCGCACTGAGTGCCCGGCCAGTGGGCCGGCCACAGTGGCCGGGCCACTGGCAGTCACAGCACAGTGCTGCAACTTGAAGTTGGCAACGCCTCAAAGTTCCTGCCAGTGCCAGAGTCTGCACTCACTGGCAGGCTGAAAGACTGCCAGTGGCACTGCCAGTGCAGCCTGAGTGGCAAACTTCTGCGCGCCGCGGCCGCGCCGCGTGTTACTCCTGAGTACTACTAAGCGACGCCAGCGGGAGGAAGGGGAGGCTCAACCATCACGGCGCGGTAGTGGTGTGGCGAAAAGAAGATTCAACTTCAAGCTGGGCTCAGTTTTATTTTACTAATTAACTAGTAGGGACTCGGAGCGTCCGACTCGTCGCCGAAGTTCGCTCCGACGCCTCCCGGCCCAGCACGGCCACCACTTGCAAGTCCAGACTTGCCGATGTCTCGTCCCAGCGCCTGTAGTCAAACAGGCGTGGCGCCCCATGCGAGGCCAGCAGCGCCAAGGCGCGACCTTGCGGTGCGAGGCACGGTCGTGGCGCCACAGGGTTCGCGCGGTCAAGTTCAAGTTGGTCAAACACCACGTGCCGCCATGCCGTGCAAGGCCGTGCTGTTGGTCACGCCAGCTGGTTGTAGTGGCGGCATGCATGATGCATCTTGCATGCCGGCGCTACCGCCGGGGATCGCCTGCTGTCAGACCGCGCCACAGTGATAGCGTGCACCGTATTCGCGTGACTGCGTCGCATTGTTGCGCCAGCGAGCCGCCCTTCATCATGAGCTGAATTTCTGAGTATCTCACCTACACGTCGTCGACAACGCAGATGAACGCCGGCAAACCCCGTTTGTATTGTATGTCATCCATGATAGTCGTCGTTAACCAGAGTGGCGAATAGCTGAAAACCCCGGGGGAATCCGCATCCCGACGGCGCGCGAATCATTGGTGATCCACAACACATCATTGAAAGTGCTGGCGCAAGGCCTACACCGCAAGCGGATCGAAGTGGTCCACTGGGTCCCAGCCTCCGGGACACGCCACCCAGGACATGCAACTCGGCCGCGGTTCCCACGGCGAGACAGACTGATTCATGCTCGCAATCAAGGCGTTGCGAACACCGAGCTGATTTTCGGGTTGATCGGAGCACCCGCAGTGACCACGCAGCGGGCACGCCTACTGTCAGTTGATCTGGCTCTGCGGGGACAGATACGCTGTCTTCAGAGAGATGGCGTAGGCGCCCTCGTCGCTGCCGCTGGCGCTGTAGATCGCCGCATCCATGCCGTACGCCTTCGACGGGCGCTTCTTGTGCCCGCGGCCCCAACCCCAGCTGCTGCTCGCGCTGCCGCTGCCTGCAATCTGCACAGCGTCGCTTCCCGGTGTGGAGCTGTTTGCTGTCCGCGGCGCCGCCTTCGGAAGCCCGGGTGAGGAGGCGCTATCCAGGGACGCGTACAGCCCGCTGTTGGCGTCCGAGCTGGGCAGGGCCTGGTACTCCTGTCCGAAGCTGAACTGCTCGTGCGCAGGCGTGCGGCTCTCCCAGTACTTCCAGATCAGCACGCCGACGAGGGACAGACCGAGGGACGTGAGCACCGACCAGCTGCAACGAGCGAGAGTTCAGCGGAGTGGGGCGAGGGGAAGGCAGTACGATGGCGTCGGATCGGCCAGAAGATGTAAGCACACATCAAGGTGTGACGAACTCAGACATACAAAAGAGACATACAACACACACACTCCACCCTTGAACACATGCAACACAATGCCCCAGCCACGAAAACACGACAAGCAAAGCACACAGGCGCACCCTCTGTGCCGCAATACAACAAAATGAGGCCCGCCAGCAGCCGCGGCCACGCACATCGGGGTGTTCTCGGGGTTGGGGTTCGTGCCCGGGATCAGCCAGAAGGCAGAGGTGGTCATCGTGATGAGCACAAACAGCAGCATGTTGTACGTGGAGGACTGCCGGTTCAGCAGGGCGCCCGCGATGTAGGTCGTGGTGTATCCCGCAATGAAGGTGAACGCCCAGACGGGGGTGCGCGACCCACAGTCAGACGGCGACAGGCCCGAGCCCGACAGCGCGACCGCCCCGCTCGGTCCCGCGAAGGAGCACGTCAAGCTGAAGACAGTGTTGTTCCAGAAGTCTGTCAGGCTGCTGCTGTACCCGAACCAGGGCAGCAGGTCCAGCCAGAACAGGGCCACAAGGCAGAGGGTCTGGCACGCGTTGGAGTAGAACAGCATGCGCAGCGTCGCGGTCGTGATCTCGCCGAAGGTCGCGTCCTCCCGCAGCACACCCGCCTTGATCAGCAGGCGCTGCTGCAGCGTGTTGTAGAGCGCCCCAGGCAGCATGCCGCCAAGATAAATGAGAATCCAGCCGATGTCCTTGCCGCTGATGGAGTTGCCCCCCTTCAGGATGGTGGGCAGGACGGACACGACGACGCTGGCCACGATCAGAGTTGACGCGGTCAGCGCGAGCGGGGACCAGTACTTCTTGCGGTCCCCCAGCAACCAAATCGAGAAGGGGACAGCGAACAGCACTCCAGTGTTCTGCAGCACGGTGGCCACCAGCGGCGGCGTGCGCGCAGGGTTGGACGCGTAGACCTGCAGAATCGACAACGAGGCCGGGAGTCGGTGACGGGGCAGCCAAGCGATGCAGGGGGGCGCCAGCATCGCCAAAATCTTCATGCTGCCGCGAAGACGGGCGTCAACGCAAGCACGCATAGGATCGCAGGGTGCGGCCTGTGGTTTCCAATGGCATGCCCATCGCGCGAAATTGCAGCCGTGCGAGTGGGTCGGCCGGTTGCCATCAATAACTCACGATGAAATAGCCGTTCAAAATGTTTCCAAGGCCTACGGCGATGTTCAGCTGCGCCATTGAGCCCCATGAGCACAGTGATCGCTCCTTGGGAGAATCAGCCAGCAGCAAGATGTGCGCACTTCGGTGGTAAAGGGCCCACAGCAACAGCAGCACACCAAAGATGATCGGGAAGGCGATGTTTGCCATGCCCAGGACGCCCCACGGACTGATGTCACTCTCAGTCCAATACGTAACGGATACATTTTGGGTGGTGAAACCAGCAATCACCGCCACAGACGCGATAAAGACGGCGAGCAGCATTTCGTCGGTCGGAGTGCAGTGGTGTTTCGGAAGGCGGCCTTTAGGTTGTGCCGGGAGTGGAGCGGCGACAAACACACTGCCTCTGCGTGGGCGCAGGACGATTCTCCACACAACGCGTTGCGTGTCTTGTGCACGGGAGCGGTTGTCTGGGGACTCGAGCGGAGCCTGAGCGGAGTGTGCTGTCGCGTGCTCGCGAATTTCCGGCCCAGCACGACGCCCAGTGTCACCAAACCGATGCAGCAAACCGCACAGTGGATGACGGCGACGGCATATCCAAAGCCAGATCAAACAACAGACTGTATTGCCGCCGCGCCGCCGCGGCGTCAAATGCGCCCCGATCCCCAGTGGGATTCCCCGATCGACTGCAACCGCCTCCCATGTGCTGTGCTGATGGGCAGCCAAGCCACCTCACGGCTGATGCGTGGGTTTCGGGCCGCCCGGGCGGAAGCTGGGTGTCGACCTTGGCCCGATATGCTCTCCCCGCTGCACCTGTCCCACAGCTTCTCAGCTGCACCGACGAGGACTTAGAGTGACCAAGCCTTTTCGAAAACCGAACTACAATCGAGAGACGTCGAGTCTGGCGCCTGCAGCACCGAACTGTTTCAATTCCTGTGGTGCAGAGCGAGCTTCAAGCCCGCCAGCCGGATGACGTGATTGCGCAGCCAACAGGCGCTGCAACAACAGCTTCCGCTCGCCAGTGCAGAGGAGGCGCAGCCAGTGCCGTTCAGTCCGTGAAGGTCGCTGGCCGCCGGAAGGTTACAGCGCCATCTCTTCAGTATGGTTGTGGGGTGAAGCCAGCAGCTCCGCGGGGGGCAGCAGCGCTGCTACCCCCGCTCGCCTGCTGCTCCGCTGCAAGCGTCTCCGCCGCGCCCGCAGCCCTGCTGGCCTCGCTGCGGTAGGCGGAGGGCAAGCCGCCGCTGCCCGCTGGCGCGATGTCCGCAGGGACGAAGGGGGCCTCAGCGCCGCCTGCGGGGCCGGCAGAGGAGGCGCCGCCTGCGTCGCCGGCCGCAGCGAAGTCTGCCCGGGGCGCGAACGCCTCCGCGAGGCTCGCCAGCGGCGGAGGGCGCGCCCCGCCCGCCCCGCCCGCGCCGCCGCCCGCCGACCCCGCGTTCTTGGCCACGGTGCTCCACACGGACATGGCCTGCGCGATCATGGAGGCGGGGTTCGCAGCGTCTGCCGGCAGCAGCATGGTCGTGCCCGCCTTGGCGATACGGCCGAAGGCATCCACGTACTGCTCTGCCACGCGCAGCGACACCGCCTCGCGCCCGCCCGGGCCCGCGATCGCCGACGCGAGCAGGCCGATGGCGGCGCCCTGCGCCTGCGCGCGCGCTCGTATCGCCTCCGCCTCTCCCTGTGCCGCGAGGATGGCGCTCTTTCGCATGCCCTCCGCGTTGTTGATGGCGGACTCGCGGCGGCCCTCGCTCTCCAGGATCTCCGCGCGCTTGCGCCGCTCCGCCTCCGCCTGCATGTCCATCGCGGCCTTCACGGAGGCGGGCGGCACGATGTCCTTGATCTCGTACCGCAGCACCTCCGCGCCCCACGCCAGCGCCGCGCTGTTGATCGCGTTCACGATGTTAAGGTTCAGGCTCTCGCGCTCCTCGAAGCACTTGTCGAGCGAGATCTTGCCGAGCTCGGAGCGCATCGTCGTCTGCGCGAGCTGCGTGAGCGCGTAGATGGAGTCGGAGACGCCGTACGAGGCCTTCTCGGGGTCCACGATGCGCAGGTACAGCACCGCGTCGATGTCGATGCGCACGTTGTCCTTCGTGATGGCCGCCTGGCCCGGCACCGTCACGGTTTGCTGCAGGGGTGGGGCGCGGCCGGGTTGAGGGAAGGGGCAGTTGGGAGGAGCGTGAGCCGGGTGGGGCGGGGCGGGCGAGCAGCGGGTGCACAGCGGCTGGTAATGGAGACAGTGGCGTGGCAAGAGGGCATGGCAGGGGCTACAAGAACAGCCAGGGGCAACTCTACGCCTGACCAGCAGTAGCAGCAGCAGCAGCTTGAAGATCAGGTTGCAGCATGACGCAACCTGTCCCGCACGAGCAGAACGCAGCAGGTTCACGCAAGCGAGCCCAAACGACCCAAGTGGCGTTCCCAGCCACGAAGCAACGCCGTTCGCCTGTCAGTACACAGCAGTTGCACGCACCTCCTTGCGAGAGTGTACGTAGGCGACCTTGTCAATGAAGGGAATGAGAAAATGCAATCCTGAGTCGAGGGTTCGGTGGAAGCGACCGAGCCGCTCTACCACATACGCCTTCTGCTGCGGTACGATCACAAATCCAACGTTCACTGGCGTTCGCTGCCGAAAGATGCGCACATTCTCGCCGCTATAGTGTCTGATGTTCGCTGGCATCGCGAGCGCCCGAGCAGGAACGACCGGCATACGGCACGACGACCCCGCAATAGGAACCGCGCGAGCAACGCGACTCGTCGCGAGCCCGCTGCGAATGAGGTGTCTTCTGCACGCCATGGATGCCATGATGGCGTGACACGCAATCGTTTCGTGGCCCGCTCAACGAGCGCTGGGGTGTGTTGCAGTCGGGCGATGAGTGAGAATTTCGCCAAAAGCCGTTCTTTGCGACCGCGGGGCAAGCTATGTGACAAAAACACGATTCAAGGCGTGGCTACGAAGAGAGTCGCCGAATGTGGTGCCGCATTGTCGCGTACGCTGGACATTCGCACTTGGTGAACAGACTGCGCGACACGTAGCGATACACGTCCAGATCATGCGTACCACGCGCAGTTTGGCGTCATCGGTCGCCACCACGGCAGTTTGACAGCTTGGTGTAAGCGCTCATGTGTCATCTTTTTCTTGATTTCGCTGATTGCGTTCAGGAAAGCCCGCCGTTGGGCTTGCGGAGCTGACAGCTCTGTGAGAGGTCGCCTCCGCAACCATGGCGGACGCAGCGCTGCTTGGTCCTGACGACACCGTCTTCGAGTTTGTTCCAGACGCCAAGAACGATGCTGCTGGCAACGTGCTGCTGCGGCTCGTGGTCAATCCTCAGTCGCAGTCGGAGCTTTCCCTGGGCAGAAGTCCGGAAAACCCGATCGTTGTGGACAACCCGACCATTAGTGGGCACCACGCCGACCTGGTCTTCAGATATGTGACCCTGCCGCCGAGCAAGCAGATCCCGGGCATGGCCGCGGCCGTCGGCATGGCGCGCATCCCGGTGTGTTACATCCGCGACTTCAGCAGAAATGGCATCTTTGTGCAGGGCGTGCCCGTCGGGCGCGGCTATGAGCGCGCGTTGGCTGACGGCGACGCCGTGTACCTGGCGCGCAACAACCAGTGCCGCCTGCTGTACCGCCTGCGCATCACGTACGCGTCGGCGCTGCGGTGCGTGGTGACGCAGGACGCCGCCTTCTCGCTGCCGTGCGGCGGCTTCTCCGAGGCGGGCTTCGAGGCCGCGCTGAGCCAGGCGGAGATCTCAGCCACCGCCGCCGCGCGCGCCGGCGCGCACGCCAGCTCGACGGGATCGGCTGCCGCCGGCGCGGGATCAGCCGCGTCAGCCTCGGGTGGTGGGTCTTCGGGTGGGGGTCTGCCCGCGCGCCCCGCCCCCATCGTGCGCGAGGCTGACGTGCACGCGGACTACGACTTTGACGAGAGCAGCAACGCGAGCCCCGACTTCCTGGGCGACGGCGGGTTCTCCATGGTGTTCAAGGCCCGCAACCGGGCGACGGGCGAGCTGGTGGCGATTAAGCGGGTCGACGTCACGACGACGGAGGAGAGTGCCGCGCAGACGAACGCGACCGTCGACCCGCTGGAGGTGGAGGTCGCCATCCTCCGCCGCCTGAACCACCCGCACATCGTGCGGCTGTTCGAGGTGATCCGGCCGCCGCCGCCCGCACCGCCTGCCTCGACCACTGGGGCCTCGGCCACGGGGGCTGCGGGCGGCCGCGGCGGCAAGCACGGGGCGCCAGCGGCAGCAGCGGCCCCTCGCAAGTACATGTACATTGTGACAGAGCTCGTGACGGGCGGGGAGCTCTTCTACAGGGTCGCGGACGGGGCAACGCCCGAGCCGCGGGCGAAGGGTCTCTTCCGGCAGCTCTGCAAGGCCGTGGCCTACCTGCGTGAGTTGAGGCAGCCAGGCAGGCAGGCAGGCACACCAGCTGCGCCCACACTAGGGCCTAGGCAACGCTGCGTTGCCGCTGGGGTGGCATGTTGTGGTTTCGCCGGGTTGCGTGGTGTGCAACGTATCGCAGCCGCATTGCATGCATCGACCGTGCTGCCAGCCCCACCTCTCGCGCGTCGCGGTGGCAGCACACGCGCGGTTGTTTGCTCCTTCTCGTATCTTTGCGCGCTGCGCAATCAACAGCCATTGCCACCCCAGGCTATCCCCCTCTGACTGCGTCAGCACCTCAATTCCGCGATCCGATCCGAGCCGTGTGCTTGCGTGTGTTTCTCTCCCCACCGCTCCCGCCTCTCACGCTTGCAGACAGCCAGGGCTTGATCCACCGCGACCTGAAGCCCGAGAACATCCTGCTGCAGCCGTACCTGATCACCACCACCAGCAGGCAGCCCAGCGGCACGGCATCCAGCCGGGAGGCAGCTGCTGTCGATGCTGCGGGCGCAGGCGGAGGCGGCGAGGCAGGCGCAGCTGCCGGTGCCTCTGCATCTGCATCTGCAGCAGCTGCTGCCGCTGGTGGCGGCAGCAGGACGGTATCTGAGAAGAAGTACAAAGTGCTCGTGACAGACTTTGGGATGGCTGCGATGACGGACGCCTTCCGAGGGGACACCGGCATCCTCGCAGGCAACACCGCAGGCAATACTGCGGGTGGGGCTGGCGCTGCCGCTGCCACCGCTGGAGCGAGGCCTGCTGCTGCAGGGGGTGCAGGGCCTGCTGCGGCCAGCGCTGCCGCGGGCGCTGCCTCTGCAGGCTCGCGCGCCGGCAGCGCAGGCAGCTCCTCGTCCTCCTCGTCGTTGCACAGCTCGGGCAGCTCCAGCAGCAGCAGCGATGGGGGCAGTGGCAGTGGTAGTGGCAGTGGTAGTGCGGGTGGCGGCGAGGGCCCCCGGCACGGCGCGGCAGCCCACCGCATGATGACCAACGTGGGGACCAAGATGTACCTCGCTCCTGAGGCCTACCTGCGGTACGAGGGGGGCAACCCATACAGCGCAGCGGAGCAGGTGGAGCGGGTACTGGCGCGGGCAGCGCGCGCCCAAGGCATGCTGGACTGGCAGCGCCGCCCCGTGGACCAGCTGCTGTGGCGCGAAGACGATGAGGGCGATGAGGACAGCGAGGGCCGCGACGCCCGCAGCGGCGGCAGTGCCGCGGAGCGGCGGCGCCGCCCCACGGGTGCCGGCACGTCCGTCGGCGTGCCTGAGCCACACTCCTACCGGCCCGGGCCCGATGATTACGCGGCGATGGCGGATGCGCACACGCGGGGATACACCTCAGCGGTGGACAGCTGGGCGCTGGGCATCGTCCTCTATATGGTCCTCTCCTCCTCCATGCCCTTCTGGGTGGACGGCGACGAGTTCCACCCCTCCTCGCGGCCGCCCCTCCTCGTGCAGATGATGACTGGGATGATGACGATGACGGGCCCACCCTGGGACGGCGTCAGCGACGCGTGCAAGGACCTGATCCGCCGCATGCTGCACCCCAACCCGCACCTGCGCATGTCCCCGGAGCAGGCGCTGCTGCACCCGTGGCTGGCGCGCCCCGCGCCGGCACACGGCGCTGCGGCGGGCCGAGGAGGACGCCGCACGCTCGCTGGGCCAGCCGGCGCGGCTGCAGCGGGGAGTATCGCGGATGCACGCACCTTCGGCTCTGGTGAGGGGCGTGGCGAGCTCAGCGCCAGCGTGTCCCCCTCCTCCTCCGCCCTGGCTGCGCCTTCCGGCGGCCCGTCCCCCACCAGCACTGGCGACCCCTCCCGGGGCGGCTCTGCCCCCGAGGGTGCCGGTGCCATGGCGAGCGGCGACGCTGTCGCGGGCGGCGCTGCAGAGGCGGTGGGCCACAAGCGCAAACACGCACCGCAGCCCGCGGGGCGGGCTTCTGACGGCTCGGCTGAGCTTGCGGAAGGCGGCGTCAGCGCGCAGGAGGCAGGGTGCGGCGCGCCTGAAGGCAAGCGGGCGCGCAACTGAGCGAGCGCTTGCGCCGCCGCATATGGGCCGTCTGCACTGTTGACACCGTGGCACTGCAGGCCCAGGCAGAGCCCCAGCTGCCCGGCTGAGCGGCGGGCCGGCTCAGCGGCAACTTGAACTTCAAGTTGGCGGCTGAAAACGCACAGACACTGGCAGCCAAGATTTGTAGCCTGCGAATCCTCAGGTTTGCCGCAATCTTTTTCGCATCGTGGACCCCGAGGGGCCGCTCATTGGCTTGCGCTTTGTGGATTCGCTATCGAGACCCGTGGCGAGCAGGATCCCAAAAGTTTGGGACCCAAAACTGACTCCATTTCTGTCGGTCCATGTGAAGAACATTCAATTTTTCCAATACCTCCTGCGAACGTTTGGCGTGCTGAAATCAAGTGCAGGCGCCCCTCATTTCACAAGCATTCGCTTCAAGCTGGCCGTGCACATTTCTTCGTGCATAACATCGTCAACCTGAAGCAACATTTTGCGCAGGTTTTGCAATTGTTTTGCATTCGCGTAACACCCGGCGTTCTGCCCCAACACTCCTACCGAACGACGTCATGCCTCGTGCACGCAAGGCAGCCCGCAAGTCGGAGGATGACGACATCTCCAGCAAGGGTCTGGAGACGACGGGGGAGTCGGCTACGCAGTCTGCCGGCGGCGGAACCGCCATGGGCGAGGCGGGCTCAGCGTCAGCGTCGCCCCGCGGCCGCGGCTCCCGCGGGCGAGGGTCTGGCGGCGGCGCAGAGGCCAAGGTTGGCCAGAAGCGTGGGGCGCCCGACGCGGGCCCCGCCATCGCGGGCAAGGACGAGGACGCGGACATCAAGGCAGAGAAGCTTTCAGGCCAGCCCGGTGTGGTGCAGGGCGACAACCTGCTGCAGGGCGTCGGGAAGGGAATGCTGCACCAGGTGCGTGTGTTGCTGCCTCTGCTGACA
>Ga0208629_100479_pt1 | contig 19422 bp, 6 predicted proteins | sample LakWasMet19_HOW5_2_FD_183865 | JGI IMG/M metagenome (GOLD analysis project Ga0208629, IMG submission 183865) | Freshwater sediment methanotrophic microbial communities from Lake Washington under simulated oxygen tension - Sediment Metagenome... | ecosystem: Environmental > Aquatic > Freshwater >... | reverse complement strand
AGCGCCGTTGAATGACATGGGCGTCCGTTGCGCAGTACTTGCACCGCCGATTGAGCATCGATGCTCGGAAAACGGTGGCTGCCGCCTGCGCAGCCGCCGTGCGCCCAGGCGGCAGGCGGCCATCAGCTACCTCCCACGCCATGCTGGGCCGCGTCGGGTTGTCAAAGCTTCCCGGACATTCTCGAAGATGTCGCACTCAGCCTCTGCTGAGAGCTGCGGGCGGGCGGCCGTTGACGGGTTTCGACGACTCGTCACAGCGGCTGTGAAATACAGGGCATGTATTGTGCAAAAGCGCTCCTGTATGAGGCGATACAAGTGCCCAGACAATCACAGATTGTTTCACCTTGTGATTGACAACTTTCAGCGCCGATGGGCCGACGGACGCACGGATGCCCGCGGGTTTCAAAACGCGGCAGAGACCGCAACGAGCTGGCTGTGACGGCATATGCGCAAAATTTGCCGTCTTGCGACAATTTTTGTCACTTCCTGTCCTGTCTTGCCGCCATGTCTGTGCGGTGACCACCACTTCGTTCGCGCAGAGAGGACGATGTTGCCTGCGCTGACGGCGCGCGCGCTAGTGCTCCTCGCGATTGCGGTGTCCGCGGTCGGCATCGGCGGCTGGAAATGTGAGGTCTGCCAGGACGTAGTGATGACGTTCCGCAGGCAATGGCCGACGCTGGGGGCGCGCAGCCTCGTTGCACCCATCACGGAAGGCGGTGCTGACCCCGAGACCGTTGTGGCGCCCGCCTCCCCCGGTTGCAACGCGTTCGCGATGGGCTCTCCGCTGCGCGCCAAGTGCGTAGCGGGGCGTCAGGATTTGGGCCTGGACCCGCGCCTCTCGTATCACGTGTGGGCGAGCCTGAAGAACGCCGTGTCTAGCGGCGAGATCTGTGGGCAGCTGGGCAAGTGCGGCAAGCTGCCCGCGTTGGATGCCACGGGCGTGCGGAAGGGTTCCACGCCGGAGCAGGAGGCTGCCATCAAGTGCGAGCGCGCCTCCCGGACGGCGCGGTGCCAGCTGGACCCAAATTGCCCAGCGTACCAAAAGTTCGGATGCTCGGACGAGTGCGTCGCCTGCTTGTGGCTCGTGCGCTCGTGGCCGCAGTTCAATTCGATCTGCGCCCCGAAGGCACCGTCGGGCGGGGCGGCTGCGCCGCCTGCCGCCACGGGCAGCAGTGCGACCGCGAAGCCGCTTCCCGGCAAGGCGTCTCGGTTCGCGCAGCGGCGCCGGCGGAGACGGCTCGAAGCAGAGGCGGACGAGGCTGCAGATGAGCTGGCAGAGGAGGGGGCGCAGGAAGATGTGGACGGGGCGGATGGTGTAGATGCCGCTGCGGACTCCCGTCTCCAGCGCGAGGACGCGGCCGACGCGGAGCTTGACGAGCGTGACGCTGGCGGCGGAGAGGACGGGGAGGCAGCGGACGGCCCGCTGCCGCCGTCGCCGTACGACGCACCGGCGCTGGCCTTGCTAGAGACGCGAGGAGGCGGCGGCGCGGCAGGGGACGCACAGGCGGGTGCAGCAGCGCAAAGCAGCGGCGGCGCAGTGGCCATGGCTTCGCGAGCGCCTACAAGCACAAAGGGAGGGCCTGCCGCTGCCTCGCCCGGCCCGTCTGCGGGCGACGACAGCGCGCTGACGACGTCTGCCTGGCGCGGTGCCGCTACCCCTGCCCTCATTCCCAAGGGGCTGGGGTCGCCCCCGCTGAGTCAAGCCTCAGGCACCATCCCGACACCGGAGGCGGTGGCGCTGCAGGCGGAGTGCCTAACGCAGTACCACACCCTCAGCGCCGTACCAGAGGCGTGGGCGGCCATCACGGCCACAGGGAATGACGGCCGGCTGTCGGGTGTGACGTGGGACCCGCTGACCTCCTGCCGCTGCCTCTCGCGCTGCCCGTACAATAGCATCGACGCGCTGGCGGTTGAAGACGCGTGCGGCGGCCTGTTTGACGACAGGGTCCCCTACGTTGCGGGCAAGCGGCTGCTGGCGGGCCTCTCGCGCATGCAGGCGGAGCAGTTCCCGGAGGTGGCGGCTGCGAGGGCCGGGGAGCGGGGTGGGGCGCGGGACCGCAACTATGCCGCGTCCATGAGCTGAGTGGGTTTCGGGGTGTGCCGTCTACGGCAGGCTGGCTGATGCCGGCGCTGCAAGTGGGACTTGGGTTGCTCAAGCCCGTCCAGCCTGTTGCGACATGCGCAGTACCTTTAACACGTTTTGAGCACGACGGATTGGCGTGCTGCACGTGCCGTCGCGAATCGCAACGCCTGTATTGAAGACTGCCAGTGAGTTATTCGGTCGATGCAACACTCGATGCCGATCGCTGGGTCGGTGTCACAGCCATTTCGTTATCGCAACACATACCCACTGCTGCAAAGCATAAAGCATGTGAGCGGCTTACAACCAAGCTACTTGCATCCGCTCACAACGACTGCATCGAAGTATTTGACTTGCGCTTGCTTGTCCTGTTTGGCAACCTGACGTGGCAAAGGATGGTACCCACGGCTGCTGGGCCCCGTTCCGGAGCAGCTCTGGCGACACGTCCGTCACGAGAAACAATCTTGATCAGCCCGCTCATGTGCTTGTTGGACGCTCATGACAATGGAATGATAAAATTCTCCTGTAATGTGGATCACTTAATCCCGCATCAGGAGCCCTTCGACTCGCTCGGTGCCCGGGGGTGTCATGTTCCCCGGCTCAACCGACGATATCGATATTCGCCGCAAGCATTCGTGATGGTCTGACTCGGAGCGCACTGGCTGCAGCTGTGGATCAAGTTGAACAGCCAGCCACCAGCCGGCCCCTGACTCGTCTACCTTGAGAGGTAGCAGGCTAGATGAGGAAGAAGCGAGGAAGTATGCGCAGTTGCGCACAGTGTGCCGATGTAGCGCCTGCACATTTCGGGAGAGTCTTCGTGGAAGCCAACTGCATACTGCCTGCTCCATGATTATTTTCGTGTCACGACCGTCGCAGCTCCCAAGGAAACAACTAACATGCAAAATGCGGGCCGTGGTAGAGCTGCGACTGCCAGCGCGACGGAGGAAGCAGCGGCCGCCTACAGACTACCCCGGCTTGCTTCCAAGTGGACGCACGGTAGCGCTGCGCATCACTTCTGCTGGCAAGGGTGCGAAGAGCGGATGACAGGGAGTGAAGGACTGGGGGGAAGACAGCGAGGCGGAGAAAGGCGTTGTGCAAGACCGTTCGTGATTGGCGGGCCGCGTACGCGTCTTGAGCGCACTGAGCAGCGGCGTCGCGTCACAAATCACCGCCGCCGCGACATCTGGGCAGACGAAAGCAATGAAAGACAATGAATAGCGGAAGGTTTGCAAGCAGGGGCTGCAGCCCTCACCGGCGCCCAACCAGTTCCCGTAAGCTCTCAGGTGGAAGGCGTGCGGGCAAAGGCGCTGCGAATTGGGGGTAGCCAAAGTCGTGGGGATGGTGCAGGCCATGATGCGGCTGCCACAACTCACACCGCGTTGAGCTGACTTTGGGTGAGGCTGACCAGCGGCTGCATCGGCGCCAGCGCGCAGCGCAGCATCGTAGCTGAGTGTGCACAACACACTCCGCCTCTCCCCCGCCACCTCATCGTAGCAGCATGTAGTACTGCGGCGCGTCGTACAGCGGAACGGCCAGCGCTGATGGATTCAAGGCGCACACGTCAGGCCGCCGATAGCCCAGATAGTCGATTACAGCGAAGCACACGGGGGCCAGATAAGCAGTGGGGGAGACGTAGTATGGGGGCGGCAGCCCCGCCCCGCCCGCCCCTGGATCGCTGCTGTTGCTGCCTGGAAACAGCCCGGGCGGAAGCGCAACCGTGGCCTGCATATACGGCCCAGGGTAGTAGCACTGGGTGGTCGCGTTGCCAGCGGTCTCATCGAAAGCGCAGCCGCGCGCCAGGCACTCTGTCAGCGTGATGTTACAGGCCCCACACTCGACTCGGTCTGCCACAGCCAGGGTGCTTGTGCTGACGTTGGACCACACCGCCAGCACAGGCCCTGCCAATTCAATGCTGCCGCCACCGACCGCCCGTGGGGGGCCGGGCAGCGCCAGCGCGAACGTGTCCCACGCGCTCGGCGGCTTGGGTGTGGCAGAGGCAGGCAGCGGCGCAACGCTGTGAGCCGACGTGTTGAGGCGCAGTACTGCACTTACACCCCACGCACCGCCCACCACCGCCTGCAGCGTGGCAGCTGCTGTGTAGGCGGGCTTCGGGCTCCAATCGCTGTAGAACAGGGTGCCGAAGTTTTCCTGGCTGTTCGGCGATCCCCGCGGCCCGTCGTCCCGAAAGTCATACCAGATGGAGAGAGGCACACCACACAGCGCGTTGGCCAGGAACATGCGGGCAAGGTACTTGCCCTGTGTCGCCAGCTGCACCGCGTCGCAGTCTGCGCCGCTGCACGGGCAGCCCCTGCCGTCGGCGTAGCAGGGCACGGAGGTGTAACCCCACTCGCCAGACACGACCGGAACGTCAGGCAGGCCCGCGGCAGCCCTGCTGGCGGGCTGGTAGGCGTGCATGCCCGCTTGCAGCTCCGCATGATGCGCGAGCACGGTCTCAGGCGCCCCCTGCCGGTACGGGTGCCAGGAGAACGCGTCCCAGTACTCCAGCAAGCCGCCAGCTAGCAAGCCCGCCACCCAAGCGCGGTCTAGACCTCCGAGCGCTGGGCCGGCCAGCGTCTCATTTGGGAAGGCCGTACGGGTGGCGTTCAGAACAGCGCCGAAGAAGCCCACATAGGTGGCCAGCGGCACACCCACTATGTTCGGCTCGTTGTAGAACTCCCACACCACACCGCGCCCTGCGTAGCGCGCCAATGCCGCCAACGTGAAGTTTGTGAAGCCTCCGATGCAAGCGCTTGCGTTGCTGAGGGCTGTGCCGCAGCCAGCGTAGCACGCGCTGTTGCCGTAGTCGAGAATCCCGTGCAGCCGGACGCCACGGGCGCTCAGCGCGTTTATCAGCGTGTCGTAATTCGTCCACGTGTATTGCCCGCAGGCGGGGCTGCGCTCCACATTCGCCCATGTGACGTCCATGCGAGCCACCCGAAAGGGCCCCGCCAACTGATCAAACTGCGCCGGGGTCGCATTCGTGAAATGAATATTGGCGCCGAAGCCGTCTCCGAGTCGATTTCCGCTCAGCAGCGAGAGCAAAGATGGTGGGCGGGCAACGGCACTCAGTCCTTGAAACATGACGATGCAAAGCGCAAACCGCGAACTCAGCAGGTGCGCTCTCATGGCGGCGCCGCACTGACAGGGTTCAGGCAGATCAATGAGAGCACGGCTCGATGATCGCGCCGCAAGCTTGGGGAAGGAAGAGATCTAAGCTCAGCTGCCGCCCGCGGCGACTACCCTCTCAGAGGTCACTCCGCAACCGAACCTCGCAGTTGGCAAGCTCGGGGACACACCGGCTCGTCGCCAGTGCGTCACATGCGCTTGACAAGCGATTCAGTCGTCGTTGAACTCTTGCAGCCAAAACCTGATTGAAAATCAGGCGCATCAGAGAGGGAATGAGCGCGGGCACTTCAAGCGTTGCAGCTGTTCTGAAAGGGGGGAATTTGCGGTGCGCACCATGTCATGATTCGGCGGCTGAGCTCAGTGTAGCGTCGGCAGCACCCGAGTGCTATGCGCCACAACCTGCTCTGCAACAAGGTGCTCCAGCCGCACCAACACCTCTGGGCGCGGCTGCGGGAATGCGATTCGAACCAATCCGCCTCCGCTCGTTGCTGGGGCTCCTGCTTCAGCTGATTCGCGGCAGGCGTCTGCGTCCGCGACACTCGGGCGTGCAAGTGGTGTTGCTGGTCTCGCTGAGGCGGCGGCTGCTGCAGCGTACTGCGCAGGGAACGCGACCTCATCAATGGGCAGCACCAGTCGGCTGGTGGAGGTGATGAACGCGCCCGCCCACCGTCCCGCAGCCAGGTCCTGCACGCGCGGCGCGCGCAGCTCGACCCGCGGCATGCCAGGCGTGGAAGCACACACCTCCAGAACGAGCCGGCGGACCGTGCCCTCCAGAATGCCTGCCCCTGCTGTGTACAGCACCCAGCCACTGCGGCCTTCCGCAGCGGCGTCGCGGCCAGGCGGCGTAGCAGGCGCTTCACCGCCGGCATCTTTCAACGCACCGCCAGCCGGGCTATCGCGGCTCCCGCTGCCTCCCTCCGGCGCACCCGTTACCAAAGCGGCGTCGGGAACTGCGTCCTCCTCCCGCAGCAGCGCGAACACGTTCGTCTGCGTGCCCTCCATCACCGCCCCGCTGGCCGCATCAAACAGCAAGATCTCCTCCACCCCTGCCGGCTTCGACGCCTCCAGCGCCTGCCGCTGGCGCACCCACTCGGAATCCTTGGCTGCCGCGTTCTCACGTGGCGCGCCGGCCACGAGGGCGCGGATGGGCGGCGGCCGCCGCGGCGGCAGCGGTGTCACGTGCGTCAGCAGCGTGAAGGGCTGCGCCGCCAGGGCCTCCAAGGTGTGCCGCACGCGCGCTGTACGATCCGTCGCGCCGGTGCCCGCTATTGACCGCGGAACAGGCGCCCCGGCATCAGGGGCAGCCATTGCCGCGCCTGCCTCGTCGCACTCAGGCAGCAGCACAGCCTCTGGCCCCAGCCCGATGCTCCTCAGCATCTCGACCACAGAGGCCACGGTGCGCGCAGAGGGCCCTCCCAGACTCCGCAGCCCGCCCCACGCGTCGGTCGCATCCGATTCGGCAGGCCGTGAAACCACGTCGCTCGCACCCGCGGGAAGTGTGGCAGGACCGGTGCTCCCTCCCGCTTCACTTTCCCCCCACGTGATGAGCATCGTGATTTTGAGCTCGGCGTCGTCGCTTGCCGCAGCCCCGGCGTCGCGGCCGAAGCACTCGATCGCAGCCGCTATGCTCTCTGCCATCAGCGGCCGCAGTGTGGAGACGCTCGTCAAAGCCGCACACCGCGAGGTAACCTCCGGGCGCCCGTCCTGCCCAAGCATCAGCGCGCAGCTCTTGGCGGTGCGCGCCACGTGCGTTTCGAACTCGAACACCGAGTTTCGTTGGTACGTGCGCGCGGTGGTGTACGCGCCGCGGGGAGCGCGTTTCAGCACGGTTCCCGCGTCGAGGCCGCCGGCAGCGAAGGGCTGCGCATTGAGCGCCAACGCGGCAGGCATCGCCATAGTAGAGAACGGGTACTTGACAACCGACTTCACGGCAACCGCTGGGGGGATCAAAGACCGCAGCGCGCAGAGCATCAGAGAGCTGACCGACCCGCTGACGTGGTTGCCGGGCGTGATGCGCAGCAAACGGGCATGTGCAGCGCGGTTGCGAATGGGTGCATCGACCTCCTACACATCGTTGCGCTGTTGGTATTGCTAATCGCTCTGCAGCTATCTTGGTTGTCCGGGTCACAACGTCACAACAGCGAGACCGAGACTGACAGTCAAATCCTGAAGAACATTCGAGATATCCTCAGTACTCGGATATCCGCTCCGATTCTCGCTCGCTCGGAATGCAGCGCCCGGGCTCGTGTCTCCTGGCCAACTCATCAATTTCGAGAACATAAGATAACGACACATTTACGGACCAATTCAAGCGCTGCGATTTCAGCTCGGTTTTGCTTGCCGCCGCCTTTTCAGCTTTTAGACACACATAGACACGATGGCCGGCCGCGGAGAGGGTCTCGGTGTTGAGCACTTTCACGCCGCCGCAGCGGGCAGCGGGCAGCCGATGGACGCCGAGCGAAGGTATGACACGCACGCGGAGGCGGTGATCTCAAAGTTCGAGCACCCAGCCGCCAAGTGGGCGGGCCACGACGAGGTGAAGGACGTCGTCGCCGCGGGCGAGAGCGTCGTGTTCACGCTCAACGACGGCCGCCACCTCGGCAAGGTGCAGGAGAAGGTGTGCACGCTGGAGGAGCTGATGGAGGGCAACCTGCACGTGCGCATCCCCGGCCAGAAGGCGCACGAGTGGGTGTACCGCATCGCGTACGAGTCCAAGGACGGCGACAAGCTCAAGAGCAAGTCCGCCCTGTTCAAGCGCTCCGACTTTGAGCTCGCCAAGGAGGTGGCGGACCGCGGCGAGGCGCTGCCCGGGCCGTACGCACAGGAGGACGCGCGCAAGACGGGCGCGTTCGAGGCGCACAACACCGCCCGCAAGGCCCCGCACCGCGGCGAGATGGAGCACCGATAGGAGGCTGAGCGCAGCATTGCGGAGGACGAAGGGCAGTCGCAGGCGCGTGCCGAGATGCGCAGGGGTTGCACGCGGAGGTTTCGGGTGTCGGGAGAGGGGGTTGCTGCTGGGTCGCTGCCGTGAGAGCGCGGGCGATCAATTGCACGTGCCCCGCGGCTCTGCCGCCAGCAGAACGCGGGAACGTCCGCTGCTCGGCGGTGCCGATGGAGATGGCTGAGTGGTGGGAGAACGGCCAATGAGTGTATGCCCATGGCCCCTCCCTGGCCACGTTGCGGTCATGGCGTGGCTGCACAGCGGCGTTGCTGACGGGGGCATCACACGACAACACGAGTTGCTACAAACATTACAAATCGTTGTCAGCGCGCACGAAGCCCCGATCTCGCCGATGTTTTCTGCGCCAGGGACTGATATCCTATCACAACGGCTGCGGAGAGGGCCAATTGCAAAACGCCGGTCGGCCTCAGTGATCGCCGTTCCATAACCACGATGACATGTCGAGTGTCGCCGTTGGCAATGGCTTCCCTTCTTTCTACCGGACTCGTGTGATTGATCGCATGCAGACATGACGGGCATATACCGGAAGCCGTCCGAGCATTAGACTACCGTTGAAAGGATTGCCGTGCCAACATCAGGCAAAAGGCAACGCGTGGGAGCAGACAGGCGACAGTATGCTTCCGTAAGCACCACCGCCATCTCGAAGCTTCCGGCGCTTTCCTTGCAAACTGCGGGGCAAGCGGCAGCTATCGGCAGACGACGCCATAGACCTGCCAGACAGGCGTTCACCACGAAGCTCTGTCATCAAGCAGCCACGCAGCCTCCATAGCGTCATGCGGCCACACAGGCCAATGACCACACGCAGCACACAGCCTCCCCGGCGGGCGGCGGCGAAGGCAGCATCTCCGCAGCCAGAGCTACACCACCAGTTGAGTATCGCGTGCGTGCGATCGCTGCTCCAGTTTCAGCAGAGCCAGTCACGTGTGTGACGCCGCGAGTCTTCGCACCCAGTGTGAGCGTCGTTATGAACATTGGTCCTCGAACTGCAGCTCCGCCCGTACAGGTTAGGTTTGTGGCCACACACCACTTTGGTAAGTGCCGGAGCAACCGCAGCGGCTAGGAATTGGGCAGCAGGGCGCGGGAGCGAGGCTGCAAGTGCGCAAACCCAAGGCAGACAGCAGGAGTGCCCGTCCGAGCATAATGATTGGCGTTCGACAACAAGTGCTTGCTGTCAAGTGCCATCTGGGGCCAAACAGACCGGCGAGCACGCACCGGCTGGCACGGGAATTGCCAGCTTGAGCACCGCGCTTGCGCAGGCGCTCGTGAGCCGCAGCTGTTGCACACCGAACCTTCTGAGGTCGTCCACATCAATCGCGACGTACCGCGGCCAGCATTCCACCCAAAGCAGCGGCTAGGTGATGGTGGGGGATGCAGCGGCAACCGCGGACGAGAAATCAGGACCCCAACGGCCGCATCGTCCTCTGAAGCAACAACCAAGAACGGCAGCCCGAACATGCGCGACGAATCGCCCACATAAGCAGATACGTGTATCGGATGCCGTGCTCGATGACAGCGTGAGAGCGTGAGCTCGATGCGCTCGAGAGGTTGCAAGGTTGCTCGAACAGCTGCGTCAACGAACCCCAGGTCAACACAACATGCACCCCGTGTACACCTCACGAGCACACAGCCGCAGTGCACGGATCGCATCAAGGGCGCTTGGTATCCACTTGCAATTCGAACGCAAAGTCGAGCTGTGGCCATTTCGCGCAGATGCTGACAGACGCAGGACACTTGTGCGAGCCGTTGCTTTGATTGCGCAGCAACAACTCCCTCAGGGCAGCAGCAATTGCACACCCTTTCCCAAAGCCAACTCGAACGCAGAAGCGCGCTTGCCGGGCGAGCTCGCGTGAATTTTGTGCTGCCGGCAAACGATGGTGCTGACCAACACAGCACGTTCCGGAAGCGAATGAACGTGGACCGGGGTTGCTGACTGTTTTCCGGATGAGTAGCAGTGCGAAGCTGTCAGGCGCCGGCGCGCGCAGGAGAGCAGCGCCCCAGCGTCGCAAACCTGAGTCTGGGCTCGGCCGGCTTGGCGAGGATGCGTCTGCGAGGTCTGAAGCGCACGCTGTGGCACCCACGGAGCCGACGCGGCCGCGCAAGGATGCAGCGGCCCTGTCGCGCATCAAAAACATGCTCACCAGCGAACTCACAGGAGCCGCCGGCGGCGGCAGCCGGGCCGCTCGAGCCGCGGCGAGCCGGTTCGGCGTGTCCGCTGACACGACGGGGCTGCTCGGCCTCGGTCTCGGCGGTGCACCGCTGCCGTCGAGCCAGCCGAATACACTCTGTGGCGTCGGACACCCCCCGCAGCAGCACCGCAGCGCCTCTCGCTCCTCGGCAGCCAGCGGCGGCGCTGGCGCTGCCTCCTTCTCACACCCGTCCGCGTCGTCAGCCCTCGGGCTCGCCCCCGGGCCCGGCGGCACCAGCCGGCTCGCCGCCGCCAACAGCGCCTCCGTCAACGCCGCCGCCGCCGCTGCGCAGCGGCAGGCGGAGCTGGAGGCTCGCGCCCACGAGCGTGAGCGGCGTCTCGCAGCGGAGCAGCTGCAGCGCGCCGCCGCCCGCCTCGCGCGCAAGCAGGCCAAGCAGCGCGCGGAGGAGGAGGCCGCCGCCCGCGAGGCGGACGCGGTGCGCCGGGAGCGCGAGACGGCGCTGATGGCCGCCGAGGAGGAGCGCACGCGCACGCTGGAGCTGGCGGTCGCCGGCATCACCGCTGCTCGCGCAGAGGCGCTGGGGCGCGTCGCTGAGGTGCTCTCCCGCGCACGGCGCGTCGCGGCCATGCGCGCAGCGCACGCGCCGGCGGCGACTGAGCGCCTGCGCTCGGGCGCGCACAAGCGCGGCCTGAAGAGCGACGTGAAGAAGGGGATCGGGCTGGTCAAGCGGGTCACGAGCGTGACGGAGGAGACCGCCCCGCAGCTGGTGCGCGAGGTGGAGACCCACAACCTCAGCCGCTACGCGAGCGAGGTGCGTTCGCGGCGTGCGCAGCTGCGTGCGGGCCGGTGCAGCGGGCCTGGCATGTGTGTCGTGTCGCGTGCTGGGGCGCCGCGTATGTGCCGACGTCGCCGTTTTCCGATAGATCACATGATTGCGTGGTCATGGGCTGTAGCCCCCATCAGGGCTGGAGCGATCGCGTGAGGGACTGAGCACGGTTGTATTGCCGATTGTTGACTTGCCCGCAGCGCTGCGCGACGGATGTTCGCTGCGTGAAGGCGCGCTGAGGTGGCCGTGGGTGCAGTTCAATGCGCAGCCTCATCCGTTTCACGCTGCGCCTGCGCGTTCCTCTTTAACTATCCACTTCTGGTTTTCTCCTGGCTCACTGTTGCTGTGCTGCCTTGATCCAAGCCCTGCTCGCGTTGTTTGTCTGTCTGCCCTCATGCCATGCTCTGCCCCCGTCCTGTTGACTCGCTCCACCCCCTGCCCCCGCAGATCGCCGCCTCCATGGCCGGCAACGACAGGCTGCGGCCGCTGGACATCGACGCCCTGCTGACCGTGGCCTCGCCGCTGCACCAGCGCTACGCGGACTTCACCTCCACCCTGCTGCACACCGCGCTGGGGCAGCTGGGCGCCGCGGCGGCAGCCGTGGGCACCGAGGGCGGCGCTGCGGGCGGGACGCTGATCCTGGCGCCGCTGGCGGCTGCCGCGGCCGCAGCCAAGGCGCGCGTGCCGGTGGTGCTGCCGGAGAATGCGGAGGGTGCTGCGGGCAGCAGCGCGGCCGCCTCGGCGTCGGATGCCGCCGGCAGCGGCAGCGGGGGCGGTGCCGCTGCGGAGGCTCGCACCGCGGCGACCCGTGTACGCGTGCTGCTGCGGCTGCTGCTGGAGCTGCATGCGTGCGGCATCTACACTGACACGCCTGGCCTGCTGCTCCTGCTGCTGGGGACGCTCGGCCTGGACCCGCCCTCCGCTGCGGGCGCCCTGCGTGGTCTGGCGGCGCAGCAGAAGGCAGAGCGGGAGCGGGAGCGGGAAAGGGAGGGGACGGGCGCTGCTGCCACTGCTGCCGGCGCTGCAACGGGAGGGGATGGCGCCGCCGATGCAGCGAGCCACGGGGGCAGTGGTGCAGCGTTGGAGGCAGCGGCCACTGCCGCGTTCGCGCGACCGCGGGTGCCAGGAGCTGCCTCTGCTGCTGCTGCTGCTGCTGCCGGCTCGTCAGCGGCCACCAGCAGCAGCGCAGGGGCCGGCGCCGCTATCGGCGCACCTGCAGGCTCAAGCGCGTCTGCGCCGTCGGCAAGCGGAGCGGCGGGCGCAGGCACGCCAACTGCTGCCACCGCTGCATCTGCTGCAGCTGCCGGTGCCGCAGCGATCCCCGAGCGAACCGCCAAGCGTGCGGCTCGAGACCTGCCCCTCGTTCTGGCGCTGCTGCGGTCAATGCCGCTGGGGTCAGGCACTGCCAGCGCAGGCGGAGGCAGCGGCCCCGACTCTGCCGCTGCCAGCGTGCCGCCAGGCAGCGCGTCTGCGCCTGGAGCCGCTGCTGCTGCCCCTGGTGCGACGGCTAGCCCCCTGCTCTACAGCACAGGCGCCCCCGCCCTGTCTGAGGACAGCCTGGGCGTGGTGTCCCGCCGCACCCGGCAGTGGCTGGGGGGTGTGCTGGCGGCGCACGGCAGCGTGGCGGTGGCGGCGCCCATCCTGCAGGGGTGGGTGGACGCGCACGCGGGCATCGACAGCCTGCGCCTGCTGCAGACGGGCGCGACCGCCTCAAGCGCCGCTGCTGCCGCTGGCGAGGGTGGCGCGGGTGCGGGCAGCTGGGACGCGCCAGCGCCCTCCGCCCTGGGCCTGCTGCCGCCGCACCTAACTGTCACCGTCGTGACGCCTGGTCCGGCGCAGCAGCTGACACCGCAATCGGCCGGTGGTGTGGGGGCATCGTCCGCGACGGGCGACGCTGTGCGGCCTGCACAGCCCCCGCTCCCCGCCTCCTCCGCCGCCTCCTCTTCCCTGCCGCGAGCGTGCCTGCACCCGCCCTCCCTCGTCTTCACGTCTGCCGAGCAGGCGCTCGTGCGGCGCGCGGCTGACCGCTGCTTCGACGCCTGCTGCCGAGCGCTGCAGCTGGAGCACACGTCGCTGCGGCGCCTGGAGCGGTCGAACGATCGGATCGCCTTCACCAAGGGGCAGCTGCCCGACAAGCTGGCCGCGGAGCAGGAGGCGGCGCGGGCGGCGTATGAGCGGCTGGCGGGCAACGTGGGGGCGCTGGGGGAGCTTCTGGATCGCGAGGCGCCGGCGCTGGTGGATGCCGCGGGCGATGAGGAGGAGGCGGGCGCGGGTGCGGGCAAGGCGGGGGCGGGCGGTGCGGCGGGGGAGGGGTCGGGGGGCTACCTGGGCAACCCCCACGCCCCCTTTGACGACCCCCTGAGCCGCGCCTTCTACCGCGACCTGCCCCCGCTGCGGGCCACTGTGCCGGGCATCCTCCTTGATGTGGACGGCGCCCTCGCCGCCTCCGCGGCTGCGGGGGCAGGCCCTGCGGCAGCCACCGGCGGCGGCGGTGCAGCGGGCGGCGGCAGCGGCGGCGGCTTCGGCACCGGGGCAGGTGCTGCCGCGGGCTTGCAGGGTGGCGGCGGCGGCGGCGCAGCGGTGGGTGCTGGGGACGCCGCCGGCGCCGCACCGACCTCCGTTGCCGGCGGCGCCGGCGGTGCTGCAGCTGCCGCCTCGGCCGCCGCCGCCGCCGCTGCTGCTGCTGCGGCCGCGCCGTCCTCCGGCGGCCTGCCCGCGGCACTGGGGCACCGGGCCACCCTCGCCCGCGACGACACCAGCCGCATCAAGGGCACGCTGGACAGCGCCCTGGGGCAGCTGTACGGGTCGCGTGACAGTGGCGGGGCGGCGAGGCGCGCTGCTGCCGCTGCAGCTGCCGCGAGCACCGCACAGTCAGCGGCACAGGCGGGGGCGCCGGGGTCGGGGACGGGCGCAGCTGCCGCCGGCGGCGCCGACGCTGCTGCAGGGGAGGCGCTGCCCACGGCTGCAGTGCTGGCTGCAGGGGGCGGCCCCACCGCTGCGGGGGCCTCCTCCTCCGGCGTCCCCGCAGGCGCCACCGCCGCCTCGCTTGCAGGCCCCGCCGGCGGCGGCGGCGCGAGCTTCAAGGCCCTCGCGAAGCTGCTGCCCTACAACGCCTCCGCAACGCTGGCGGGGCCGGCTGCCGGCGCCAGCAGCGGGTCCGCAGCAGCAGGCGGCGGCAGTGGCGATGCGTCGCAGCCGTGGGTTGGTGCTGAGGCAGCTGCTGCAGGGGGCGAGGCTGCCCAGCAGCAGCCCGGCCCGCTGGCGCAGGCGGCGGCTGGGCTGGCCAGCTACGTCCCCTCAGCCCGCCTGCGTGCGGTGCTGCTGGGAGAGGGGGCAGGGGAGGCTGCGGCTGCTGCTTCGGCCGCTGCGCCGCAGCGCCACCGCGCCACCTCCTCCTCTGCCTCCTCCGCGTCCTCAGTCGGGGGCAAGCCCGCTGCCGCTGTCGGCGTCGATGCTGCCGCGGCTGTCACTGACGCCGACGCGGGCGGCGCCGGCTCCGATGAGGAGGGTGGCGAGGGGGGGCTGTCGTCGGCCCTGGAGCGGCTTCTGCAGCTGGACAGCGCCGGTGCGGCTGCCTCTGGCGCGTCGCCTCGCGCGCAGTCGGGCAGCCGCGCCGGTGGACCGGGTGCCGGAGTGGGCAGCGGCCAGGCTGCTGCTGCTGCGGCCGCAGGGCCAGGCGGCGCCAGTGGGCGCTCTGCTGCTGCAGCGGCCGCCGCGGCTGCCGCAGCAGCGATGGCAGGCACCAGCGGCGGGGCGGGCAGCACCAGCACAGCCGCCCTTGTCCGCTTCCAGAGCCTGCTGTCCCGCCTCCCCTCCTGCGGGTCGCGCGAGGCGGTGGACGAGTGGGCGTGGGAGTTCGTGATGGAGCGGCACTGCACGCGCGGTAACAGGGGCCGCCTCATCAAAGCACTGTTCACAGCGGCGGCGTACACGGTGGCTGCGGAGGGCGCGGGCGCAGCAGCCTCCAGCGGCGCGGGCAGCAAGGCCAAGCGCGGCCGCTCCGATGCGGGCAGGGCCGCTGCCGGCGGCACCGCTGCCGCCGTCGCGGCGGTGAGCGGCGTCTCCACCGACATGTTCCCCTACTACGCCCGCCTGGCCGCGACGCTGCACGCTGCGCTGCTGCCGTGGGGCGGCTTCGTCGACCCGCTCGTGGCTCTGCTGGCGGACGAGCTGCGCTTCCTGCTCGCAAAGCTCGCTGCGGGGGCGAGTTCCGGCTCCGGCGCCGCCGCGACCGGCTCGTCCTCATCCGCGTCCGCCGGCCCCGCGTCCGCCGGCCCCGCGTCCGCGGCGGGCAATAGCATCGGCTCTGTCGATCTGAACGCCTACCACACGCGCGCCCTGCGCAACACGCGCTTCCTGGGCGAGCTGATCAAGTTCGGCGCCGCGCCGCCGCAGCTCATCTTCGGGGCGTGGCAGCGCTGCGCGGGGGCGTGGAGCGACGCCAGCGTGGACGTGCTGGTGGGCGGACTCGAGTGCTGCGGCCGGTTCGTGCTGCAGACGCCGGACACGCGTCCGCACGCGCTGCGCTTCCTGGAGCAGCTGCGGCGCACCCGCGACGCGCGCTGTGGGGGCGGCAGCAGCGGTGGCAGTGGCTGCGGCACGGGCGGTCTGTCCCTGTACGTGCTGCAGAGCCTCGACAGCGCCCTCTCCTTCCTGGAGTCCGCCGTTAACCCGCCGAGCGCTGCGGCGGGGGGCAAGGGCGTCGGGGTGGCGGGCCTGCGGGGCGGCCGCGTCGGCGGGGGCAGCGGCAAGGCCCGCAGCCTGCTTCACGTCTTCATCCGCCACCTGCTGCTGGACCGCCTCACCGCAGCGAACGTGGATGACGTCCTTCGGGTGCTGCGCAAGCTGCCGTGGGGGCGGGGAGCGGCCGCAGGCGGCGCCGCTGTGGGGTCGGCCGCTGCGGCCGTCACCGCTGGCAGTGCTGGCGGCAGCAAGCCCGGTGCAGGTGCCGGTGCGGGGGCCGTGAGCGGCGCTCAGCTGGCCTCTTCAGCGCCCGGCGCCGCCGCCCCTGCCCCGGCCCCCTCGCCTGCCCACCCCTCGTCCGCCTCCTCCGTCGAGGGCCTTGTTGTGCGCACGATCCTGACGTCTGTGCGTCTGGACAGCACCCGCCTGGAGGTGGCTGCCTCCCTGCTGGCGGGGCTGCGGGCGTACCACGACCGCGCAGCCGTGCGCGTGATCGACGGCCTGTGCGAGGCCATCCTCAGCTCGCTGACGGGGGACGAGGCGGTGGCACCCGTGCTGCCAGGAGCGCCGCCTGCTGCTGCTGGAGGCCCTGCTGGCGGGGCTGCAGGGTGCGGCGGCCTGCTGCCCGCACCGCCAGGCACGACCATGTCGACCCTGGAGGCTGCTCGGGTAGCGAAGGCTGCTGCCGCCGCCGCACGGGCAGGTGGGGTGGCTGGAGAGGCGGGGGCAGCAGCAGGCGCGGCGTTGGGGGCACCCTCTGCCACGGCGGCAGCACCAGCAGGAGCAGTCACGCCTGCCCCAACCCCTGCCGCATCGACCTCCGCTGCCGCGCCCGCCGCCTCCGCAGCGGCGCTGTATCGGCGTGCTCAGCGCGTGCTGGGGGCCGCCCGCCTGCTGGGCGAGTGCTACAACTACCGACTGACAGACAGCGGCCTCATACTGCGAACCCTCTACTGCTGCCTCAACTGGGGGCACGCCCTGCCTGAGGATGCCCTGGCCGTGGGGGTGGCTGCCGTCAATGGGCTGCGGGAGCGGGCCATCGCACAGGCGGCGCCCCCTGCAGCCCTGCCTTCCCCCCTGTTTCCGGGCGCCTCGCTGCTCCCCTCGCCGCCCGTGGCCCCCGCTGGCTTGCAGGGCGACGCTAGCGCAGCGGGCTCAGCTGCTGGCGCGGGCTCTGTGGGGTCTGTGCCCACGCCGGCTGCTGACCTCACGCCCGCGCAGCTTGATGCACTCGCTGCCGCGCAGCTGCCGCTACACCCCGCCGTGCTGCCCCCGCGCAGCCCGCCTGAGCCGTGGAGCGGGGGCTGGGGCTTCCACCCCCTCGTCCCCTGCCCGCACGACCCCCCGGGCAGCCTGTACCGCATCCGCCTCTGCCTCGCCCTGCTGGAGGGCTGCGGGCAGTACTTCACGCGCGGCGCCCTCGCAGGCAAACTGGAGCGCTTCCTGCTGTACCTGCAGCGCTATCTGCTGTGCCGGGGTCTCGCACTGGTGCCGGCGGCAGCAGCCGCTGCTGCTGCAGCTGCGGGCGACGCTTCGGGCGCAGGGCAGCAGCCACCGCAGCAGCACTCGCACCTGCCGCCGCAGCTGGCGATTCGCGAGGTGGCCCCGGTGCCGCACGACGCGTCAATGGCGGTTGCGGACCTCTGGGACCGCCTGCGGCCGCACCTGCCCCGCCCAGCCACCCTCGCGCAGGCGGAGGCGGCCTGCGCGCAGCTGGAGCGGGAGGAGGCCGCCGCAGCCGCTGAGGCCGCAGCGCGGGAGCGGGCGGCGCGGGCACAGGCGGCTGCGGCGGCAGCGTCCCTTGCAGCCGCTGCTGCCAGCATGCAGGCGGCGCGGCGCGGGGCGGCGCCTCGCACGGGGGGCGACACCGGGTCTGGGGCCGGCGCGGGGCTGTCTGGCGGTCTGGTCGCTGGTGGCTCCCTCGCCCTCTCCCCCAGCAGCGACCGGGCGGGCGGGCAGCGCCCTCACGCCCCTGCAGAGGGCGGGGAGGACGACACAGACGCTGGCAGTGAAAGCGGCAGCGAGGGCGAGGACGAAGAAGAGGAGGATGAGGAGGATGAGGAGGAGGAGGAGGACGACGAGGGCGGCGGCAGCCACGGCGGCAGCCCTCCCCTCCCGCAGCCCGTGCTGCTCGCTGACGATGACTCAGAGGACGGCGAGGTGGCTGGGGCGGGGCACCACGGCCACGGGGGCGCCGCAGACAGCGACGACGAGGGGGCTGGGGGCAGCGACGACGAGGGGGGCGCGGGGGGCGCGTACACCGGTATTGACGACGGGGACGCGGGCGGCGAGGGCACCGCAGACGAGGGGGGCGACGGGGGCGAGGGTGAGGGTGAGGATGAGGACGACCTCGGCAGAGAGCTGGACGCCCTGGTGAGGGACGCAGTCGCTGCCCGCCGCAGCCAGCAGCACCGCGGGGGGCACCTCGCCTCCACCGCGGGCGCGCGCCCGCTGCTGCTGCGTGGCGCTCCATCGACGGTCTTTGGCGGCGGCGGTGGCGGGGCGGTAACTGTGGGTGATCACATGAACCTCGCTGCGGGCGCTACCGCACGCGCCCTCGCCGCCGCCGCGGCGGCCGCACCCGCCCTGCACCCCGCCAGCGCTGCGGTGGGCGGGGCGGCGGGCGCCGACGAGGCTGCTGCCCGCGACGGCGCTGCGCTCTCCTATCGCACCGCTGCGCTGCTGCCGGGGCTGAAGTTCGCCCTCGAGGGCGGCAGCAGCGCCGGCGGCGACGCCCCCGGTACTTCCGCCCCCTCCGCCTCAGGCGCAGCCCAGCTGGCTGCAGCCCTTGCAAGCGGCGCTGCCGGCAGCGCCGGGAGCGGCGGCGGCGGCGCTGGTGGCCGCGTCGTCGCCCCCGTCGCTGTCGCAGGCGGAGGGGTCGTGCAGCTGTCGCTTCTCACGCGGCGGCCGCAGCAGCATCAGCAGCTGCAGGCCGGCGGTGTCGCACTGGCGTCTTCCTCCTCTGCGGCTGCTGGGTCGGCGCTGTTTCCCGCGCCCTCCTCCTCCTCCGCTGTCTCGAGCTGGTCTGCGGGGGACGCAGCCGTCTCTGCGCTGGGCCTGTCCCTCGGCGGAGGCCCCACTGCTGGCGGCGCATCGTCTGGCGCTGCAGCTGCGGCCTCCTCGGCCATGGGCGCTGCGGGCGTCGCAAGCAGTGGTCTCGTGGCAGCGTCTGCCAGCAGCGGCAGCGGTGGTGGGGGTGGCAGCGCCCTCATCGCGGGTGTGGGCGGCGTGTCTGTCTCTCGCATCTTTGTGCCCCTCTCCGCGCCCCTCGCGGAGCGGGCCCTGCGCGCTGAGGCGGAGCGGCGGGAGGAGGCGGCGTGGCTGAAGCGGCGCACCCTGGAGCTGGCGGCACATCAGGCCGCGGAGGAGGAGGCGGCGGCAGCGGCGGGAGGGGACGGCGGCTGGGCGGGGGACGCCGATGGCCTCGACGGGCTGGACAGCGGGCTGGGCGAGCATATTTACGCGTTCGTGGCGGGGGACGAGACGGGTTCGGCGGGTGACCACGCGGGCAGTGGGGCTGGCGGCAGCTCTGCGGGAGGGGGCAGCCAGTACCGGGGCGGGCGCGGCCCCCACCACAGCGCGGGAGGGGTCGGCGGGC
>Ga0208629_100478_pt1 | contig 19430 bp, 9 predicted proteins | sample LakWasMet19_HOW5_2_FD_183865 | JGI IMG/M metagenome (GOLD analysis project Ga0208629, IMG submission 183865) | Freshwater sediment methanotrophic microbial communities from Lake Washington under simulated oxygen tension - Sediment Metagenome... | ecosystem: Environmental > Aquatic > Freshwater >... | reverse complement strand
TGGACTGCAGCAGCTTGGCGATGTTGCTGGCCGTGAAGGTGTCGAACTGCATGCCGGACAGCACCGCGCCGATGCCGCCGCTGCCGCCTGCAGCAGCGACGGCGGTGGACGTCGACGTCGCAGGCGGCGGCGACAGACTGCCGCCGGGGCCCATGCCGATGCCGAGACCGGCGAAATCAAGGCCGGTGCTGCCAGAGGGCGCGCCTCCGTCAGCTGCGCCCCCCGGGGGGCCTGTGCGACCGACAGACGTCAGGTCGGGCGGCGCGCTGCCGCCTGAGGCGTCGCTGCGTGGAGAGTTGCACTCCTCGTGCTGGTGCTGGTGCAGGCCCTGGCGACCACCCAAGCCCGACGACAGCTGCAGCGGCGCCCCGCTGCCACCCACTGGGCGCTGCGAGCCGTAGTAGGTCCCCGCCTCTGCGCTGACAGAGCGGGATGCGCCGGCGAGAAGTCCGACGTCGGGCGCAGCTGCTGCGTCAAGGCTGTCGCTGCGGTGGCGATGGGAGCCGCCGGAGTGGCCGCCCGCACCGCCCCGCAGGCCACCGGCATGCGGGTGGGACAGAGGAGACAGCGTGACCTCCCCGCTGGAAGGGTCGCCGCCGAAGTCTCCTCCGCGCGCCGCCGCATCCGCTCCCGGGTCACTGGTGCCGCCGCCAACGCTGCCGCCGCCGCCCCCAGCGCCAGCGCCGTCCAGCATGCTGCCGGCAACGCTGAGGGCAAGCGGCGAGCTGCGCGTCGACTCCGCGTCGCCGCCGCTCAGCGACGGGGTGCCCGACCAGCCCTGCAGGCTCGCAAAGCCGCCGGCCGCGGGTGCAGGTGCAGGCTGGAGTGGGAAGGGTGCAACCCGCGAGTCGCCGCCGCGAGAGGTGCGGCGGTGGCGGCCAGGGGCGTGAGCGGTGGGCCCAGAGCCCCCATCGGGCCCGCCGTCGCCGCCAGCCGCGCCGCCTTCGCTGCCCTCGGGCGCATCGGCAGACGCGGGTTCAAAGCTTGCAGCCGACGCACGCGCCGCCGCAGCGGGCGCCCCCGAGGGGCCCCCAGCGCCCGACGACGCCGGCGCCGCTGTGGCAGCCGCTGCCGCGGCTGCTGCTGGATTCAGCAGCTTCATGAAGGGCAGCTGGTCCACAACCCACAGGATCGTGTCCAAAATCCGCGTCCCCGCCGCCTTGTCGAATTTTTTGGTGATCTTGTACGTGGCGGTGTAGTTCAGCTCCACGAAATCGCGCAGCTCAGCCGCCATGTGCCACAGCTGGCGCTCGCGCACCACGAGCTCACGGGCGTCCGCCTTGCCCATGTTGCGCGCCCGGAAGAGGGCTTGCCGCTCCTCCACAATTTGACTCTGCATGCTGGCCACGAAGGCGTCGATGCGCACCAGCTCCGCTTGCAGCTGCTGTGTGAATAACTGCGCGGCAACAGCGCCCTCGCCCTCCGTGAGCGCCATTTTGCCCATGCGCAGCGTGGACGCAGAGCTGGGAACGGCTGGCCCATCGGTGTGCTTGGCACGGGCGCAGACCTCCTTGATCAGCTTTTTAAGCACCTTGTAGTTGAGGTATTGGTTCTTAAAGCGCGGCAGCTCCTTTGCAGCGAGCTCATTTGCGAACTTCATGGTGCAGGGCCTCGGGGTTTCAGCCTCGTTCGGAAAGTGAGGCCCCAAGCTGAATGCTGCTCCCAAAACAACGGAAACGCACGCGCTGCGTCTCCGAGCGTGATTGGTGAAGCATGCGCTGGGTGTGTCGATGGGGTGACGCGTGCATTTTTTCCGACGTGGCTCGTTTGCGAAAACGGTTGCGCAAGCTGAGCCATGCGCTCCTTCCTCCTTCCGTCTGCTGCAAAACTGGAACGCGCAGCTGCGCTGCTGTCGTGATCCGTTCTGTACTAAATCTGTAAGATTCTGCCTCTCACGCATATTTTATATACACTGGTTGCGCGTCACAGCATCGAACACCTTCAACTGTCGAGAGCGGGTCGCGGAATCACCGGCTCAGCTGTCTGAGTCCGGTCCGCTGTGTCCACCTAGCGCAGCACCCGGAAGAATGGAATTCGAGCAACGGGACCTCTTCATTGTTATGGTTGGGCTGCCTGCGCGGGGTAAATCGTTCTTGGCCAACAAAATCGCGTCATTCCTCCGCTGGAGGGGGGTGCCCGCGCAGGCTGTCAACGTTGGCGCGCACCGCCGCCACGCCGTGACCGCACCGCAGAATGCGGAGTTTTTCAGTGCGGACAATCCCGCTGGCAAGGCGGAGCGAGAGCGCGTCGCCATGGAGGTGCTGCACCAAGCTCTTGAGTGGCTCACGGCGGGAGCGGAAGCTCGAGTCGTGTGCTACGACGCAACGAACACCACAAGGCAGCGGCGCGTGCACCTCCAGCAGGAAATTGACACATTTTGTGCTGCCCGTGGAACTGTGTTGCCATACGTGCTTTTCCTGGAGTGCATCTGCAACGACGAGGCCACGCTCCTGTCAAACATGCTGCAGAAGGTCACGAACTCGCCAGACTACCGGTCCATGCCCGTGGAGGAGGCCCTCGCGGACCTGCGCAAACGGATCGCCGCGTACGAGCTCGTGTATGAGCCGCTGGCCGACGAGGAGGACGCGCTCGGGCCCCTGGGGCCCATCAGCTATGTCAAGACGTACGACCTGCAGAGCAAGCTCGTGTGCCGCCGCGTGTTCGGCACGCTGGCCTTCTTCGTCGTGTCCTTCCTGATGGCGCAGCACATCGTGGCGCGCCCGATCTACCTGGTGCGGGCGGGGCAGTGCACTGACGACGACGTTCGAGCGCGCATCAAGCGGAACGTGGAGCAGTCGCGCTGGCTGCCGCCTGGCCCTGTCGCCGGTCCCGTTGCGGGTGCCGCCGCGTGCGCTGGCGCTGCTTCGAGCGACGCATCAGCTGCGATTGGTGCGTGTGCGACTGCATGCGGTGCGGCGCCTGCGTCGGCCGGTTTCTCCCGCGGCGGCGGCGGCGGCGGGGTGGCGAGGGGCGCCTGCGCACCACAGCCTGGTGTGCGAACAGCCTCCGATCCACCGCCAGCGAGCGGGCACGCGCAGTCCGCCCCTGGCCCTGGTGCTGGGACTGGGCAGGTGCCTGCCCCTGCCCCCCACATGTACGAGAGCCTCTCCAAGATGTCCGCCAAGATCACCACCTCCGCCCTCTCCGCCGGCCTGACGCTCAACCTCAACGGACGCACGTTCGCGGCTCAGCTGACCTCCTTCCTCCTGCGGCGCACGGCTGCGGGGCGGCTGCGGCCGAGCGTCGGCCGCGGTGCAGGACACGCAGCGGCGGGGGAAGCAGGGGAAGGGGTCGCAGCAGGAGGGGGCGGGGCGGGAGTCGCCGCGGATGCGCCGAGCGGTGCCTCGTCGCCTGCGACGCGTGTTGGCGGCTCCGTGCGCGGCAGCGTCGTGTACCGACATCCGACATCACCGCAAGCTCAGGGGGCGACCCCGATCACAGAGTGGGGCGGTGCCTCTGGAACGACCGCAGCGATCCGGGCCAGCGGTGGCGCTGGTGGCATCTCCAGTGCCATGTCCCGAGCCCACACCATGCCGCACGCGCTGGACAGCATGGTCGGCCCCGCAGCGCTGCCGGGCGGCTCGCCCGGTGCGGACGGACAGACGGCAGATAGCCGCAGCAGCAGCCCCCCGCTGCGCCGCATCGTGTCGGAGGCGACGCTGGTGGCTGAGGAGCCGCCGCGCCCGCTGCGCGTTGCGCTCCGGGAGAGCTCCCTTGAAGGCAGCACGGCGCTGCTGCCGCCACCCTCGAGCGGCAGCCGGCGCAGCAGCCCGGAGGCCGGGTTCGGGCGGCCCCCGGGGGCGGCTGACGGGGGGCATCTGCTGCTGCGCGGTCGATCCACCAGCGCGCCAGCAGCACCTGCCCCGGACTCTGATGAGCAGGACGGCATCGTCGCGTCTGCGCCTCTGCTGGCCCAGAACGACCATTACAAGCGGAGTGCCACCTCCGCGCCTGACGCCGCTGCTGGCGCCGGTGCCGGTGCAAGCGGCGACGACGCCGGAGAAGGCAGCCAGGACGCGCCGCCGCAGCCGCTGGCCATCTACGAAGCCGAGCCAGCCATCTACACCTCCACGCTGCCGCGCACCATCGACATGGTGGGCGCGCTGCCCTTCCCATCGCAGCAGCTGTCGGCCCTCAACCCCATGGACACGGGCATCTGTCTGGGCATCCCCATGCAATATATGAGCGCCAGCTTCCCCGATGAGTTCCGCATGTGGATGGAGGCGCCGGACCGCGCGCGCTACCGCATCCCAGGCGGCGAGAGCCTCATGGACGTGGTGGAGCGGCTGACGCCCTTCGTGATCGAGATCGAGCGCCAGAAGCGGCCCGTAGTGGTCGTCTCGCACCTGTCCACGCTGCAGGTGCTGCTCGCCTACTTCAAGGGCGTGCCGCTGCAGGAGTGCATCGACCTGGAGTGCCCCATGAACACAGTGGTGCGTCGACCGGGCAACGCTGAGCGTGGGGGCTGCTGCCGCCTTCTCGTCAGCGCGACCCACATGCGCCCACGACACGCTGCGCGGAATGTCACTTGATGAGTGTGTGCGTGAGCTGACTTTATCGAACTTTGCTGGTATCTTGCCCTCTCCTCATGTCCTTTCGTGAACTGCAGGTTGAGTTCACGCCTCACCAGTATGGGTGGCTGGAACGGCGCTATGCGTTCACGCAGATTGGGGGCGACGATTCAATCACGAGCAGCACGGCCCCCGCCAGCGCTGCAGCCCACGGACCCACAGGCTCGTGAGCGCAGGGCGGTACTCAGAGCGTTACGAACCGGCCGTTTGTCTTACCGATGCTCGAGCTGCCACACAGTGTTCAGGGATTTCCTCGCGCGCATTCGCGTGGTGGTGGCGCCGATTGTGCTCATGTGATGCATCTCTGCCGTGGGGTTGGGCGCGGGTGTCAGTCAACGTTTGCCCGATCACGCGGTCGACACGTTTCGTATGCTGTGCTTCCCATTGCGAATGCACGACCCGTGGCCAAGTCAAATGGACTCCAAGCGCTCGCCAGGATCCCTGAATCGATGTCGATTGCGATGACGATATCGACATGATAGCACACGCGCAAGCGTGGAGACTCGCTCGTGAGGCTTCTTTTGCACTATTCATCGATATCGAGCCGAGTTCGAGGGCATCATCGCAACTCCAAATCCGAGCCCCGTCATGATCAACAACGTGGCAGCTTGAATCTAAAGCTCGTCGTCGTCGTCAGCCGATGCGAGAGCCGCCGAGGGTCGCACTGGCAGCACAACGCGGGAGATGCTGGGCTGCACAGTGACCGCAGCAAAGGGCGCAGCCTTCGCACAGCTCGCTGTCCCGGGGACCGGCTGCGCCGTCGCCGCAACCACTGGCGAAGGCGCTGCCGCGGCCGGCCTAGCAGCAGCATCAAGAACGACAGATACTGCTGACGCAGCCACAGCTGACGGCGGTGGCAGCGGCAGCGACGCCGCTTGTGGCGCCGCAGGCGGAATCGCAGCTGAATCGACAGCGCCCGCGACCATGTCGGGCAATGGACTGGGACGCTCTCCAGCGACAGCGCCGTCAGCGCCCCCAGCAACAGTTGCATGCGACTCACTGACGTATGTAGGAGCCGGCACGGGAAGCACAGCAGCAGCGCTGTCACCCTGGGCGGCCGACTCGCTGCTGATGGCGGCGGCAGCAGTCGACACCGCAGCAGCTCGTGAGCGGAGGGAGTCAGCCTGCCGCTGGCCCTCCGCCTCCGCCTCTCGCAGCGCGGCAGCAATGGCTGTCAGACCGGGAGAGTCATACCGCAGCTGCACCCCGAGCGCTGTGGACAGCTCTCGCGCCGCAGCCGCGAGGGAGCCATCAGCGGCGCTCGCGCCTATGGCGGCAACGCACGCTGAAGCTACGTCCGCAGGCCACTGTCCCGGCTGCACCGGCTCCCAGTTGGGGCTGCGCTGAACGCGGTGCCAGCCGAAGTCGTCCACGTGCTGCCACTGCGCATGCACGCTGCTGCCAGCAAGCAAGCCGCGTGCCGTCACGTCTGCTGCGTCGCTGGCGCCAGCTCCAGCCGCCGCGTCCGCTCGAGTGGTCGTTGGGATCGGCGGAGCCGCGTGGATATCGGGCAGATTCGCCAACGACAGAGTAGCGGCCTGCGCTGGGCTCCAGAGCGGGTTTGGGCCGAAGCGGAGGGACGAGCAAAACTCGATGATGGGCCGGGACTGGACGGCCAGCAGAAAGGTGCAGCGCACCGACGTGTGCAGCCGGATCTGGCGCGACTGCAGGAACAGGGCGCAGTCGGCGCAGCCGTGCAGCAACACGGAGCCCGCGGTGGGGCCGACGCACACGACGGCGCAGCGCTGCAGGTTGTCGATGCGGATCGCGCGCGTCACGTCACAGAGCACCACCAGACAGTCCGTCAGGTTCAGCAGCCGCAGGTCCTTCGCGCCCCTGAGAGACAGGGCAGGCAGATGCGGGGTGGGCTCAGCACCCACACCACTCGCAGCAGAGCCAGAGCCTGCTTCTCCCACGGCCCCGCCTACCGCGCTCAAGCTCGCCACAAGCGCGGCGACGGCAGCGGTGTCACTCAAGCTGCAGCACTCCGCCTCTGGCGGGCCACCGCTGCCGCCTGCAGCAGCGCTGCTGGCATCTGCACGCGTGAAGGCTCCGAGACGTACGAGCACCAGCTGGCCCGCCAGCCCCTCGATCGTATGCTCGTCCTGCTCCCACCGCGGCTTGGCCCGTGATGGGGCAGAGGCCGCGGGTGCGATCGCGCCTGGGGGGCACTGTGGCGCAGCACTCGAGACAGGAACAGCGGCCTCCACCAGCGACGACGGTCCTGCCGCCGCGGCACCGGCAGCAGGCGCAGCTGCCGGCTTCTTGCGCGAAAACGTAAAGCGCTGGCGAGGCGCAGCGCGGGCACGAATGGCCGCGACTTCGGTGCCGATGCTGTCAACGTGCACCTGGGCCTTCTTCACGTCAAACGGGGGCAGCAGGCGGGCACAGTCATTCACGAGCTGCTGAAGATCCTCTGAGGCGCGATCCCAGCCCGTGGCCGTGGCCTGTACGTGCTCAGTGTTGCCGTAGAAGCCATCGGCGGACGAAGTTGCGGCAATGGAGCTCTTGAGGGCTGCAACAGCGATCGTGCAAGGAGGCGTGACTTGATGGCAATGTGCAGATATAGCAGACGAGCACACCGCGCTGTATCACATCCTCACCTTTCAGCTCCGCATTAAAAACAGCCCAGAACTCCTCAGGGGTGCTCGGTTGCTTGTCGGCACTGACTTCCGCTGAAGTCGCAGCAGCTCTTCGGCTCTCCTTTGCGGCCAAACGCTCAAAGCGTTTGCTGTCCAGCTGGGACAGCTTTTCTGCCCGCTTGGCCTCCTGCGGGCAGTGGATTGGATTTCGACAACAGCATAGCAACGTGGCTGTCTGGCTGAGTGCAGGTGCGGCAACAACATGCATGCAACGGCTGACGCACCAATGCAGAGGAAGTGGCACCCAGGTTGATCTCCATCGTTCAGGCTGCGCATTCAGGTGCTACACAAATGAGCACCTCTCTATTCTGCAAGGCAGCCCGAACGGTTGCCAGCAATGCGAAGGAATTTGAATGCAACCGACGCACCGATCTGGACGTCTGGCTGAGACCAAAGCTGCAAAGCTCACCCGGGGATCGACGGCTCGGTGATTCGGGAGTAAATGCGACGGTGTGTCGCCACGGCAGTGCGAAAGCAAGTGCAGTGCCGCCAGCAGCAGCTAACTCGATTTGGGCACGCATTCCGCCAGCTGACTTACCATCCTGAGCCTGGTTTCAAGCAGCGTCGCCAAACAACGGCTTCCTGGCACATGCCACGGCGGGCGCTTGGGTAAGCTTTGGTTGGCGAAGTGCCGTGTATCGGCGGCAGCGTTGAATCACGTGATCGTTGATTGGCGACGAGGGTGCAAGAAGTGCAGGTGCGATTTATGGTATCGCGATGGAGCTGGGGTGGAGAAGTGGCGCTACCTTGCCGGCCTTTATCGCCTTTGGCGGCGTAGCCTACAACCTGTTTGTCGTGGAGCTTGTTCACGACCTTGTCGCACAACTGTATGCGGCGTCCTCGCCATCGCTTTTCCAAGGGGTGGCATCAGCATCACTGGTTGGAGCCGTGGTGGGGATGATAGCCGCTGGCGTCGCGGCGGACGTCATCGGCAGACGGCCGGTCTCAATCCTATCCACGCTGTTGATGCTGGTGGGTGTTGTGGGCAGTGGCTGCGTCTTTTCCACAGGCTCCCCGGACAGCCTTTATGTGCAGCTGGCGCTGTGGCGTGCGGTGGCTGGCGTCGGGCTAGGCGCCGAGTATCCACTCATCGCCACCGTAGTGTCTGAGGGCGTGGACGGCATCCACCGCGGCAAGGCGCTCGTGCTCGTGTTTCTTGCACAGGGCCTCGGTCGCGTGCTGGCGGCGCTGGTGCCGCTTCTGCTGGTAGTGTGCATCTCAGACTTGCAGCTGGTGTGGCGGCTGGCGCTGCTACTGGGCGCAGCCCCGGCCGCTGGCTCGCTGTACTGGAGGTGGCGACACTTTAGGGAGAGCTCACTGTTTCTAGATGCTGTTCGCCAGGTCGGACCGGGTGCAGACGCGGGCGGGGCTGACGCTGTCAGCGCCCCAGCAGGGCATGAACTTCGCCTGGGGACGCCTCGCAAGCTGAGCCCGCCCGCGATCGCGGTCTCCTCCACTTGCCTGGTAGCCATGCCAGCGGCCGCTCGAGATCCTACCGAGGATCGTTCTGAGCCACAGCAGGCGTGGGATTTCTCTGGCTCCGGGCCCCTGTCAGCCGCTGAAACGGCCCGGCGGTACGGTGGGCCATCTGTGGTGTCAACATCGTCCTTCGACGGGTCAACAGCTGCGCCACCGCAAAGCGTGGCGTCCACGGTGCACGCCGCGCCGCAGTCGCTTTTTGCCGCATGGCCCCACAGCAGGCGGGAGGCTGCGGACCGCATCCGCGCTGCCTTCGGCCGCCTCGCGGGCTTCAGACGGACGCTGCTGGTCACGTGCTTGTGCTGGGCTCTCGTGGATGCGTTCCTTTACGGCCAGTCCTTATTCACGGCGCAGGTGCTCAATATCGTGGGATTTGACGGTCAGACAGCGGAGGCAGGCGGGGCTGCCGCCGCTGAAGACCTCTTGCCCTTTGACGGCGATGATCCCGCTGCCGCAGGCAGCGCTCCGGCCCCCGGAGGCGACGCAGGCGTGCTGAGCGCAGCTTCGCTGATGCGCTCGCGGGCGCTGGGCGCAACCGCCATCGCTCTCATCGCGCTGCCGGGCTACTTCGTGGCGTGGCTCAGCATCGACAGCATGGGCCGCAAGCAGCTGCAGACGCTCGGCTTCTTCATGTGCGCTGTGTCCTTCTTTCTTCTCGGCGTGGGCGATCGAGACCTGCAGCAGTCGCACTCGGGCGTGCCCTTCCTGCTGCTCTTCGGCCTTGTGTTTGCCTTCACCAACATGGGGCCGAATTCCACGACGTGGACGGTGGCTGCCGAGGCGTTTCCCACGCGCATGCGGGCCACAGGGCACGGCATCTCCGCCGCGGCGGGAAAGCTGGGCGCCGTGCTGGGCAGCGCCCTCATCCCGTTCATTGTGCGGCACTACACGGCGGAGGCGGAGGACGCGGGCGGCAGCGCGGCGGACGGCCGGCACCGCGGCGTCACGATCGCGCTGTTCGTGTGTGCGGCCATCGCGGGTGGGGGCGCGCTGCTGACGCGGTATGCGGGCATCGAGACGCGGTCGCAGGACCTGAAGCGGCTCGACGCCGCGGCCAGCGAGAAGGAGGCTGCGAGCGCTGCCGCCGCAGCCGAAGCCGCCGCGGCGGCCGCTGCAGGCGGCGACGACGACGACGCTCACTCGTATATGCAGGAGGACGGGACCAGGCGACACCGCCGCAGCGGCACGGGCGCCACGGGGTCCATGGCCGTCGGCCGCGGCGACGACGGAGAGGACTCTGACGTGGACGCGGACACGCTGCGCCGCATCCGGGAGGGCCACGGCATCGCGGCCTGGGACGACGAGGAGATTGCCGTGGACGACGAGGCTGAGGCTGCTGCCCCTCCCGGCCGAGAGTTCATGGGTGACGGTAGCAGTGTCGGTGTGGATGGGTATGGCGGCGAATTGGGGTACGGCAGCGGCGCCGGCTTTGACGTGGATGCCGACGGCTACGACGAGTCTGATGTCCGCAGCGCAGCTGGTCCCGCGGAGCCAGCTGCAGCGGCGTACGTGGCGAGTGACTGGAGTGGTGGCGGCTCCGAAGCAGCGACTCTGAAGAGCGGGCATCGCAGATTGCCCGACAGCGCAGACGGGAGGGCTGCTCCGCCGCACAGCGGCACCGAGTGGCGATAGCAGATAGTCACGTCACGTTGCCATGGGCGTATGGCGTTGCTGCTCAATCGTCTGCGAGGGACTCCCGCCTCGAGCTGCGCATGCCGGCCTGCGAGTCGTCTTTCAGTTTCAAGCTGCGGCAGCAAGTGGCGATATATGATTGATGCGTGTCAGGCCCGCGCGCGCGACTTTCAAGGCTCTACATATGTTGACAGTTGTTGAGTGCAGTATTCGATCGGCGATGTTGACGGGGCTCGGTCTCATGAATAATGGCTCAAGCATCAAATATCCGTGCACGTGCGGATCCAACAGCTTGCAATTGGGACTGCAGCTGCGCAGCATGCGGCGGCCGCGGTATTCGCTCTGCGGGCAGTTCAGAGTCAGGCATGCATGCACTTGTAGACGACTCAGTCACATCCCGCATGGCGTAATAATGAGGCCGAGCTCGAGGTGGGGCAGCACGGCTTCGAACGAGCTCAGAAAGTGCACAACAGACAACGCGGCTGGTCAAGAGGAGCAAGGACACCGCAGCTCGAGGACACGCGCCCGTCAACACAGCAAGTCGCCGTGGCAGCAAGGCTAGGAGCAAGGTGTCCGTTCGCCTCCTCTCACGGATGCATTCTCTGGAGCTCTGTGGGTTTCAGCAATCCAGCACGTGAAGTTGATTCAAGATCGCACGCACGCGGGGCATTCAGATAGCCACTTATCGCCGTGCGCCACCGCGCGGCGCTGTTGTGGCGAGACAGCCGCGACCCGGATCGCTGGGGTTGTCCGGGATGGGAGTAATTCCGCTCGCTGAATCTGCGGATACTGGAAGGCACCGGCAAGTTGCCCGCAATGAATCGGGAGGGCGGACGACCTTGCAGGTATGGCAGCATGGTGGTAGACTTCCTGTACTGCAAGGTCGGGAAGGCATGCTCGCGCAGCCGCCGCGTCCGCACTCCGATTACGGTTCTTGTGGAGCTAGACACGGCGATTACTTGTGGACCTGAGTCACGCTCGCACGTTGAGCCACGATGGCACAGCGTAACTCAACCCTGCCGTGCGACTCAATGCCATCATGCGCGCGTTGCATATCGGGCAGCCGGACTTTCACAGCCCAGCAGTGCCCGGCCTCGTCAGCGAGCGGCACGCCAAGGAAGGGGAGACGACCGAATCCGGCTGGCAGCCAGGGCTGCGCGGCCATATCCGGCTCGCAGGAGTTTTCGTGGGGCAGAGCCGACCATGCAAAGGGCAATCATCACTAGAGGTGGCACACTTGATACCGGTATCAAGGTGCAGGATGGTGCACCCTGGAAGATAGCAACGACGAAGGACCGCCACACTGCGGCACACGACGCAGTAGCATGCCTCCCATTCGGTCTTGAACTTTAGCTGCCTGCACTACCGTGTCAATGGGCCACAGACACGTCGCTGCCGTGACTGATCCCTAGGGCCTTGGGGGTGGACGACGCAGGTGACATTCAGGTTTCTCGGGTGCATCACCGTGGGGGCACCAGCGCCTCACGAAAACAAAATAATGGCTTCGAACGGGAGCAGCATCACTTCTCGAGACCAGGTGCCTGGTCGGCGCGGTGTAACGCATTTTTGCGGAAGAACAGCGCCAGATCAGCAGGCGACAGGTGCAGCAACCGCTCAAGGGCGACAACGTCTGCCGTGGTCTCGTGGAGCAGAATATTCCGGGTGGAGTCGTACCGGCTGTCAGCATACAAACGAAAGGCATCAACGAAGTTCGCAGCCGTCTTGCGTCGAACATACGCCACCGGGATCACCCGTGTTGCTCGCAAGGCCCGTCGCAGGAGCGCACGGGCTCGAGCGGCGTCTGCCATTTCCAGGTCTCAATAACGGATTCGATGTTGGTACAGCAATGCTGCAGCTTCTCGGCGGATCGGCCAGGCTGTGCAACAACCGCACGCTAACACGCTACAAATTCCATCCCTTGACGCCCGATCCCGGTTCGCGTCAGTGTTGCCGACTCCCATCAAGTGCCAGCCGCCGCCGTATCGACATCCCCGGCACCGCTCATCATCGCCGCAGCTCCGCCCGTGCGCCAATTCCGTACGCGTCTTGCAAAAGCAGCGGTACCAAAGATACGCTCCGCGGCAGTCACGCCTCGAATCGGACCCCGGCTTGGTTCGTTGTAAATGTTCAGACCGCTGTCCTCCGGCAAACGAAGCCTCCTGAATTTTCATGCCACTCGGTATGTAGGGCGCACGATTCCACGGGCGGCGTGCTGGCCGGAAGCTGAGCGGCACGCAAGTGGTGGGTCTGCGACGTTTGTGTCATCGCACTTTCGCATCGACCCTGCAACCATCTCGACCTATTTGGATCGTCGCGGCCTCGGATACCGAGAGAACCCCACTCACACAATTGTGAAGGCGTGTCCGCTGTGCGCGAAACCCCATCAAGACAAGGTGGACAACTTGTGGAAGCTGTACATTCGGAAAGCCGATGGAGCCTACTTTTGCCACCGCTGCGGCAACAGCGGCTCCTGGTACGATTTCAAGCAGAAGCTCGGCGACTTGCCTGCTGCGGACGACATCAAATCATCTGCTTCGGCCTCGGCTCCAGGGAGAGCGGTGGCGTCATCGCTTGGGCCGCCGAGTCGTGGCCTTGTCTCGCCACCCGTCGCGGCGGGCTCCAGCTCAGCCGGCGCGCTGGCGGTGAACACGGATTTCGTAGCCCGGGCGAGCCGCGACCTTCTGGAAGAGAACCGGTTCCCTGATGTGCTGCGGTACCTGACGGAGGTGCGGAAGCTGGATATCGCCACGCTGCGGCGGTACTGCGTGGGCGCCGTCACACGCGACGTGCCCGTGCAAGCCAAGCCGGCTGCTACCGGCGATGGGGCGCCGTCTTTGGCGTCGGGAGGTATTTCGTCCGACCCCGCGGACAGCTTTGGCGCTATCGGCGGTGGCAGCAATCCCAGCGCCGGGGGCAGCGCTGTCACGTGGGAGAAGCACAGCTGCATCGTCTTCCCCTGGATCACGCTCAAAGACGGCACCCCGTCGGCTGCTGCGGGATCAAATCAAGCGCGTGGGGCGCAGCGGTCGCACGCACACGCGGCGGCAGCGCCGTCTGTGTTCGGTATTGACGCTGGAATGGCGATTCCAGCGGCGCTTGAGGGCTTTGCTGCTGCGGGCGGGCCGGGCGGGATTCCCGACGTGTTTACCGATCCCTCTCGGTACGTGTGCGGCCGCGTGAAGCTGCGGAGCGTACGAGACAAGTCTGCGCAGATGCTGTTGCCGCGGGGCGGGGGCTGGGGCATGTTCGGCTGGCACACCGTGCCCCCGCCCGCGGTGACGACCTCCGGCTCTCTATCCGTTCCTCTCAGCTTCTCCGCTTCGGGTTCCACCTCCGGCTCCGCGGGCGATGCGGCCACGATTGTGCTCACGGAGGGCGAGTTCGACGCGATGAGCGTGGCGCAGGAGACGGGCCTTCCGTCCGTCTCCCTGCCCAACGGCTGCCGCTCCATGCCCGTGGAGCTGCTGCCGCAGCTGGAGCGCTTCTCGCGCATCCTGCTGTGGATGGACGACGACCTGGCGGGCCGCGAGGGCGCCGACCGCGTCAGCGAGAAGCTGGGCATGGGCCGCTGCCACATCGTGCGGCCCAGCCCGGGCCTCATCCTTCCCAAGCTGCCGCCGCCCGCAGCCGCCGCCGCAGACGCGAGCGGCGGCAGCTCGGCGGCGCCGGCAGATGGTGACGCCGCCGCCGCCTCCGCGCCTCTTCCAGGCGGAGACCCCGCAGTCGCCCTGCCCAAGGATGCGAATGAGATGCTGCAGCGCGGACTGGACCTGCGGCCGCTCGTCGCCGCCGCCGCGCCACGCCGGCACGACCAGATCCTGGACTTTTCGGAGCTGCGCGGCGCGGTGATGCGCGAGGTGGCCGCCTCCCTCGGCGTGTTCGACAGCCAGTACGGCGCTGGCCGGCGCGACGCCGCGGGCAACTTCCGCTCCGCCGCGGGCGTGCCGTACCGCTCGCTGCCGCGCCTGCAGCGCCTGCTGAAGGGGCACCGGCCCGGCGAGGTCACGATCGTGACGGGGCCCACCGGCAGCGGCAAGACCACGCTGCTGAGCCAGCTGTCGCTCGACCTCGCGGCGCAGGGCGTGCGCACGCTGTGGGGCAGCTTCGAGATCAAGCACGCGCGCCTGATTGCGGCCATGCTGACGCAGCTGCGCAGCGGGCGCATCCCGCTGGAGGGAGACCTCGCGATGCAGATGCAGCTGGCGCTGGGCGCGCAGCGCCAGCTGCAGCGTGGAAGCAAGGGAGCGGGCTCGCAGGGGGCGGCTCCCGCTGGGGGCCGAGGGCTGCCCGCTTTCGCCTCCACCGGCGTGGCTGCCGCCTCGCCTGATGACTGGCTCGCCTCGCCGCCGCCCTCCGTGGCTGCAGCGCACCCCGCCGCCCCCTTCTCCAGCTCCGCCACGAGCGCCGAGCGCGCGCTGCTGCAGTCGTACGAGCGCGCTGCGGACGTGCTGGGCGCGCTGCCGCTGCAGTTCCTGCGCTTCTACGGTAGCTCGGACGTGGACCGTGTGGTGGACGCGCTCGAGTACGCGAGTTACGTGCACGACACGGAGCACGTAATCCTCGACAACCTGCAGTTTATGATGTCAGCGAGCGGGAGCGGGAGGGGCGGCGGCATGTTTGACCGGTTTGAGGCGCAGGAGCGGGCGCTGGACAAGTTCCGCGCCTTCGCCACGCGCCACGACGTGCACCTCACCCTCGTCATCCACCCGCGCAAGGAGCCGGAGGACGCGCCGCTCTCCATGTCCTCCGTCTTCGGCTCCGCGAAGGCGACGCAGGAGGCGGACACGGTGTACATCCTGCAGCGCGCGCCCGACGGGCGCAAGTACATCGACGTGAAGAAGAACCGGTACGACGGGTCTGTGGGCATGGTGCCCCTCGCCTTTGACCCCGACGCCAAGTGCTTCAGCGAGCACGAGGCGGTCGTGATGGGCGGCAGCGCGAGCGACAGCGCGCCAGCTGGCGGCGCTGGCGCCGGGCGTGGCGGGCAGGGGGCAGCTGCAGGGAGTGGCGGTGCGCCTGCCGGCGGTGGCGACAGCGCTTCCCGCAGGCGGCCGTCGGCTGCTGGCGCCCCGCAGACTCGGTCATTCAGCACGTCTGCCCGTTCCCCAACTGCATCGACCCGCTGCTGCGCAGGGGAGCGCGGATTCAACACCGCAGCGCACTGCCACGCCGCCGCTGCTGCGGGCACAGGTTACGCTAAGAAAAGCCCCGAGTTCTGGCGCCAGCTGTACGCGCGCAAGGCCGTCGCCGCGGCGGTGGCAGCTGCAGCTCCGGAGCGAGCCTTGCTGCGGCAGCGCCTGGCGGGCGAGCTGGAGGAGGATCTCACGCAAGTAGTTCTACCCGCATTCAGGCTCCACCCTGTGCACTCCGACGCGGAGGATGCGCAGCCTGCAGTGTCGACCGCGACCGCTAGCAACCCCGGCGAAGACTTACGGCCAAACGTATCGTAGCATTGCCCCTCCGATGCTCGCAGCCGGCGTGCTCACAACTCATGGACTTTGAAGTGGTTCGTTCAACGTATCGAAGTCGTGCGAAACACATGCATAGGTACAGCGCTATACGTCCACTGGCAGCTATCAGCCTCGTTTCTGGTATAGCAACTGCGAGCCAACTGCAATGCACATGCGTGCTCGCACAAAAACCCAATGGCACCGTGTGACACTGCCTAGGCCTGCTATTCACTCGAATCGCGCAATTGCAAGCTTAAGTCGAATTCGAGCGCGAACACAGCGATAGCGATAGCTTTCGCCATACAATGTGTTATCCATCGGAAATTGTTATCCGTGCTCGTATACGTATCGACGGCTGAGGACGATGCTGCATCCGGATCGTACAGAATCAAAGTCAACTGCTATCATAACATGCACCTACCTAGGCCTGCTCGGATTGGAAATCCCGCTCCACAGCGCCGGATGCCTTGGTGGGCGCTCATTCAGCGCACCGCAGCCGACATCAATACCCCGTGGTGCTGTTGCGGCTCCCGGCCCGCCCCTTTCCACCGTGTAGGCGCAAGGCCTTAGTCCCACCACTTGCCGTGGCACGAGCTTCCGCCCTCGGTGACTGCGCCCACCGCCAGCTTACAGGCATCGGCCTGCGAACCCAACTCCGGCAGAGTGCGCGCCGCACCTTGCAGGCTGCCCTCAAGCTCAGCCGAGCACGAGAGAGGAACGGGTGATCGCAGAGGGCCCGCGGCGCGAGGCGCCGAGGTCCACGCCGCTCCCGCTGGCGCCGCCGCCGCCCGCCATGGTCGCACCCAGCGCATCCGCCACAGAGGAGCGCCGCATTGACATCATGCCAGCGCGCGAGGCGTCGGGCTGCGCAGTGCGAGGGCGCTGCAGCGTCGCGGCGGCCGCCGCCGTCGGCGCGCGCGAGTCAGCGGTTGCGATGCCGCCGTTGTACATGCTGGCTGGCATGAAGGCCTCGCGGCCCGCCGTCACGACCGCGCCGCCGCCGCTGAGGTGCGTGTCGGGGCGGAAGGCGCCGCCGCCGCGGGCGGGCTTGTCGCTCCCCGCGGAGCCCTCGCCCACCACGAGGGCAGCGATGCTGGAGTCGCGCACGCTGCCGCGGCGGAAGTACTGGCCCGGGCCGAGGCGGCGGTGGAACGACGCAGTGTCCTCCGTGCGCGGGGGCACTCCTGCAGCGCGCTCCCCACCCTCCTCAAACCGCAGACTCACAGCCGGCACGCGCTCCGTCGACGCCACCCCGAGGGCCGACGCGACGCCGGTGCCGCGGTGGGCGAATCCGGCCGCAGGCCGAGCCACGCCGCGACGGCGCCTAGGGCTGGCGGCATCCGTATTGGTGGCGTCGGCGATGGGCGCGTCGTCTCCGGCTGCGCGGTGCGTCAGCGACACCTGCGAGGTCTGCTTCGGGCGCAGCACGCGGCGGATGGGTCGGTACGCGGCCGTGTAGCTGCAGGGCGGAGCATGGCGGTGGGGAGGGGAGGGGGAGAGCGGGAATGAAAAGCTTGGCTGTATGGGAGCAGCCTCGGCGCCAGCTGCGGATACCAGCCCCGCGGTGCTTGCCCCCGGCATCGAACACACCCCACACCCCGACGAACACGCCAGGCACACGCATAAGCAACCGAACGACAATGCAGAAGGCTCCACTCACCCTGGCTCCAGGTCGGGCTTGTAGCCGGGGAAGGAGGAGCTCACGGGCTCGGCCGGGACGGGCGGGGGCGCGGGCAGGACCGCCTCCGTGTTGTCCTCCGGGCGAATCACGCGGCTGGTGACGAGGGCGCCGCTCACGCGCTGCGAGCCATCGACGCCGGAGGAGCCCAAGCTTGCGCGCGGCGCATCGCCGACCTTGCGCACCGCCGGCCTCCAGGGGCGGTCCAGCCCGCCCCTGCGGCGGTGGTCGAAGGCAGCGGAGGCCGTGGTGGCAAAGGTCTCCTCCGGGGTGGGCATGAAGACTGCGAGATCGTCGCGCTCAGACACCCACGGGGGCAGGCGCGGGTTCTTGTTGCCGGCGGAGGGCGGCTGGTACAGGTGGGGGTTCAGCGCAGAGGGCTTCGCGGGCGCGGGCTCCTCCCGGCTCTCCGGCAGCGGGCCCGTGGCGGCAGCCGCGCGCTCCGCGGGAGCGCTGTCAGCCCCAGCGGCGCTACCGGCTCCCACGCTGCGGCGCGCGCTCTTGCGGGCGCTGGTCACACCAGAGGCTTTGGGTGGGGAGGCGATGGAGCCGACAGACAGACGGGCCACGCGCGGCGCGGAGCGCGGCGCTGCAGCTGCGGTGGCGGGGCGGGCGTGCGCTTGCGGAGCTGCTGCGGCCACGGGCGCTGCTGCCGGCGGGGCCGCCGCCCTGGTGGGGCGGCCTGCAGCTGCGGTGGCGGGGCGCGCACGCGGCGGCGGTGGCGGCGCGGCCGCAGCCACAGGCGCCGAGGGGGCTGCAGCGGCTGCGGCCTCTGCCGCGGGCGCAAAGGGAGCTGCAGCCACCGGGGCCTCAGCCGCGGCTGGTGCGCTGGCGGCGGGCGCCTCAGCAACGGGCGACAGTGGGCGCGCCTCCGGCACAGGGGCTGGCGCTGGCGGGGGCGCAGCAATCGGGGCGGGGACACGGATGCTGCGGTTGCTAGCAGGCCGCGCGGGCGGGGGTGCGATCACAGCCACGGACGCAGGCTCGGCCTCCAGGTCAGCTGCGGCCGAGGAGGCAGAGGGGGCGCGGGTGTCGACCGCATCCTCGCTCCACCCGCTGGACATGCTGCCGAAGCTCTTGGCGCTCGCCGCGGCCTTCAGCAGGCTGCGGCTGCTGCCCTTGCCAGCCGCGGGCACGACGGTGCCTGTCGTCGCAGCGCTGGTGGCGCTCCGGTGACTGCCCTTGCGGCCGAGGTGGAAGCGGAGCGGCTCCTTGGCGGACGGCGTGGCCGCGGTGCGCAGGCCCTGGGGCGACTCGCGGGCCGCAGCCTCCATGACCGACGGACGGAAGGGCTGACTCATGCTCTCCGACGCTGTGGTTGAGGCGGGCGCGGCGGCGGTCGAGTCGGTGGCAGCGCCTGCAGGGGAAGACACATACGCAGCAGGAGCAGTTACATGACGAGTGCGGCAACCCCGCGTGGGCGCACACATTCAACGCGGCGAGCCCACAATTCAATTGCAACAGCTTGCTGTGCTGCTAAGCTCGAAGGCAGCGACCGGCACTCACCAGTAGAAGCCCCACTGCCCAGGTGTTCGCGCATGGTCTCAGCCACGGGAGGCTCAACGCGCCGCATGCCGCGGCTGGCGGCGCGGCGCTCCTCCAGCTGCAGCGAGCTAAGACCCGCCGTGGTCCCATCGATCACTGCACCGCTGGCGGCAGCCGACGGCACGTCGGCGCCCCCATCGCTGGCTGAGTGCGCGTGTCCAATGCTGAACTTGGGCGCGAGGGTGCCGGCCGTCAGCTCCTCGGGAGCACCACGGCGCATGCGACGCTCTGGAGAGCTGAGCGGCGCGCCTGCTGCAGGCAGCGCGTCCATGGCCTTCAGCGCGTGAGCGTCGGTTGCAGCGCGCGCCGCCTCCTGTGCGTGGCTGGTGCTGCGAAGTGCGGTAGTATCATCGCCACCTGCAGAGGCCAGCCCAAAAGAAGGAGCAGTGTGTTGGCACAACAGCAGGGGGCAGCGGATCCAGACCAACTCATG
>Ga0208629_100476_pt1 | contig 19438 bp, 10 predicted proteins | sample LakWasMet19_HOW5_2_FD_183865 | JGI IMG/M metagenome (GOLD analysis project Ga0208629, IMG submission 183865) | Freshwater sediment methanotrophic microbial communities from Lake Washington under simulated oxygen tension - Sediment Metagenome... | ecosystem: Environmental > Aquatic > Freshwater >... | reverse complement strand
AGCGTTACCGCAACCGGCAGCCCAACCTCAAGCGAGACGACCACGCCTTCCAACAGCGCGAGCGTCAGCAGCAGCATGGCGGCGACGGCGTCCGTCTCCGCTTCCGGAACCGGCACCAACAGTGGTACCGCAACCGGCAGCCCCACCTCCAGCGAGACGACCACGCCTTCCAACAGCGCGAGCGTCAGCAGCAGCATGGCGGCGACGGCGTCCGTCTCCGTTTCCGGAACCGGCACCAACAGTGGTACCGCCTCGGCTAGCAGCAGCGGCAGCAGCACGGGCACGACCTCTCCCTCCTCCTCCGTAACGTCTACTGCCTCCTCCACGTGGACTCCTTCCAGCACCCTGAGTGCCTCTTTCAGCAAGACTGTGAGCCCCACCCGCAGCGCTAGCACCACTGCAGCGCCTTCTTTGTCCAGCGGCTCGTCGCCCTCCGCTACCCCGTCCGCGTCGGCCGACAGCGCGGGCTCCGTTGCTTTTACACTGTCGCTGGACAGCCCCGTATCCGCGCCGGTGCTCGTGGCCGACACGGCTGCGCTTCTGTCGTTCCGGTGCAGCGTGGCCCAGGAGGTCGACGTGTCGTGCTCTGACGTGCTAATCACCTCAGTGACCACGGCCGACGGCGACGGCTCGGTGTTGGACGCCGACAGCCCAGCCAATGCAGCTGTGTCGGGTCGCCGCCGCCTCCAGCAGCAGCGGGCGCTCGCACAGTCGTACAGACTTTTCATCAGCACTCGCATCATCGCACGCACCAACACGGCAGCCGTATCGACCGCAGCGACGCCCACGCCCTCCGCAGCTGCCAGCAGCAACGGCACGGACGCCAATGTCCAAGCTTCAGCGACTGCAGCCCCCAGCACTGCCTCTTCCGGCGGCGGCGGCGCAGCCGTGGTTGCATCGCCCCTCGTGGTCACAGCACTGAACCGAACCGCCCTGCTGCAGCAGCTCGCGTCCAAGCTGTCCGCCCTCAGCGCGCAGCCCGCGGCGCTGCTGACGCTCTTTGTGGCGCAAGTGGGCGCCCGCCTCAACATCACCGCGGCCAGCGTGGGGCTTGACGCGGCCTCCATCGCTGTGGCTTACGCCCCGCCCCCTTCTTCGCCGAGCCCCTCCCCTGTTGCGGCCGCAGCTGCTGTCGCGAGCCTCGCGCCGTCGGCCGGCGTCATCGCTGCGGTGGCGGTGTGCGGCACGCTGCTGCTCGTGTTCGGCGCTGGCCTGGCCCTCAGGCGCTCCCCGCACCTCTGCCGTGCTCGCCGCATGGCCGAGAGCGGGGCGCAGAGTGCGGCAGGCGGCGAGGCGCCTCAGCGCGAGGCAACGCAGTCCAGCGCGTTGGTCGCCACGCCCACGCCGGCGCGCTCCATGCAGCTCTGGGGCCCCGGTGCTGCGGTGGCTCGGCAGGGGGTGCGCGTGCAGCCGCTGCCCGACGCGCTGCCCCCCGGGACAAGCGGCTCTCGCGCCGCAGCGGCAGTGCAGGCGGACGAGCCCTCCCTCGACCATGAGCCTGCCGAAGCAAGTGCTGCAACCGCTCTTGTCATTGAGGATGAGGCGGCCTCCGCATCCCACCCCGAGGCCTCGCCGGTGTCGCAGCACGGAGGCGGCACCCCGCCCCCGCCCGCACCCTCCCCTGCCGACTCGGGCCGCTCCAGCGCGCCGCCGCCCGCCCCTGCGACGGGCCCCACTGTCGCCCGCCCGCGGCCTCATGCGGCCTCAGCGGTGGCCCCGATAGAGCACGGGGACGGGCTCCCGCCGCACCTGCAGCCCGGGCCTCGCCGCCTCGACTTCTTAGCCGGCAGCGCAGCATACGGGTGGATCGACGACGACGACGGCACGATGCAGTCCGCCTCTGAAATCGCCATCGACGCGGAGCCCGCCGTCAGCCGCGGGCAGCGCAGGCGGTCCAGCGTCTCCTTCGCGCCCGGGCTGAGCCTGCGCGGCGACGAGTCCGCGTCGGCGCGCCGCAACTCCACGCTGCTGGCGGTGGGCGGCGTGCGGTTGCTCACGGCCTTCGCGCTGGGGGCGCGCAGCCACAGCTCCACGCTCGATGACGCCCCGCTGGCGTCCTCCCGCGTCTCCGCGCCCCCCTCGCGCCTCTCCTCCGTCTCCGCCTCGCCCCCGCCGTCGCCACCTGCTTCGACCGCTGCCGAAGTTGTCGGGGCACATGCTGCCGCGGCCGCAGCGGTAGCAGCGCAGGAGCCCTCTACCGCAACGACAGCAGGGGGCGCGGTGGTGGGCAGCCGCACCTTCATGATGTACGGGGGCAGCTTCGCGGGGGCAGGGGAGACGGACGCGCTGCCGCCGTCCCGCGCGCCCGTCAGCCCCGCCGCCACCCTCCCCCTCTCGCCCGCTGCGCGCCTGCGGTCCCCGCTGGCAGCTCCGGGCAGCCCGCCGGTCCCCGCTGCGAGCGAGCCTCCCACGCCAGTCGCGAGCAGCGGCAGCGGCGGGGAGCTGCCGGCGCTTCCGGCCGGCCTCGCCGCCGTCCCCGCGCAGGTGCAGGCGGCGTGGGCTGCTTTGGCGTCCAGCGCCCTCGCGGCCCCGCCGACCTCGCTCCGGGTGCGCCGCGGCGTGAGGCCGGCGGCAGCGGCGGCTCGGGACCGCTTCGGCCTTCCGCTGCCGCCGCGTGGCGTCGTGTCCACTGCTGGCCCGCTGCCCACTGCAGTGCCACCGGTGGCGAGCGGGCGCGTGCCGCGGGTCGCTGCAGTCCCCACGGCGCAGTCGGCTGTCCCGCCCAGCAGCTTGCTGCGCTCCCGGCTTGCGGGCTGGGCAGGCGTCTTCGGCGCCGTGGAGACGGCAGCGCTGCCTGCGGCTCTTGCCAGCAGCGCTGCACACACCCTGGTGTCGGCTCCCGCGCCCATGGACCAAGCAGCCGGCGTCGCCAGCCTCTTCACGCCGTCGCTCACCTCCAGCGTGCCGCGGACGGGTGCGGGCGCGATGCCGCGTCAAGCGGCAGTAGCGGTCCCCACGCCTGCCGCAGCGGCGGCTGCCTGCGCTGTGGAGTCGGCCGCTCCCCTCGCCTCCCCAGCGAGTGCCCTGTCGCCCACAGCAAACCCGACGCCCCGGCCTGTCGTGCCGCTGCTGCGGCTGCCAGGGCTGGGCGGCGCCATCGTGCGCAGCGGCGAGCCGGCAGCGGTGGCAAGCGGTGCGGAGGCGGCGGCACCTCTCGGCGGCTCCGGCCAGGCTGCTGCAGAGGCTGCCGCATCGTCCACGGCTGCCGCGCACACTGGCACTGCGGCAGCCGCCCCCAGCTTGCGTGTGGCTGCAGGCGACGCCACCGCCATCGCCGCACCGACCGTGTCTCCACAGGGCGCGGTCGCAGTCGGCAGCAAGCAGGGCTTCGCGGAGCCCTCTGCGGCGGTCGCAGCCCGCCCGAGCGTTGTGCGGCGCATCGCCCCCGGGCCCACGTCACCCGGCGGCACCCCGCCTGCCGCACCCGTCCGCATCGGCTTCCCGCTGCCGCCAGCCCGCATCCTGCCCCCTGCCCTGCCCAGCAGGGCCACATCCGCCGCAGCCATCCCGCGCACCGGCGCGGTGGGTAGTGCGGCAGCCGGCGCCGCCGCTGCAGCTCCAGCAGTCCCCAGGAGCGCTGTCGCCCCTCGGCGCCCGGGCGCTGCGGTGCTGACTCGGCCTGTGGGCAGGGCGAGCGTGGCCTCCAGCGGCACTGACTACAGCGCTCCGCTCTCCACAGCCCGCTCCGCAAGCGTGGGCCACCCCGCTGGCTCCCCCGGCACAGCGTCCTCTGCCCGTCTCAGCGCGCGCGCCTCGGGCGCTGCGGCCGCAGGCGCTGCCAAGGCCGCGCCGGGGGCGGCCCCGGGCCAGCACTCGGCGCGCCGTGCCGCCACGCCACCGCCGCCCAGTGCGCGAGGCGCGGCCTCGGGCGGTGTGTCCTTGACTGCAGCCGTGCCCCCTCCCCTGCCAGCGGCGGCCGCGGCAGTGGTGTCTCCCCCGTCGGGCAAGCCGGTGACATCGCCGGTCGGCCCTGTGCTGGCGACTGAAGCGCGCCACCTGGCTCGCCACGCCTCAGGCACGCGCATGGCTGGAGCTGCTCCTGTGGTATCTGCGGCCTACGCGTCGAGCGGCTTGATCAAGCGCGCCAGCGTCAGGCTGGCGCCTCCATCCGCATCGGGCGGGGCGGGTGCCGTTGGCGCAGGGGCAGGCTCCGGCACCCTGGCTGCGGAGTCGGCCCCTGTGGCTGCGAGCCTGCGCCGCATGGAGCAGTCGCTGGTGAAGCGTATGCAGAGCCACTCCATGCTGCCCCGCATCCGCGCAGCCCCGGCGCCTGGGGCCGGTGTCGTCGGCGTTGAAGACCTCGGCTCCCAGCTGTCCTCCTTCTCGCCTGTCGGCCTGAGCACGCCAGCGACTGCAGCGGCAGACCCAGCAGCTTTCGCCGGCGTCACCAGCCGCTCGGGTGCGCTGTCTGAGGCTGCGGCGGCGGGCGAGCCCACCTCAACGGCAGGCAGTGTCGTGGCAGGACCAAGGTAGGCGCAGGCGCGTGGCAGCCAAGGGCAGGCGATTGCCTTGAGTCGAAAGCCTCCATGCACCCGCGCAGCGGTGGCTGCGTCGCCGCCCTTTTCCCCTCTGCGTCAGCAGCCTGGTGACTGTTTCTTGCTGCGTGCCTTCCAGGAGCCTGGGCGTCCCTACTCAATCTCCTCTGCATTTGAGGCGAGCCATCGGCGCTGCATCTGTGCGCCTGAGATGCCACCCCATGCCCCATGCGCCGCCTCCGCTCGACCTCTGCCCTGCCCATCCGCTGCAATCTACACGTGGCAGGTGCTGCCTGTCGCCATGCTCGTCCCCCTTCGTGTACGTATGTGCATGCACGCTGTGCTTGTAGTAATGCGGTGGTTGCGCGGTACTGCTGACAATGCTTGGTGCGACACTCAGCCCTGCTGCCCGCGACTGCCAGAATCTGGCTGACCTCACTCTTCATGTATTCATGGCTTCACGAGGCTGATGCGATGCCCAGGTCCCGCCTTTGTACGTGCCTGATACATCCCGCCTCCAGCCGACAGAGAGTGCTGGGGTGGTTGACTGACTGACTTCCAAATGGCACTGTTTCGCAGCCCTCTTTCTCCAGAGCATCCAAGCGGTCGCTGGCCTTCCACACTGTAGCTCTACGCGCTGTTCAAGCTGCGCCTGCTTGGCCGCCGGGCGGTGATCGTTCCCATGGATTTTCGTCGGCGCGCCGCGTGCGCACATGTAACTCGCAAGGGTTCGTTCGATCGAGTTGACGGCGATGATCCTGTTCGTTTGCAAGAAGGTAGCGGGGCAAACATACGGTATTCGCTCAAGGTGTCTGGAGCTCGTCATGACCAACTGCCATCCAGGCTGACCACGCTCACCTGTGGATTTCTTGGACATTATAGAAGTTGCCCGGCCCAGCGCGCCAGGTCAAGACGAAAGTTCTCAAGCGTAGCACATTTAGACTTTTAGTGAAAGAAAGCGGGCACATTACTGACGACCGTCAGGTGCGAACGAGGTCGATGGGATGCCGGATGCCGGACATCGAGAAAAATCCATCCGCGTGTGATCCTTGCATTTGGAACGAGGAACAGGCATCACAGGCTCATTAGACCTCGATACAGGCTACTTATTGACGATTGATTCCGTGGTTGTCACGAAACCGGGGAGCGTTTGCGATGGGCAACGAGGCTTCGCGCGGAGCTCGGGGCGGCCCCGGCGGGCCACCCCAGGGCGCCGCGGGTGGGGCCGTTGGATCTAGCACCCACGCATCCGCAAGCGGCGTGACTGCCGCGGACGATGCATTCAAGAGTGAGCATATTGCACCAGTTCCCCCCAGCCTGAACACTTCGATTCCGCCTGTTTGCACATCGCCGCAGTCTCGCCGCATTTCGAACTGAAATTCCCCCGTCTCCTTGGCTGGAGATGCAGCTATTCCCATGGAGCAACGCAATGAGAGCTCTACCGCGCGGCGGCGCCGCAGCACGTTCCCGTTCGTCTACGTAAGCCGCGTGATCATGTCCCTCCCCTGCAGTGAAAGTGGTGGTTCGCGGCGCGCGGCGCACGGGCAAGACGAGTCTGATGCATCGCCTGCAGGGCAAACCGTTCTCCTCCGAGTACACGCCGAGCAAGGAGATCAACACGGCCTTCATCAACTGGACGTACAAGAACAGCGACGACAAGATCAAGGTGGAGGTGTGGGACGTGGTGGACACGGTGCTGGAGGACGAGGTGCTCCTCGGCAAGGTGGACGACGACGACGCGCCCGCGGGTGCGTACGCCCGCTGTCTGCGGCTGAGCAGCTGGCGGCTACCCGCCGCCTCATCGGTGTCGCCCCACACTGCGTCGCGGTGCCAAGCACGGACTGTCACCGCGGTGGCTGCATGCGGCAACTGCATGCGCTGACCGCGAGCCCCCGAATCTCTGCCTGCGCCTGATCTCCTGCAGGCTTCGCCGGCGCTCGGGCGTCCCCCGGTGGCGCTTCCTCCGGTCGTGGCAGTGTCCGCGGGGGTGAGGTGAAGCTTGACGCCTCGCACATCGACGTGTACAAGGGCGCGCACGCCGTGGTGGTGGTCTTCGACGCCACGCGGCGGCCCACCTGGGAGTATGTGCGCTCCCTGCTGCCCGACGTGCCTGCCCGCCTGCCCGTGCTGCTGCTCGCAAACTTCCGCGATTCGCTGGACGACGCAGCCGCAGCCGCGGGCGGTGGGGGCGCCGTCGCGGAGCGGGGCGGCAGCAGCGCTGGCGGCGCGGTCGGCCTCGCGGAGGTGGAGGCCTTCGCGGAGGCGGCGTGCCGGGACCGGGTGCAGCGTAGCGCGGAGGGGCGCCGCGTGCAGGCCTTCGAGTGCTCCCTGCGCGACTGCTTCGGGCTCAAGGTGCTCTACAACTACCTCAACATACCCTTCATGGAGCTCAAGGTGGCGGCCCTGGCGGAGCAGCTGAAGGCGGCCAAGGCGGAGCTGGCCACGGTGCGCGAGGAGGTCGCCTGCTACATCGAGAGCCAGGACTACCCCGCTTTCGTGCGCCTGCGGGAGGAGACGCGGGCGAAGCGCGGTCCCAGCGGCAGCGTGAGCGGCGGGCTTTCCTCGCTGGGCGACGCCGGCGGGCTCGGCGGTTTCACGGTGGTGGGGTCGCCGGGGTCTGCGCTGCCGCCCTCGCTGGCTGGCAGGGCGAGCGGGGCTGGTGCGGCAGGCAGCGGGACGCCCAGCGGTGCGGCCGTCAGCAGGGCGTCGAGCACGGGCTTCGCGCCCAGCACACCCGGCGCTGCCACCCCCTCCGCCGCCAGTGGCAGCGGTGATAAGAAGCAGGCCAAGGCCAAGAAGGAAAAGAAGGAGAAGCGGGAGAAGGACGCGGAGGGGAAGCGAAAGGAGGGGGGCCGCAAGAAGGCCGCCCCCGCCCCCGTGGACAGCGACGACGAGGTTGCGGGCCTTGCCCCCCGGGGCGCAGCCGGCAAGGGGGCTGCGTCGAAGGCCGCGCCGCCGCCCCCGCCGCAGCGCAAGGGCCAGGCAGCCCCCAGCTCTGCTGCTGCTGCTGCCGCTGCCGGCAAGGGCAAGGGCGGCGGCGCCTTGGAGGACCACCTGGACCTGGGCGGGCGGGGCGGCCTGGACGCCTTCCTCGGCAGCAGCGACAGCGACGGGGACGACCCAGTCGCTGCGGCGCGGCAGCGCGAGCGGGCCCGCATCGCCGGGCTGGCGCGAAGCAGCGGCGGGCCCGCGTCCGGTGGTCGAGGGCAGGCGCTCAGCAGCAGCAGCAGCAGCGAGGGCAGTGAGAGCAGTGAAGAGGAGGAGGAGCGGCCGCGCCCGCAGCAGCCCGCTCGCAAGGCCACGGCTCAAGCGGCTGCTCCGAAGGGTCGCCCCTCCGCTGCCTCGCCGACGCAGGCGGCAGCTGCCACAACCGCCCGGCCCTCGTTAGCGGGTGTGAGCCCGGGTGGGGCCTCTGCTGCTGCCGCGGCTAAGGCGCAGGCGCCACCGAAGGCTGCTGCCGCCGCGCCGCTCCCGAAGGCCGCCCCGAGCGCGGCACGGGCCGGGGACGCTGATGACATGCTGGCTGCCTTCGCTGTGGCTGGCTCTGCGGGCGTGCCTGCGGGCTTCCTGGACGACAGCAGCAGCGAGGAGGAGGAGAGGGAGCAAGCGGCCAAGAGCAGCAGCAAGGCCAAAGGGCAGCAGCAGCTCGCTGCAAGCAGCCCGGCACCAGTGGTCGCAGCCCAACAGCCAGCGCCGAAGGCAGCCCCTGCCCCTGCAGCCCCTGCCCCTGCTGCCCCTGGCCCTGCCCCTGCCCCTGCGAACCCGTCTTCTGCGACCCCGCTGCCGGCGTTTGCGCAGCCGGCCCCTGCGGAGTCTATCTCGTCGCCCCCCAGCGAGGCCGCGCCCACGGCTGTGGCGAGCGCGCCTGCCCCGGCGGCCCGCACGGAGGCCAGCGCTGAGGACTTCGCGCCTCCGCCTGCCGCCACCGGGCCGGCTGCCAGCACTGCGCTCGCGTCCTTCCTCGCGGACGACGAGGACAACGAGGACGAGGCGCCCGTGCAGGCCGCGCCCTCCGCAGCGGCGCCAACACCAGCCTCCGCCTCCACTGCGGCCGCTGCGGCGCCTTCCGCTGCTCAGCCCGTCGCTGCCCCGGCCCCCCAGCCCCAACCCCGCGCCTCGGAGCCGGAGCACACGGACGCTTTTGAGCCGCCACAAGCCGCGGGTGCGGGCGGCGCCGCGCTAGCCTCCTTCCTGGACGACGATGACGATGAGGAGGAGGGCGGTACCAGCGGCGCCGCCCCGCCAACTGCCCTCCCGACTTCCGCGACCGGCCCCGCGGCCCCTGCAGCGCCTGTGAGCCCACAGGCACCAAGTAAGGCTGCCAGTGTTGGTGGCGGCGGCAGCAGTGGTGCTGACGACGATTTTGCACCGCCCAGCAGCGGCGCAGGCGGCGCCTCCTCCGGCGGCGCGCTTGCCTCGTTCCTCGATGATGACGACGATGATGATGGCACCGCTGCTGTGCCGGCGGCTACGAAACCAGCTGCCGTGCTGAGTCCGGCGTCGTGGAGCCTGTCGGCCGGCCCCTCCCCGCTCGCTCCGGCGGGCGCAAGCCCTGCCGTTGTCTCAAAACCCGCTGCGACGGGTGGCGTGTCTGCCGCCGCGTTGGCAGCTATCGCTGAAGCCGCCCGCCTCGCCGCTGCGGCAGATGCGGCCGCTGCTGCTGGCGATGCCGGCAAAAAGCGAACGAAGCAGGCGGGCGTTGTGGGCGGCGAAGTCACTGAGGGCGCTGAGGAAGGCTTCTCGCTTAATGCCGGGGACGTGGGCGCTGGCGGCAAGAAGAAAAAGAAGAAAGACAAGGAGGGCGGAAAGAAGAAATCGGGCTCCAGCAAGAAGGCCGCCGCGGCGGCGGAGGAGGGCTCAGATGGCGATGCCTGAGCTCGCACCAACCCCTCGCCATTTAAGCCCCCCTTTCCATCACGGCCAACGCCGCTTCGTTGTCGAGTTTCTTATTCGCAAGAGGTGTTCAAAACACCGTGAAACGCGTCCTCGTCGACAGGCTCCTGCTTCCCCAAGCATGTAACTCGGAACGCCCTCGAAAGCGCAGCCCCTTGCACCGGCATTCGAGTCGCTGAAACCCGCCGCTCGAGCAAGCTGCGTGCTACCAGATCGCAACTGTAGAGCCCCGGCAAGCCAAAGCGCAAATTCTTCTCATAACCAGGCGGGGAAGTGTCCGCTGGTAGGCTGTACACGCAAAAACAGAGAGCCTCCCCGATCCCAGCCATGGCGCGCGCCTCAAGTTTCCCGGGGCCATTTTCTCGTCGCCCTTTTGGATGGCAGAAATCAAGCCCCGCCAGCACGAATGAACGCTTAACGTACCGTGTGGGGAGATATATGCACGCCGGTTGGGGGTCTCCGCGTGGAATCGCCACGGCGTTGCACGCAATACGCTCAGAGGCGTGGGAGGGCGGCGAGCGTCACTCCGCGCAAGTGCGAGGGCACCGTTTTTGGGCCTCTCAACGACTTTCCCTTAGATTGGACGTGCTGTTTTCTGAAAGGCTTGCTTGAGAGCCGCCGCTTTCACGCTAGGCAAGAGCGCCGTCACGCGTTCAGCGTTGCTTGTTTTGACTACACCCTGCGATCGACCGTAACAATGGAGCACCTGCTTGAAGGCTGCGAGTTGGAGGAAGCTCGAATTAAAAGCGAAGAGGCCAGTCGGGTTCCCTCTCCGGTCCCCGAGGGAGAAGATGCATTTCAGGAAGACGACGCTGCGGGTGACGCCGAGGAAGGCGATGCGGAAGCGCGTGATGCTCTCAAAGCGCTCACTGCGGCCCATGATTTTGACCTTGAAGCAGAAGCGAGCGCCGAGGCCGACGACGACTCCAATGTGCGCCGCAGCAGGCGCGTGGCTGTGAAACAAGCGCGGCAGGCGACCGAGTCGCTCTCGATGCTGGTGGCTGAGGAGGGCCCGAGCGACGCGGCTGGTTCGGCTGCCCACTGGTGCAACACCAGGCCAAACCGTCGTCGCGGGGCCGTCGCCTCAGGGGCAGGCAGCTCCGACTCCTCGCGGGCTGCCTCGCCCGTGGCGGGCGACTTGGCGGCGGCAGGGCCTGCGCCTGAGGGCCTCGTGGCAGCCCGGGTTGCGCTGAGCATCAGCGGAGTCGGCAGCACCGGGGACGGTCTCGGCGCCCTCAGCTCCGTTCTGGCGAGCCGCGGCGCCAAGCACTTGGGCGGCCTGGGCGCCCTGAACTGGTGCGAGGCGGAGGACAGGCTGCTGATCAGCGCGGTGGAGGAGGCGGGAATGACAGACTGGACGCGCGTGTGCTCCCACCTGCGAGGCCACGGCTTCTCGCGCAGCGCGCAGCAGTGCATGGCGCGCTACATGCGTGCGCTGGGGCGCGGCCCGGGCCGCAGCGAGTTCACAGCGGAGGAGGATGAGATGATTCGAGCGGAGGTGCGTGGGTGGGGCGGGGAGTGCGACTCTCTGTCGACGCCCTTGCTTGATGCCCGCGGCCCTGCACCCCGCGATGCTCCACTCTCGCTTGTCGGCCCACTCGTGCTCATCGCTGTCCCTTTGCCCCTCTCCCGCGCTCCCGTCTCCCGCCCCCTCCCCCCTCCTCCCCCTGCAGGTGAAGCGGGCTGGCGGCGCGCAGAAGGTGGCGTGGCGCGAGCTGGCCGCCAAGGTGGGCGGCCGCCTGGGCAAGCAGTGCCGCGAACGGTGGTTCTTCCACCTCGACCCCGCCATCCTGCGCACGCCCTTCTCCGTGGAGGACGACAAGACGCTCTTCACGCTGAGGTGCCAGCTGGGTGCGTGACGCACCAGGCGGGGTGCCGTGCGCGGAGCCTGACCCGCCGCAGGCGCTGCTGCTCGGGGCTTCTAGCGGCGCCTGGCGTGCTCTGTTGGCGCGTTGGCCGACGAAATCCGCGGTGCCACGTCAGGGTTTACAGCGCGAAACCACAGTTGAGCCATCACCACCCGCTTCACCCTGTCTCTGGCGCCCTCCCCGACTCCGCAGGCAACCGCTGGGCCATGATCGCGCAGCGCATGCCCGGACGCACGGAGAACAGCTGCAAGAACCGGTGGTTCAGCGCCTCGCGCCGCAAGTGGTGCGCCGAGAACGGCATCGACGCCGAGTCGCCCGACGGCAAGCTCAAGTACGGCGCGCCGCAGCTGCGCAACCTGCCGATCCGTGAGTAGGACTGCCGCCGGTTGATGGTTGGCTGCCCCGCGGGCGCGGGGGGCGTGGCGCGTCGATAGTCCGGTACCGCAGGGCCGTCTGCGAGCTGCAAGGGCGCTGAGTTTCCGCGCAGAACTCCCTTCCTCTCCCCCTGCTCTCCCCGCCCCTCTGCAGCCACCTGCCCTTACCCCTTCGCTGGCAACGCCCGCTACACTCAGGAGGGCGGCTGGGAGAAGTCGCCGCCATCCGCCGCAGCCACTGCCGCCACCTCTTCCTCGTCTTCTGCTGCCGCGGCACCGGCGTTGTCGGGAGCTGCGCTGTCCTCGTCCTCCTACTCTGCCTCGGCCCTCTCCGCTTCCTCCGCCGCATCCCCCGCCGGTGCTGTTCGGCTGCCTGTGCCCGCGGTGGGCGCAGTCCCAGCCTCAGCCAGTGCAGCAGCAGCAGGGGCGGGGGCTGCGGGCGCGGCGGGCCTCGCCAAGTCTGTGGTGCAGCCCAGGCCCTACGCGCCGCACGGAAAGCCGTACGCGCCGCGGGGCCCTCGCGTGACCTCCGGCGCAGCGCCGCAGCAGCGCTTTGGCGTCCCCTCCTCCGGTGCCGCAGCTGCCGCCTCCGAGACCCCGCAGGCAGCCCTCGCACGCATGCAGGCGGTCGCCTCCGCCATGGCGCAGCAGCGCCTGGTCGCGGTGCTGAGCGCTGGGGCCGCCGCGGCAGCGGGCGCTGCGGGGGCGGGGGCGGGGGCGGCCAGCAGCAGCGGCAGCAGCGCTGCGGCGGCGGGCACAGCCTCGGGTGCCGCAGCGCCAGGCGTCGCCCAGCTTGCGTTCGCTGCCGCCCCTGCGCTGCTGGCGGCAAGCCTCCCATCGGCCGCCGCCGGCGCTGCACCTGTGGTGCCTGTCGCCGCCGGCCCCGCGAGCTCCAGCTCCAGCAGCAGCGCTGCTGCGGTTCCTGCTCCCTCTGCGGCAGCTGCGGTACCTGCGACAACTGCTCAGCATGCGGCGGCTGCGGTACCTGCGACAACTGTTTCATCTGTGGCGGCTGCGGCACCTGCGACAACTGCGGCACCTGCGACAACTGCTCTCTCTGCTGCGTCTGGTGCGCCTGGTGCAGCGCCGGCCCCCGCCCTGCCCCTTCACATCCTGTACTCCCTCTACTACAACAACGCGCTCATGGCGCAGCTGACGGCGGCGGGCTGGGCGAGCGCGTTCCCCGCTGCCGCCGCCGCCGTGGCGGCCGCCAGCGGCGGCGGCGCCCTGCCGCCAGGCCTCTCCGCCGCAGTCCGGGCCGGCGCTGGGGCGACGGGGCTCCCCGGCATGAGGGCGGGCTCGCTCTCTGCGGGGCCGACCTTCGGCTCCAGCGCACTCGCTGCCGCCATCGCCGCGCCGCCTCGTGCTCCTGCCGCTGCCCCCGCGGCTGGTGCAGCGGGCCCCCACGTCGGTGCAGCGGGATCGGCCTTCGGCGGGCGACCCCTGTCCGCGCAGCAGCAGCAGCAGGTCGCGGCAGCACAGGCGAGCGGGGCGGGCCTCGCTCGGGCGGTCGGCGCCACCGCAGCGCTGGCGCAGGCCCACAGCGGCGTCGGAGCGGCCGCCGCCCCGTCTGCAGCGCGGCCGCTTCTGGCCCCGCAGGAGCAGCCTCGCACCGCCGGCGCTGCCGTGGGTGGCGCTGCAGCGGCCCCGGCGGCGCTGCATTCAGCAGCCGTCGCGCACATGGACGCCGCAGCAGCGGGTGTGGACGACGCAGGCTCCGTGGAGACGGTTCTCGCGTCCAGCCGGGCGCCTGCAGCCGCAGGAGGCCCCGCGGGCTCCTCCTCGTCAATCCCGCCGGCGACCGCAGGGGCCGGGCCCAGCGTCCACGCGGTGGGGGTGTCACCTGCACCTGGGCTCGCGCCGCAGGGCAGCGCCGCCCCGCAGCTCGTCGGCAAGCCTGCCTCCGACCCGCCGCAGCCCCGCGCAGCCCTATGGCACGTGCAGGCGCCCCCGCCAAGCAAGCGCAGCCGCGTCGTGGCGGCCCTGGCGGCAGCCACAGACGCAGGCGTCGGCAGCAGCAGCAGCAGCAGCGCTGCAGCGGCCCCGGTCGCTGCGCCGGCGGGCGCTGACACAGCTCTCGGTGCCCTGGACCGCGAGGCGGACTCTGCCGGCGTGCATGCAGCCGCTGCCCTTGGCGGGGACCCGGAGGGCGAGGCCGAAGGGGGGCGCCGGCCCCGCTCGAAGCGACCTCGCAGAGCTTGAGGATGCGCCCCCGCAGTGCGCTGCTCCCCACCGGAGGGCTGACCGCGTGCGTGGGTGAGGAAGGTTCAGACGGGTCTGCGCCGCCCGCCAACTGCCTGCGCCTGCCAACACCACACGGCAGGCAGACCTACGGAGTCCCGGTGCCATCTGTTTTGCGCGGCTGTCGTCCTTGATGCGGCTGCAGCTTGGCGATCTGGCCGCCTTCGTGTTGTTTTCTGTGACCGGCTGCCATCCGGCTGCCGCTGTGTGTGCATCCGGATAACCGTGCGTGTCGCCTGCTGCGGCGGGTTGCCTCAATGCAAGCTTGCATGCAAATCGCCCAATCCGCTGCACCGGCAGCACGAGTTGAGGGGAGTCTGTCGACCAGCTCGCAACAGCCAGCATGCGTGCACGTGCTGATTCAATTTGTCGACACTGCGTGCGATTGGGCGCGCTAGATCTAAGAACTTCCGTTAGTATCACCGGCGGGCTGCTGGGAGTATCGCCGAGCTCGAGACACCTTTAGAGCGGATTCGATCGAAGGCAGCTAACGTTGTTGTCTCAGGCCTGAGTGTGCGCAAGAACACGATCTATCGAGCCTAAACGCTCCGACGGCATCATGCTGATCAGCGCGTCAACCCGCAGTCGAAGTCCAATTGCCGTCCATCTCTGACACAGATCCTCGTGCGAGGTCCGCAACGGCGACTGGCCGAGTTCGGAAGGCTAACTTGGCACTACGAATGAATCCAGTTTATGACGTCCGCCGGTTCGCGTCCATCACGCGTGCCATTGCGCAGCATGCATGCGTGTCATGACTTGCAATCCAGCAGCCCGCTGGTGACCCGCGCGCTGGCGAAGCAGCACGTCCGCAGCAGCAGCGACAGGCGGCCCCGACTACCAGGTCTCTGTGCGGCGCATCAGGGGGGCTCGCCCCCGTGCGCACGCCCCGTGTTCTCGCTTCTTCTTGCACGACTGCCACGACCTGGCAGCGGGCGCATTACAGACAATGTTGGTGGAAACGTCGTGCACCGCATTGCAGCCCCGTGAGGGGGGAGGGCGGGCGGGCGGGGCGCTTACTCGTCGCCGGTGGCCTTGCCCTCGCAGATCTTCTTGATCGCCTCCATCGTGAGGGACTTGGGGCGCTCGATGGCGAGGCCGAGGGCGCGGTCCCAGAAGAGCTGGGACAGCACGCCGAGGGCGCGCGACACGCCGAAGAGCACCGTGTAGTAGGAGTTCTCGGTGAGGCCGTAGTGCATGAGCAGCACGCCGGAGTGCGCGTCCACGTTGGGGAAGGGGTTCTTCGTCTTGCCGTGCTTGGTGAGCACGTCGGGCACCACCTCGTACACGGTGGACACGATCTTGAAGAGGGGGTCCTCGGGCAGGTGCTTGAGGCAGAACTCGCGCTGCGCGGAGTAGCGCGGGTCGGTCTTGCGCAGCACGGCGTGGCCGTACCCGGGGATGACCTTGCCGGAGTTGAGGGTGTCCCACGCGAACTGGCGGATGGTGTCGTGCGTGACGGGCAGGCCCTTCTTGGTGAACTCGTTCTGCAGGTCCACCACCCAGCGCAGCACCTCCTGGTTGGCGAGGCCGTGCAGCGGGCCCGCGAGGCCGCACATGGCCGCGGAGAAGGACAGATAGGGGTCGGAGAGCGCGGAGCCCACCAGGCGAGTGGTGTGCGCGGACACATTGCCGCCCTCGTGGTCGGAGTGGATGGTGAGGTACAGGCGCATGACCTCGTCGAACTGGGGGGCCGTGAAGCCCAGCATGCGGGCAAAGTTGGCGGAGTAGTCCAGGCCCGAGTCGTAGTGCGCCGCCGCCTTGCCGCCGTGGAAGGAGTTGCGGTAGATGAGGGCGGCGACCTGGGGCAGGCGCGCCACCAGGTCCATCACGTCCTCGTAGGTCGCCTCCCAGTACTTGGACTTGTGCACGCCTGCAGGCGGGGAGGGGGTGGGAGACGGGGCGCGGAACAGGGAGGGACGGCGGACAGGGTAATAACGACACGCGCCCATCTGAAGGTCCAGATCAGCGCTCCGCCCAGGCACAGCAGCCTCCGCCTCTGCTGCAGCAGCGACAGCGGCAGCAGGGGCAGCGCACGCACCCGCGTGGTAGGCCTTGGCGAACTTGGAGTCAGTCTGCATGGCGAGCACCGCCGTGGAGAGCTGCGTCATGGGGTGCATGCCCTTGGGCAGGGAGCGGATCAGCGTCTCCACGTGCGCGGGCAGCTTGGCGCGCTCGTGCAGCTCCTCCGTCACGGACTTGGCCTGCTCGGCGGTGGGCACCTCGCCGGTCAGCAGCAGCCAGAGCAGGCCCTCGGGGATGGGCTCGCCCTTGGGCTGCGCGGTGGGCAGCACCTTCTGCAGCTCGGGGATGGTGTGCCCGCGGAAGCGGATGCCCTGCACGAAGAAAGGCCGCAGGACGTCAGCGACGGATGGGCCGGCGGGGTCGGACGCTGACTCCAAATCGGGATCGATCCCACTGGAACACCGCATTCCTGTCGTTCCGAACGACCGCGTGCGCCGCTGCAGGAAGGAGGCTCGTCGTTCGTATGGCACCTACCTCGTGGGCGTCCAGGAGAGAGGTCTCCCACAGCATGCACTTGACGTCACGCGCACCGCCGATGGCCTGGGAAACGGTGACGTTGCCGAGAGACTTCTCCGCGTACTTGCTGGACACCTCCTTCAGCTCCTTCTGCTTCTGGGGGATCAGCTCAACCACGCGGTCGCGCAGAGACTGCAGGGGCAGCAGCAGTGACGGGCAGCGAGCCGCGCAGGGATGAACACGTGCGCCACAAGTCCGAGGCAGCGTTGAGATGTCACAATCCAGCCGACGAAGAGCTGTTCCCGGGGTCGGAAGGGCCATGCGCGCGTGTCCATCCATCGGCAGACGCGATGCGCACCTGAGCGCCAGCCGTGGTGGCCATGGAGCGCACACGCGCAGCGGCGGCGAGGCGGGAGGCGGAGCGAGCCAGCATTTTGACGGGTTTTGCACGCCGGTCAAAAACCTATAAACACTATGGTCTGCGTCCCGGGGCGTCAGGCACAGACGCATCGAGTGGGGGCTGCAAACCCTCTCCGCTGACGAAAAAGGCGATAAAAACCGCGCGTTTCTCCCGTCCTCCCCTCCTCTCCGTCCATCTCGATATTTCGCTGAACGACGTGTTGCAGAAATGCGACGAACTCGCGAATGAGTCCCGGGCAGTGCCCAGGCCGTGTATCTGCGAAACGACTGCCACAGCTGCGCTAGAGAGGCTCATTCTGGTGTGCGGCTGGAGGATCCGCGTGCTTGGGGAGCGGCCCAGCACAGAGGTATTTGATTCCCGTTCTCCGCGCCGCTGCAAGAGCGCGCGAGCCGCCCGCAAAGATGTCGATGATGTGTGAGTGTGACGCTGTCATAGCCGCATTAGAACCGCAGGATGATGCGTCCTGCGTGTGTAATACCCCAAGATCTGGCGCGCGTTCGTTGGTCCCCGGCAAAAGTTTGGGACTGCAGCGCTGTGCCTGCGCACAGCGTCCTGAGCAAGTTCTCTGCTGGTGTTATCTGAAAGCCCTCCGTTCAGTCAAATCCGTCTGCTTTATGGCGATGGTACGCACGTGGCTTCCGCTATCGATGACCGGCGTACCTCATTCATTCTATGGTCGAGTGCAGCTCCGTCGCGCCTGCCGTTGAACTCGGCGAAGCGTTCGATGCTGGAGGCCCGAATGATCGGCGTAGACGACTTGTACACGGTGAGTGGCGACTTGGCATGCTGAGGCTGCTGCCCAGAACCCCTTGTTGCGCTGATGCGAGTCGCCTGCTTGGCGGCAACGCACCAACGAGGCGAATGTCATTTTCGGCGCGCGCCATTCGTCTTGCAGGATGGAGACACAACTGGCAGCCTTCAAAGGTCCTCCGCGGATCAGGTGAATGGCTGGCTCAGCCCCGCGCTGCGGTATGAAACCGCAGGAGTGCCGAGGTGTGACCGGCCATGTTGATCGCCTTCTTTCCGCATGCCCCTCGACTGCAGAGCTTGACTTCACCGCCTCAACGAGGCGCTGGGGCCGAAGGTGGCTCCTCCTCCGCCATTGCCGCCGCTCCCACTTCCGCTCCGGCCGCGGGCGATGCGGCGCGGAGCGGGTCTGCCGCCGGCGCGGGCAGCAGCAGCAGCGCCGCTGTGGCGTGCGAGCTGCTTCCGGAGCTGGAGGAGCGCTCCTGCGACAGGCTCCTGGGTGGCGACGAGGACGAGAGCGTCGGTCTGTCCGGGCGCAAGAGGCCGCGCCGCAAGCCCGAGCACCCAAGCAGGTCCCTCGATCCGCAAGCGGCAGGCAGCAGCAGCGCCGCCGGAACGTCGCCCACAGTAGGCGGCGGGGCAGGGGGCAGCTCGCGCACGGGGGCCTCTGCCGCAGCTGCAGGGTATCACGGTGCCGTCGGGGAGGCTGCGGCAGGCCCAGGCGCAGCGAAGCGGCCGCGGCCCGATCCCGCGACCGCTGCGGCTGCTGCGGCTGCTGCGGCTGCCCCTGCGGCGGCGGCTGGCCGGCGTGAAGCGAGTCCCTCGCCGCCTCCGGCACTGAACTCGAGGGCCCAGGCCTCTGCCGCAGAGGCCGCTGCCGCGCAGCAACAGCAGGCGGCAGCGATGGCGGCGCAGGCCGCTGCAGCCGCCAAGCAGCAGCAGGCAGCCGCTGCCGCAGCAGCACTCGCGGCGCAGCAGCAGCAGCAACAACAACAAGCAGCTGCGGCAGCGGCGGCGGCACGCCAGCAGCAGCAGCAGCAGCAGCGCGGCAACATCTCTGCTGTGGGTGGCCCGCCCATGAGTCGGCAGGAGCTGGTGACCGCTGCGGCCGCGGCAGCCGTCGCAGCGTCGTCGCTCTCGAACCCAGGCCTCTCAGCTGCGGGGTCGGTAGGGCCTCGGGGCAGCGGCCACACTCGCTCCCCACCGCCCTCCACATTCCGCGGCCAGCAGCAGGAGGGCCAGGCAGCGCCCGCAGCTGCTGCCCCCGGCGCCCGCAGCGGGGGCCTTGGCGCGCCCCCGCCTGCTGGGGCGACAGGCGCTGCGAGCGGGGCAGGCACCGCCGCGGCTGGTGTTGCGTCGGCAGGGCAGCCCCCGCCGGCAGCCCCACCTCCTGCCCCCGTGCCTGCACACCGCTCCATCGCCGCCTACTTCCAGGCAGGCGGGCGGCCGGCAGGGGCTGCCTCGGCATCCTCCTCCTCGTCATCGGCTGCAGCGTCGTCTGGTGCTGCTCTGCTGGCTGCCGGCGACGCCAGCATCAGCATCAGCTCGACGCCGCCGGCTCCGGTTGCCGAGGCGGCGGGCGCAAGCTCCGCCGCTGCCGCTGGGGGCGGCTCAGGTGCTGCCGCTGCGGGTGCGCTGCAGGCGGAGCTCGCCCGCCTGCGCGGCCAGCTGGAGGCGACGCACCGCGCGCTGCACCTGACCACCAGCGCCCTGGCGACCGCCACCAACGAGCTTTCGTCGAGCAAGGCGGCGTCGCGGCAGGAGGTCGCGCGGGTGCGCGAGGAGGCGGGGCGCGAGGCGGCGGCGCGGGAGCGGGAGGAGGCGGCCCGGGCGCGGCGCGAGGCTGCGGGGCGCCTGCGCGCCATCCTGAGCGAGGCGGCCCTCAAGGACGCGGCCGCCTTCCGCAAGGGGCTCGGGGAGCGGCAGGGGCGCCTCGGCCGC
>Ga0208629_100474_pt1 | contig 19500 bp, 24 predicted proteins | sample LakWasMet19_HOW5_2_FD_183865 | JGI IMG/M metagenome (GOLD analysis project Ga0208629, IMG submission 183865) | Freshwater sediment methanotrophic microbial communities from Lake Washington under simulated oxygen tension - Sediment Metagenome... | ecosystem: Environmental > Aquatic > Freshwater >... | reverse complement strand
CCGAGATGTGTGCTCTGTGTGCGGTATCGTCAGTTCTGCAAGCCGCATACCACTCACAAAATGCGGTGTTTGACATTGGGACGCCCGTTGCTGTGCGTCATGTGATCTACAGGCCACCTTCCACCACGCGACCGGCCGCATCACCGCGTGCGCGCGCCTGCACCACAAGTCCAGCAAGAAGTACGAGACGCTGGCTGCAGACCCCTACGCGCCTGTGCCGCGGGTGAGTGTGCGACCATGCGTGCTGGGTGGGAGCATGAGCGGTTGATAACTGTCGGGTCCACACAGGGCTCAAGTGCTGCCACGGCAGTGACGGTGTTGAGTTGCTGGCGCAGGGAACGATGATTGTGCATGTCACGCCTCCTTGTGCTGCGGCCGCTTCGCTCCTGTCGGCCTACAGCACTTACATGCCATGCGCTTGCACACCCGCGCAACTCAGCCCTCAGGTCGGCATCACAAACACACACACACACACCCCCTGCCTTGCGCCCCCTTCCCGACCCACCCCATGCCGTGCACCCCTCTACCCACCCGCCTGTCACCAACCAACCAACCACCGCCACCCTCGCCCTCTCGTGCAGCCCTTCGACATCGACAACGAGCGCCGCAAGCTGCTGTCCCTCGAGAAGGACTGCCACAACGCGGCGCGGCAGCGCGCGCGATCTGCGCTCGAAGTGTGCTCTAGCCGCATCATGGAGGAGGCGGACATCCGCCTGGAGCGCTCGATATACGAGGTCGCGGTAGACCGCGCGCGCAGCGGCGCGCCGCTGGAGGACGAGCCTGAGAAGCGGGGCGCAGAGGAGGACGACATCGACTACCTGCTGCCCTTCCTGCTCGCGGCGCGCTGCGGCGACGTGGCGAACCCGTCGGACAAGGAGGCGCGCAAGGCGGACCGCGAGTGCCGCGCCGCGTACAAGGAGCGCCTGCTGGAGCGCGTGGCCATCATCCAGAAGCGCCTGGAGGCTGAGAACGACGACCTGCTGCGGCGCCAGCAGGCGTTCTCGCGCAACCGGGACCACGCCGAGGGCGCGGAGGAGGAGTTCGAGCGCTACTGCGCGGAGGCGACCTTCCGCATCGGCATCCTGGAGCAGCGCCTGGAGCGGCAGGAGGCGCTCGTCACGCGCAAGTATCAGGAGTTGGAGGCGCGGTTGCTGTCCGATCCGCGCCTCGCAGTCATTCACAACCCCGCTGCTGCCGCCACGCGCGCAGCGGCGGCTGCGGCGGCGAAGGAGGCCGAGCGAGCGGCGGTGGCAGGCGGCGGCGATAGCAAGGAGGCAGACGGCGGCCGCCGGCGGTGAGATGCGGGGACGCTTGTGTGCGCTCGCGGTGTCATTGGAGGGTGGCGACGGATTCGCGCCAGCCGCTGCGCTGCCGCCTGCCGTGCGCGTCGCGACGGGTCGGCACGCCATACGTGTCACACGCGGGGCGCGTAGTGGAGCTGCTGCTCGCGCAGCGCGAGGGCGCACAGCTCATGATCAGCACAGAACGGGCCTGCGCATGAGTTGAACTGAGCGAGTTGTGTCCTCGACAATATTCACATGTATTCCTCCTCCAGCGACTGCGTACGCACGCGCGTAGCACCAGCATTTGCTATACAAGCATGAAGGTCGTTGGCAAGGACGGTGATGAAGACCACCGGGAGCTCAATCGAGTTGGTTGCGCGATAGTATTCCAAGTCGGGGGATCGCGGGGCGACGACGACCCAAACACCACAACATTCGCCGATGCTCGGAGCACATGTGTGAGCCGCGGCAACGGGCGTGATGTGGATGGTGTCACAATTGTCAGCCTGAGGGGACTTGTCGATACCCGAATCCGAGCGAATTCGCAAACGTCAGAAATCCAAGGTCCAGTCTCTATCGTGCGTGAAACTTCGGAGTTAGCATCACAATTGGTTGGGAATTACGAGCAGCTTAGAGATATTTGTGTGAGATGCCGTGCTAGTGGAGAAATCTTTGCAGCCATCTCATTCTCGAGGTGACAGACGTGGCAACTTTCACCGCTCGCTTCAAGGGAGCGCAAGGTTCTTCTTCAAAAGATATCGAGAGTACAAGGCCGTGCTACTTATTCCCTGCGAATTCGCGGACCAGTGAGCTGCTCTTCCTCTTCTGCCGAGCTTGCGTTTGCCCCGAGCTTGCGTCACGACTCGGCACGAGGCACGATGTCGACGGCTGTCCCAGGCGCGGCAGCGGCGTCCGGACCCATTGTTGTGTGCAAGCTTGAAGGCCCAAGTACCGGATGCCGCGTGGTTGAGGTTTCCGCTGATTTTTCCAAGCCCGCGCCTGCGGAGGTGCGAGACGATGCGTCTGGCCCTTACTCCTACGAGTACACGGGCAAGCACGACCACGGAGAGCTGCCCGCCACGTCAGACAACTACTACGCGCACATGGTAGCAGCCCTCCGTGATGCGAAGGCCAGCTCGGACGTCATATTGGCAGCCGCTGTGAAGGCGGACGCCGAGCTTGCACGCCCTCCATCGCCGAAGCGTGCTCGGAGCGGCGATGGCTGAGATGACGATCGCGGCGAGGCGGCGTCCACGACAAACCACGGGCATCACACCCGATGGGCCAAGCGCTGTGCACCCGGTGTCATGACGAAACATGAGTCTTTGAATGGTTGACGGAGAGCGTGCGTCGATGACCCAACCCATCAGCTGCTGCCCTTCGCGAGACAGGCCCACCACTTCAATAAACGAGCAGCAAAGTAACATCGCAGACGTTGGTACCGGTGCCTCCGGTCCGAATGAGCCCACCAGGCGCGATACGTATCGGCCGGGACTCGTCGGCAGCACTCCCCGTCGCTGCGCCGCTGACGGCCCGAGCCGCTGGGCGTGCGTCGAGACACGCATCCACAGCGGGGACAGCGGCTTCCGGTGCCTCAGCAGCGGCGAGAGCTGTGCGCATCGATCCGTCCAGGGCCTCGAAGAAGGTGTAGGCGTCGTGGTGCTGCAGCGCAGCCGCAGGGTCCAGCCCCGCTGCCGCAGCGGCCCGCCAGTGCAGGCGAGCTGAAGGAATGTACACGCCTGCGGCGTCTGTGGGTCCGTCCGTCCCATCCGTGCCGAAGCACACAATCCCGACGTCGCCTGCGGTGAAGGGCGCTGCCGCAGTGCCGCAGCTGCTGCCGGAGGTTGGCCCTGCAGCGGCGATGAGGGCTGCCAATGCAAGCTCCTGGTTCCTGCCGCCCCTGCCCGGCTCCGGGTCGCTGGAGTGGCGCCTCAGCGTGACGGTGGTTTCCCCGCCCGCTAGCAGGGCGTATCGTGGCCGCGGTGTGGTGCCCGCTGCAGTCGCACCAGTCCTGCCTTCTGACTCCACGCCGGCACCGGACGTCTGCGCCCCACGCTCAGAGCGTCCCCCTGTGCTCGCTGCCGGCACCGACGCACACAGCGGCTGCCCGCCGAACTGCCACTCGTCGGAGCTTTGTGCGACCGCCACAAGCGCCTTCGCGGCCTCGGCGGCCTCGCCCTGCAGCCGACTCGTCAGCACCAGACTGCGCGCCCCATACACGACCTCGACCGCGCCCGCGGCAGCCTGAAGCGCCGCGCGGTTGCTGCCCACTATGTGTACGTGTTGGCGACTCGCTGGCAGCGATTTGGGGGTTTCGTCCGCCAGCCCTGCTGCCCCCGCGCTGAGATGGCTCACAACGGCTGCAGGCAGCGCGGCGGCGAGACCCGGGTACCTGGCGATGATGCGGGCGCAGTCGCTGAATGTGGAGGGATCGGGCACGCTCGGGCCGCTGGCGATGACTTCCAGCTTGTCGCCCACCACGTCAGACAGCACGAGCGTGAGCAGCCTGCCTTTGCAGGCCGCGGCGAGCCGCCCGCCCGATATGCTGCTCGTGTGTTTGCGTACAGCGTTCACCTCGTCAATGGAGCAGCCCGCCTCCAGCAGCGCGGAGTTCATCGCCTGCAAGTCCGCGAGCGACAGGCCGTCGGCCGGCCGGGAGAGCAAGGCGGAGCCGCCGCCGGACAGCAGCAGCAGGACGACGTCTGCCTCGGAGCATTCGCGCACCAATTCCAGCACACTCGCAGCTGCCGCAGTCCCCGCTGCGTCTGGGACCGGGTGCGCAGCCTCAGTAACCGTGAGCCCAGCGGCGACCAACGATTCTCGCTCTGGTCCGGTAACGTGGCTGTATTTTGTTACAACCGCGCCGCGAAGCGGCAGGCTCAGGAGTTGTGCACTGTCGGCCTCCGGCGATATGTTGGTGTCGCCGCAGCCGCGCATTGCCTCGAGTGCGGCCAGCGCCATCGGTACGCTTGCTTTACCAGCACTCACGAGACAACATCGTGCGTCTGCTGCTAATACGAATCCTTCAGAGAGGCCAGCGCATTGCAATTCTCGCGTGCTCGCAGTCCACGCGAGAGCCCGCTTGACTGCATCGGCGGGATCTGCCGCCTTCAGAACGCTTCGCAATACGTGCTGCATATCGCGGCACTCGATGGTTCACCGCAGCTGCTGCGGCTACGTTCTCGCCGATCCTACTCTTGCGCTGAACGGTTGACAGCCGAATCGATCGACTTCACCGCAACATACAAATCGTCCCGACACCTGTGTCCTTAACAATGCGCCCGATAGAGCACGCCCAGCCGCAGCTGGCATGCGTTCGTGCAGAACGCGCTCCATTTGGGTCAGATTCGAAGTTGAAGACTGTGGACAGATTTTTGACAACACAACGGTACGCGTGCGCGAGATGGCGCCGGCGCGTACACGCACGAAAACATGGTAACACAGCTGTACCATTGGGCCCATCTCCTGGATTGAGCTCGCGGCACCTTTTTGTGGGCTCGACTGCAACTCCGAGTCTGATGGCACTTTAGTTTGGCCTGATCGCAGGCGAGCTAACTGCAAGGCCAAACCGCCTCCCTTGGCATCCACCGCATACTTCGTCAGCCGCGTTGAGTTGGACCTATCTTCTGCGTTGCTGCATTGCGCGGAGCCAGGTGTTGGGTGTGCGCCTTCGTTAACGAGCGACAAACCTCGAGAGCGTTTCAGAACCCGCTTCTGTCGCAGAGAGCGTGTAGGAGGGCCCGCTGCTGATGGGCAAGGCTGCAATCAGTACTAGAGCCGCGCACGCTTGCATACGGCGCTTTGGCTCCTTCACAACTTCGTCGCCGGTGCTCAAAGCTTCCGTCAGCATCCCCTGATGTCTGGACAGCCTCGGCCACCCCAGCGCAGCATGCCCCGCTGGTTCAGGCGACGGGAAAGCCCGCCCGCGGGCCACCTGCCCTCAGGCGCTCGGCTTGCGACTACCAATAGCAGAGCCTTCGGGCTCAGGGTCGTGGTTCTGCTGTGCGTGTGCCTGGCTCGTGACGCAATCGGTGAGCTCGACCAACTGGCTCGCGCACAGAGCAACGCGGCTGCGTGTGCTCTTGTTGGCCGCCACGGAGGCAAGCGGAGGCGTTCTGAATTGCGCGGCCATTGCGATGGTCATGCGACGTAAGGCGGCGGGCATGCGCTGCCGGCGCCTTCACCCGACGCGACAGCTGCCGGCTGCTGGCATTTGTTGGCCTCTTGCGCCGGTCGCAGAGCGCACCTTCACCATCTGCACTCACTCGGCTGCCCCATTCCGCCTGCAGGTTTGCAAATCATGCAACAAGCCGCCATCAGCCAGCCGCTCGCGTCTGGGCCTTTCAGCGCAGCTGTTGCCAACGGTGCGTGGCTGCGCGTTGTCGAGCGGGTGCGGATGCTGTGGTCGCGCCATTCGCTCACTCGTTCGAAGTTGCGCTTACGTTGCCGCATCTCCTTGTTTGCAGGCGGCCGGCGCGCGAGCGACTGCGGCTTGCAGCTGCTCATTGGGTATCGCGACGATGCCGCGAACGCTGCAGCGCAGGTACCGGTCAGCCTGGGCGTCCTGGCGACTGCAACCGTGAACGGCAGCAGCACTGCCACTGCGTCTCTCGCCCCGGGAGCGCCGCTGTCGTACGCCATCCTGAGCAACGGGTGGCTGTTCCTCGTAAACCTGGGGCCGCTGAACGGGTCGGTCCTGGTCATTCGCCGCACAGACGTCGCAGACCCGAGCGTCGGCTCTGCCGATGGAACTGGGACGGGGCTGGTCATTAGTCGGCTGGCCGTGCCGGACGCGGCAGCATGCGCACGCAAGCTGCTGCCCCCGGCTCTGCCGGCCTCAGGCAGTTTCCTTGCATTCGCCACCATTGGCATGGCCGCAGCGGATGCGGATGCGAGCCTGCTGCCAGTTCCCACTATTTGGTACACCGTGGCGGCGACAATTGGTTCGGGCACTGGCGCCGCGGCGCCTGCGACCGTCCCGCAGCGATTCAACGCGTCGCAGCCCCTGCAGCTGGCGTCATGTGGCGCGTACACCGTCACCGCCTGGGCGGCGCGAGAGGGGACTCTGCGCAGTGATTCGCTCGTGCGAACGTACACCGTTGACGCTGCCGCCCAACCCTTCACGCTCGCGAGCTGTGGCGGTGCGTCGCCAACGATGCCGGGATTAGGCGCCTTGCCTGCCAGCGCACCACTGCGGGCGTCGCTCGTGCCGTATGCCGCCCTGAGAGACGAAAACTGCCGCGCGTCGCTGGCTTTGCGGTATTCTGTTGACGCGAGCACAGCCCGCATTGTAAACACAACGGTCTACGCTCCTGCCGTTCGCCGCTTTCTGTTGCGGCGGCTCGATTTGTTGCCGCCCTCAGCTGCGAACGACACCTGGACAGATGGCGTCAGTGCGGATGATGTGACGGTGTATGCGGCGAGCGGCTACGACACACGGCTGGATCTGGGGGCTCTGCCCGATGGGGCGCAGCTTCAGCTCTTCTACGAGCGATTCAACGGCAGTGCGAGCTCGCCTGGCGCCAGCCCGAGGTGGCTGGCCGCCAACAGCACAGCGGCAGTGCCTGCAGCGTGCTTGCAGGTGACGGCCGCGCCCGCGTTTTCACCCAGCGCCGCCAACGCGTCGTGGGGCTACAGCATCGCGATCGCCGTGCAGGCTGCTACCCCCGGCTCTGTTCTGTCCGTCACAGTGGACGGCAGCGATCCACGCACCTCCGCCACGGCCATGGTCGTTGACAGCACCGGCAGCGCAGCGGCGACGCGACTTGAGTTCACTCTGCGGCGACCGGGGTGCATTACCGCCGCTGCAGTCGCCACATCTGCGGGTCGACTTGAGAGCCGGCTGGTCACTGCCGCGTATTGCATCAACCCACCGGCGGGGCTGAGCGCCGCGGCGGTCGCAGCGCTTGTGCCCCAGCCCCAGTGCTACCGCGGAGGCCTCAGCGTTGCACCGTTCACGGCAGCCACGCCGTCTGTGACACCGAGCGTCGCTGCGTCCGCTCGCCGGCTGGTCGCTGCAGACTCGCTGCCTGCGGGCAGTGACGCAAGAATGCAGGCTCAGCGCAGCCATCCGCATCACAGCCTTCGTGACGCGTCGGCGACAGCGCAGGGCTCACGTGACATGCGCCGCCGCTTGCAGTCCCTGTCAGCCACGGCGGCGACGCCGTCGCCAGCGGACGGTGTCTACTGCTTCCCAGACGACTGTAGCCCGACGTACTTCGTGTGCGCGGGCGGGCTTGCGTCCACTCTGCAGCGGGCGCCGGCTGGCATGCTGTGTGCCGCGGGGTTTGTGTGGGAGGCGCCGCAGTGCTCGCGCCTGTCTCGCGGCAGCTACAGCAGCCTGGTCGCCGGGCCTGCAGGGCGTGCGCTGCCCTCACTGCAGAGCATGAGCAGCGGCGGGTGGGGCAGCTCCTCGGCACTGGTGGCTGCCCAGTCATGGTGGATGGCTGCGGCCAGCGGCAGCAGCGACAGTGTCGCTGCTGCATCTGCGGTGTCCGCTGCAGGTGTCTGTTTTGCGGCTGCAGCTGTGGCAGCCCCTGTGACGGCACCTCTGCAGGCGCTACTTAACAGCAGCGGCCTCTGCACGTGCGCGCCGACCACAGGCCCAGCAACCTCCTGCAACTGCAGCGCCGCTGCGGGCAGCTGCCGCAGCCAGCCGTGCGGTGGGGTGTCATCGCCCTACGGCGGTCTGCGAGATGCAGCCGGCAACGCGGTTGTGACGGTGTGCTGGTCCGACCCGCTGCAGGGACCCGCGGCTGTGGGGGCTCTGTCGATCACAATCGCGGACGCGGGTGCCGGCGATGGCGGCTCGGGAGGCGTGCCGGTGGCTGCGTCGACGGTGTCACTGTCCCTGATGAACAACTACGCAGCGGCGGTGAACTTGGGGGCTCTCGCGCCCGGGCGCAAGCTGAACGTCAGCGTGGCCTGCAGCAGTGGCAGCGGCGCCTCGCCGACGCCTGCCGCTGCCCCCGTACAAATTGCGGCCCTGCAGCTCGCAGCGAGCGCGAGTGCCAGCGCCACGCCGAGTTCGACGCAGTCGTCAACAGGGACCATCAGCGCCACGCTGACCGCGTCTGCCTCCCTCACTGCGAGCGCGTCCGTCAGCGCCAGCGGGACGCAGAGCGGCACCGGCACGCCTTCGGGCACGGGCAGCGGGACCGACACGGCGTCCGTGACGGCCACAGCCTCCATCACCGCGACAAACACGGCGAGCCAGACGGCCACGGCCAGCAACTCCGCGTCCGGCAGCGGCAGTGCGACGAGCACGGGATCTCCGACCTCCTCGTGTGAGTGTCACCGGGGGGAATGGTGTGCGGCTGGGGAGGCTCGGTGGCATGCGTGGGGTTTGCGACGGCGTAGCTCGCTCAAAAAGGCAGCACCGCGCATTCCTGGTCACGAGCCGTTTTCAGCGCCGTCCTGATCTGTTTCCACACTTTGGCTGCCCCGCCTTCCACCGCATCTGCAGCTTCCTCGAGCGCCTCCGGGTCATTGTCAAGCAGCCCGAGCGTATCGAGCAGCGGCAGCTCCAGCAACAGCGTGACTGCAACCGGCACAGGTGCGTTCCATCTCCGCGCGCATGTATCGGCGTTCGGGGCACCGGGGGTCGGCGTTGGACTGCGTAATTTGCGCTCTTCGATACGCTCTACGCTCGCCACTTTATCGTCGTTCGCAGGTTCTGGTACGCCGTCGCCGACAAGCTCGTTGACAGTGTCTACCTCAACGACCCCCACACGTACGTAGCTGCACTTGCGGGAGGCTTGCACGTTGTGCCGCTTGTGGCCACTGGCTCGCCTGGTTTGCTCCCCGCGCTCATGTCTTGCCGTCATTCCCTCCGTCGCCTCCCGATTTCCCCTTGTCATGCAGCCTCGGCGTCAGTGAGCGGCACGGCCAGTGGCTCCAGCTCGCTTAGCAGCACCGGATCCGCGTCGGCCTCGCTGTCAGCCAGTGCATCGCTGAGCGCCAGCTCGTCTCTCACTGCAAGTCAGACGCTGTCTGCGACGTCGTCGGTCTCTGGTGCGTTGTGCGCTTGCGACTATTGGGATGGGGTGATGGGGGCACTCACAGGTTGTAGCAGAGTGTTGCCCGACGACCCACCCACTCCGCCGCCTGCGCACCCGATGTTTCTCGTGCAGTTTCTGCCTCCGCCACACAAACGCCGTCTGCAAGCAACTCCGAGTCCTCGACGCTGAGCGGTGAGTCTTGCCCTGAGCTCCCGGAGGCCTGCGTCAGACTCGCGCTGCGAGCTCCTTTGCCGTCGATAGCAGCTTCGAAGGCTGCCGTCACCGCAACCGTCCTTCCCGCATGCCGCCCCCTCTCGCATCGCAGCGTCCGCGTCGCTGACGAGCACTGCCACTGCGACGGGCAGCTCGAGTGCCAGCACCAGCGCATCTGCAAGTGTGAGCGCCACTGCGAGCGTGAGCCGCAGCGCGGACCCGTCCGCCTCCGGCACCGAAACGCAGTCCAGCACTCTGTCAGGTCAGTCACGAGTCAGCCCAGAGCAGGTGCACGCTCAGGCGACGATGCTTCGCTGCGGGGGAACGGCGGTGAAGGGAGCGGGGCTCACTTAGCCGGGACGGTGACCGGGGAATGCAGACGCTCGCTGAGCCACCAACTTGACGCACTGCACAGTCTCGCGAAGCGTCGCAACCCGCACGTTGTGTCACCCCTGCTCCGCCCCCTGCGCTTCGCAGCGACCAACACCGTCACCGGCACCGGCACGGCGACGAGCTCCCTCACGGCCAGCGCCTCTCTGAGCGCCTCCCCCAGCATTACGGGCACGGCAGCGGCGAGCATCAGCAGCACGAGCTCTCTGACGGGCACCCCCTCCGCCACAGCCACAGAGACAGGGACGGGCAGCGCCTCCGCTAGCCTCAGCAGCAGTGCCTCGGGCTCCAGCTCCGCTTCCAGCAGCCTCAGCGCCTCCAGCACGGCCACAGGCACCGGCTCGCCCACCTCGTCCCTGTCTGGCAGTCCCACTATGGGCGCCTCGGCGAGCGTCAGCCGCAGCGCCGACGCCACGCAGTCTAACACTGGGTCGGTGACGGCCTCACCTTCAGCGAGCGCCACGGGGAGCGGAACCTCTTCGCCCACCTCCAGTGACACGGGCACCGTTTCCGCTAGTTCCTCCGTCACTGCGAGCGGGTCGCTCACGGCCACCTCCAGCGTGTCACAGACGGCGGCCGCGAGCGTCAGCAGCAGCAGCTCTGTGACAAGCACGGCATCCGGTGCGTTTGCGGATCTGCCGCAGGGTAGGCATGTTGCGTTTCGAGGGGTGCTGGGCGATTCGCATGAGCAGTTGCGACTTATGGTGCAGCTCTACCCAGTGTCACGAGCACAGTTGACCCGATTGCATGCTCTGCGTCTGCGTCGGCGACTGTGTTTGCTCAAGGGGTGCCTGCGGTTGAGCGCTCGCCCGAAGTATTAGTGCTCTTCCCGAATAGCTGGCGCACATCGACACAGGCATCGCATTTATTTCAGCGCTCCGCCACTCCGACCCGCCCGACCCGTTGCAGCCACGAGCTCTGGGAGCGGCTCGCTCAGCGCGTCTGCAAGCGTGACGGCCACCACTACACAGACGAACACGGGCACGGGGACGCTGAGCTGTGAGTGGCGTGCGCCAGCACGAGCAAACTGCGGATGCGGCGTGAGCGGCGGTAAAGTGCGGGGAGTGCGGGAAGTGCGCTCCACGGCATGCCTTCCACTTCTGCTGCCCTGTTCCCTCTGTTGTTCTACCTCTGCAGCGACGTCGACGGGCACAGCCAGCGTCAGCGCGACGGCGTCGCTCACCGCGAGCACAACACTCGCTGCAACTCCGAGTGTGAGCCGCACCGCTGACGCGACGGTCAGCAGCACAAGCACGATTACCTCAACAGTGTCAGGTTGGTCACGCGAGAGGGCTGCAGTGCGCGGCGTGCGGCTTTGCACAGCTCAGGCCCCCGTTGTCCACTGCCAGCTTCGATGTCGCGTGCTACCCACACGCCCACTGCATGTGATTCTTGCACGCCACCCGCTGCAGCCTCGAGCACGGAGAGCGGCACGGGCAGCGCCTCCGCCTCGCTCAGCGCCACGCCCTCGCCGACCACTTCAGTGTCCGCGACGGGCAGCCTGTCGCCCTCGCTCTCGCAGACGCCGTCGCCGAGCCCCAGCGTCTCCGCCACCGGCACCGGTACGGCGACGGGGTCCGGCACTGAATCGGCGACCTCCTCCCCGTCGAGCAGTATCTCTTCCACCGGCTCCGCTACCGGCAGTGGCACCTCGTCAGCCTCCCTGTCCGCCTCCCCGTCTCTCACGGTTTCCATCAGCCTCAGCGCCACAGCGTCGGCCAGCGTGACGGCGTCCAGCTCGCTGTCAGGAACTCCGTCGGGTGAGTAGCTTTCTGGCAGGCTGGCGGGCGTGCTCACTGGCCGCGGCGAATGACCCTGATTGGTGTTTGGATGCAGGCGCGTTTTGCGGGTGCGCGTGTTGCCTGGCTGGCCTGCCACATTGTGGAGTACTCTCTTCCTCCTTCTATCCTGCAGCGAGCGCTTCTGTGACCGGCACGGCGTCCCTCTCTGCCAGCGCACCGAACACCGCAACGGGTGCGTGGGATTGCTAGGATGCGGCGTGAGCGGTGCTTCCCGGCAGCCTGCGGAAGGGCGCGACATGACTGCTGACCGCACGGGCTGGATGGCAACATGCGGTTGCTGGAGTGGTGGCTGCTCGAGCTGCATCCTCCGCTGACAAGCGCACCGCGGCGACCCCAGCTCAAATCCCCTCGTGTTTGTTCGTCCGCCACTGACGCACCTCTGCCTCCCTCCCTTGCGCAGGCACTGCAAGTGTCACCGCGACTCCCAGCGAGACGGGGACGAGCAGCAGCAGCCTAAGCGCCTCCGCCAGCGTCAGCGCTACGCCGTCTGAAACTTCCAGCACTTCAGCAACCGTCACTGGTGCGTACTTTTCCCAGGCAGGCGCCGCAAACGCCACGCCGGCCGCTCAGTGTCGGCGAGATGCACCATGTCGCTGCCGCTGCCTGCGCAGTGCGGCGGTGTGTCGCGGCTTGGTTGTCCCGACGCGGCTGACACGGGTCACCGCGCCAAAGTTGAGGCCAGCTTCCCGTCCGCAACCGTGGTTTGTCCTTTGGGGTGGCAGTGTGCGGGCACACCGCCAGAGCACAAGTGCAAACCTTTATCGTCCAGGTGTAGTCAGCGTCACTCGAGCGGTGCCTACGCAGTTGAGGGACTTCCGTCGCCGCGCGCTATCTGCCGGTCTTGCGTGGCCTCAACGCGACAGGGTCTTGCCAGCTGTCGATCTGCGCAGACGTCTATCATGACTCAGGTTGCTCCTGCACGTGCTGACTTTTGCACAGGTTCACTGTTGGACCGTTCTCTTCTGATCCGGACTCATGCACCCTGCAGCCTCCGCGACGGCAACGAGCACGAGTAGCGTCAGCACCAGCGCGTCCACCACCGGCAGCGCCTCCTCCACCCTCACCAGCACCGCAACACAGAGCCCGAGTGCGAGCACGTCCGTCGGAGCGTCGCCGAGCGTGTCGAGCACCGGCAGCGTGACGACGAGCGCCAGCGCGACGGAGACGCAGACGAGCAGCGTGACCGCCTCTCTGAGTGCCAGCAGCTCGGTGTCGGCTAGTGCAACGGGTAAGTGCCCGTGCATGTATCTGCGGCCGAAGCTTCGGCAGCCAGTTGGACAGATGCGCGGTGGTGGCGCGTAGACACGGCAGCGACCTCACTTCGGACTCCACTATGCATGCCACGCTCACGTGCAGGCACCGGCTCGAGCACGCCCACGAGCAGCCCGAGCGGCTCCGTCTCGGGCACGGCGACGGAAAGTCCAAGCGTCAGCGCGTCACTGCTGGGCACCCCTAGCGAAACGTCCACGCTCTCGGCAAGCAGCTCTCTGACAAGTACTGCCAGTGGTGCGTAGCCCCCTCCGTGCATTGGCTGGTCTCCGCTATCGATGCGTGGCGGCTCGCGAGTTCGTCAGGACAATGTCGACTGTGCTCCTGGTCGGAAGCCCGATGTTTTTTTCCTGACTGCTCAGCACAGAGGGCTCGTTTGCCTCCGGTGCGCATCCGCCATTCGAGAACGCAACTGTTGCCATTGTCTGCATGCGCGCCTTCGGCTGCAACCGTGTCGCCGCTGCTTGATGCGGAACGCCCCGCTCACCCACTGACTCCCTTGACGAAGTTGGTGTCCTGATGCTGCCTGTTGCTTGCAATCGCTGTCTCTATCGGGGCCGTCACTGCCTGTCCCTTTGCCGCCGTGCCCCCCATCGCGTGCAGCGACCGGCAGCGCCACATCCACGGCTTCGCCCTCCAGCAGCACCTCTGCGACCGCGACTCTCTCGCAGTCCCTCTCACAGACCGCGTCGATCTCCGCGACCAGCAGCATGGCGGCGAGCGCCAGCGCCACGGGCACGGGCAGCTCGACGGAGACCGCCACGGCGTCTGCGAGCAGCAGCGTTTCCGGCACCGGCAGCCCGTCAGCGACACTCTCCAGCTCGCCGAGCGGCAGCTCCAGCGGCAGCGCGTCGCTCAGCGCCAGTGCGTCAGTCACGGCTTCCGACAGCGTCTCAGCCTCGCTCACGCAGACGCCGACGGTCACGGGCAGCAGCTCCATCACTGCCAGCGAAAGCCCGAGCATCACTGCTTCCGTCAGCACCACAGGCACCGGCACGCCGTCAATCACGGCATCCCCCACGCTCACAGGGACGCCCAGCGGCACCAGCAGCGTCAGCAGCTCGGCTTCCGCCAGCGCCAGCCTCAGCGCTACACCCAGCCCATCGAGCAGCGTGACGGCCAGTGCGAGCGTGTCGACGTCACTGTCGCAGTCCGCGTCAGTGAGCCCTTCTGGCAGCGTCACTCCAAGCGCGAGCGGCAGTTTGTCGGCTTCCGCAAGCGTGACGGCGACCCCCTCCGCCTCAAACTCTGAGACGGGGTCTGCAACCCCCTCGTCATCGGTCTCAGCGTCTCTGACTGGCACCGGCAGCGCAAGCGGAACTGCGAGCGTCAGCTCAACCAGTAGCGGCTCCCTGTCCGCCAGCGCGAGCGTGAGCGGCAGCGCCTCCCTCACCGCCTCTGTGTCGGTGACGGCCAGCGGTTCGCTCACGTCAACCGGGACGGGCAGCGCCAGCAGCTCGGTGACGGCGAGCGGCACGCAGAGCAGCTCCCTCACGGCGACCGCGAGCGGTGAGTGCTAGCACAAGGGCGCTTGGAAGTCGGAGGTGCTGTTGGCCGAGGGGTGATGGCGCTCTCATTGATTTGGCTGGAACGCGAGGCTTTGTTGCGTGTTGCGGCACCTCGTGCTGCATGTCTGCACATGTATTCTTCCGTCACCCGTTGAGCGGCGATCATGGTTTTGTGAGAGGGGCACACCGAAATTGAACACATGCGCTCCAGCCACCCGGTCCGCACTCTCTCGTCCACCCATTCTCGGCACTGCAGGCACGGGCTCCCCCTCCGCATCCGTGTCCGCATCGCCCAGCGGCACGTCTAGTGGGACAGGCAGCCCCAGCGAATCGGGCAGTAGCTCCCCGAGCAGCACCGGCACCCCTACGCCGACGCCGTCCTCCACTGTGACAGCGAGCGGCTCGCTGACCGCCTCGCCGAGTGTGTCTGCCTCGCTCGCGGCCAGCCCGTCACAGACCAGCTCGCTGTCGGCGAGCCCTTCGGGTGCGTTTGCGGCCAGCAGGCGCAGCCTGCCTGGTGCACCAACCGGCTTGCGTGCGCTGTGGCTCGTCGCGTGCTGCTCCTCTTTCACCGCTGTCACGCCTGTCCCGGCTGTTGCTCTCTGTCTTTCTCTGCAGGCACGAGCTCGGCCTCGGGCAGTCTGTCCGCGACGCCCACGCCAACCGACACGGGCACGGGCAGCTCCAGTGAGACGGCGTCGCCGTCAGGTGCGTCGACGCGCGAGCGGAAAAGGCGCGGCGAGCAGTGGCGCGGCTCATTGATGGGCGATCGGCCCCAGCTGCGTGCGAGTGCAGGACCCCATCCTGCCGCTGCGCCGAGAAATTGCGCGTTGTTCTTTTCGACCGCGCCAATTTTCATCACGTTAACGTTACCCTCTCGCCTCCGTCGGCGTTCGCGGCCCCGGTACTTCGCCTTGCCCTTTGCAGGGAGCAACTCTGGCACCGGCACGGCATCGCCGAGCAACTCCGTCACCGCCAGCGGCAGCCTGTCAGCGTCCGCCACGCGCAGCGGCACCATGGCTGCGAGCGCCAGCCAGAGCAGCTCCGTGTCAACGACGGCCACCGGTGAGCAGGGGCGGAGGCGACACCCGTCGCCACTCCGCGGCTCAGCGCAGTCTGCACGGCGGGGGCGGCCCATATGCACCGCTGCTTCGCGCATTCGCCGCGCCGCGTTGTCACGTTGACATCTGCAACTTGCGTCTGCATCTCTGCTTGTCCTGCAGGCACCGCCTCGCCCTCCGCCAGCACCTCGACCTCGCCCGCGTCGACAGACACGAGCACGCCCAGCTCCAGCGAGAGCAGCAGCGCCTCAGGGAGTAACTCTGGCACAAGCACGCCCTCCCCATCGGCATCGCTGACCGCTAGCGGCTCCGTGACAGCGAGCCGCAGTGTCACCGCATCCATGGCCGCCACCGCGTCGCAGAGCAGCTCTGTCAGCAACACTGGCTCGAGTGAGTACCTCTGCGCTCGGCCAGCGTCCCCTGGGAGTCTGAGAGCCTGATTGAAAGCAGCAACGAGACGCCTTCTGGCTCCGCCTACACTGTTTCTTGACTGTTCTATGCCCTGCTGCATGTGTTGTGTTCCGCCACCTGCAGGCACGGCGAGCTCGACGGCAAGCCTGTCGTCGACCGCGAGCCCCAGCGGCAGCGACAGTCCGAGCAGCAGCGAGACCGGTAGCAGCACCGGCAGCAGCACCGGCACGGGTACGCCGTCGCCCTCCGCCTCTGTGACGGCCACGCAGACCTCGACAGGCAGCCGCAGCTTGACGCCTTCCCTGGGGGCCAGCCCCTCGCAGACGAGCTCCGTGTCCACCACGGCGACGGGCACGAGCTCTGTGTCCGCCAGTCTCACGACCACACCCACGGGGAGCGGCACGGGCTCGCCTAGCAGCAGCGAGTCTCCAAGCGCGTCGGGTGGGTTCAGCTTGCTGAATGGTCACGGCGGGGTGCCACCTGTGGGAGCTGACGCGGCCGCTACTCGGAGGCTGTTGACACCGGTCGCGAACCCGACTGCTCACTCTGGTGTTGTTGCATACCCGTGATGCCCGCGCCTTTGTTTCTGCGTTTTTGCGTTCTGTGCTGCAGGCACCAACAGCGGAACCGCTACCCCCTCCCCGTCTGCTTCTCTGACCGCCAGCGCGACGCTGCCAGCCTCCGCGTCGCTTACCCGCACCCCAGACGCCAGCATTAGCAGCACCCCGAGCGTGTCGAGCAGCAGCACACAGACAGGCACCGGGTCCGGCACGACGAGTGGTGCGTAGCGGGGAATAGGCTGACCCGCCGACAGACTGAGGATGTGTATGGACATGAGACGGGGGGCGTTCGTGTGGGAATGACGAATACACGGAGCGTGGCCGACGCACTGTGGCACTGATGTGCCCGCAGCGCCTGTTCCGCCCGTGGGGCACCCGTGTCGTCCGTCCCGTGGCAGCCGGACGCGGACTGCGGTGCGCCGCCAAAGTCGTCACATCGCTTGCCAAATCAACTGCCAGCCGTCGTTGCGCTTTTATATGTCCGTTTGCAGCCTCCGCGACTGTCACAGCCTCTGCCTCTGTCAGCACGAGCGGGTCCGGCACGGGCACCGCCTCCGCCTCTTCTTCCGGGTCGCTGTCGACCACGCCGTCTGTCAGCGCGACTCTGAGCGCCAGCGGCAGCATTACCGCGACGGTGTCTGCCTCTCCCAGCGGCAGCGGCACAGACAGCAGCACCAGCAGCGAAACGGGCTCGGCGACGCCATCGGCGTCCTTGACGGCCAGTTCGAGCCTGACTGCCTCGGTCACGCTGACACGCAGTGCAGACGTCACGGCCAGCAGCACTGCCAGCGTGAGCAGCAGCGTTTCGCAGACCGGGTCCGGAAGCAGCACAGTGTCTGGTGAGTGGCGAGTGCTGCGAAAGGCTCGCATGCGTGGGGCGGGTGCCGTCGGCAGCGTGACCGGTCCACGTACTTGCTGCGACGACGCAAGCGCTCCGCAGAGTCGCGTCGCCGCGGAGGCAGGCCAGAACGCGGTCGATCGCTGTGGTTGCCACCTGGTGTAGACCGGCTGATTGTCGTGCATGAACTCACTGCCAGGCAGCCAATCTAAACGCTTGAACCACGTGTTCGCTTGACCCTCCCTTTCCCCTTGCAGCCTCCTCCACGCTGACGGCATCGCCCTCACTCACAGCCAGCGGGTCTGGCACGGGCACCGCCTCCGCTTCTCCGTCCGGGTCGCTGTCGACCACGCCGTCTGTCAGCGCGACTCTGAGCGCCAGCGGCAGCATTACCGCGACGGTGTCTGCCTCTCCCAGCGGCAGCGGCACAGGCAGCAGCACCAGCAGCGAAACGGGCACAGTTTCAGCTTCGTCCTCGCTGACCGCAAGCCAGAGCATCACTGCGTCGGTGACCCTGACGCGCAGTGCAGACGAAACAGCGAGCAGCACGGCTAGCGTGAGCAGCAGCTCCTCGCAAACCGGATCAGGAAGCGGCACAGTAACTGGTGAGTGGCCGGGGCGGCGGGGTCGGCGAGGGCTGTGGGACCAGGGGTTGACTTGGAGCTGACGGCTGTTGCTGGCATCATCGCTGCGACTCGCAGCCCGAGAGGCGTAACCCTCGTGCGGGGGTGGTTCTCAGCTGCTAGCGTCATTGACGGCGACCCTGGCTCGCTGTGCGCGTCGCAATTGGCCGATGGGTGCAACAGCGCTCTGTGAGGTTTGGGGTTGTGGCTTTCAGGCACGTTGCCTTCGCGCGTTCTCAGCTGCCGGGTGTTCAGGAGGACTACGAGTGTGTGTAGGCAACCGTGCAACTTCCTTGATCCTTCCACCTCCTTCCTCCGCGACTTGCTTCGTTGCAGCCTCCGCCACCGTGACCTCATCGGCCTCGATTACCGCCAGCGGCTCTGCCTCAGTCAGCGCTACGGAGTCTCCAACAAGCTCGCTCTCGGCCACAGGCAGCGCCACGCCTACCTCCAGCCCCAGTACCAGCATTACTTCGACGCCGACGCCGTCAACCAGCGGCAGCGGTACGGGCACCAGCACGAGCAGCGGAACAGGCACGGTGTCTCCATCTGCCTCGTTGACCGCAAGCCAGAGCATCACTGCGTCGGTAACCCTGACACGCAGTGCAGACGAAACAGCGAGCAGCACGGCTAGCGTGAGCAGCAGCTCCTCGCAAACCGGTTCAGGAAGCGGCACGGTCACTGGTGAGTGGCCGCCGCGGCAGGGGTGACACATTGGCAGGTGCTGCTTGGTCTAGCAGGGAGTGGCCGCTGGCTCATGGCACTTTTCGAGCGTTGGCGGTTTGCGAAGATGATCACAGCACCTGACGTGGCGTGATCCGCATGCAATTCCGTCCCCGCGGTCTCCATCGCTTGGGGCGTTGTGGTCTTGCGCCTTGTTGCTGGTATTTGCCATCGATGCTGAGGGGTGTGAGCAACGGCCCACACATTGGGGCGACAGCGTGACGATTCCACGTCTGCACAACGCCTACAGCTTGCTGCCACTCCCCCCTCTCTTTGTTTCCCTGGCAATCTCGCTCGCGCTCTGCAGCCTCCGCCTCGCTGACTTCGTCCGCCTCGATTACGGCCAGCGGCTCCGGCTCAGACACCGCGACGTCTACCGCCTCCGCCTCACTGTCTGCAACGGGCAGCGTCACCCCGACAGCCAGCCCCAGCGGCAGCGTCACGGCGACGCTGTCGCCCTCAAGCAGCGGCAGCGGTACGGGCACCAGCACGAGCAGCGGAACAGGCACGGTGTCTCCATCTGCCTCGTTGACCGCAAGCCAGAGCATCACGGCATCAGTGACACTGACGCGCAGCGCAGACGAAACAGCGAGCAGCACGGCGAGCGTGAGCAGCAGCCCTTCGCAAACCGGGTCTGGAAGCGGCACAGTAACTGGTGAGTGGCTGCTGCGGCAGGAGTGACGCTCGGGGCATGATCGTCTTGTGCTCTGTTGCTGGAACTTGCCATCGTTGCTGAGGGGTGCGCGCGACGGCCACACACGTCGGGCTGTCGACAGCGTGGTGACACCGTGCCGCGTGCGCACAACGCCCATTGCCTGC
>Ga0208629_100473_pt1 | contig 19504 bp, 7 predicted proteins | sample LakWasMet19_HOW5_2_FD_183865 | JGI IMG/M metagenome (GOLD analysis project Ga0208629, IMG submission 183865) | Freshwater sediment methanotrophic microbial communities from Lake Washington under simulated oxygen tension - Sediment Metagenome... | ecosystem: Environmental > Aquatic > Freshwater >... | reverse complement strand
GCTGCGGGGCCTGCCGCGCGTGTGGGGCGGCTTGCTGCTGCTGCTGCTGCGGGCCGCCCGCGCCGCCGCGCCGCGGCGTGCCGGGGGCGGACCCGCTGCCGCCCGCACTCCCGGTCGCAGCTGCAGCCGTCGCGGCCGGCGGCGCGAGGGAGAGGGCGGAGACGAGGGAGGAGCCGTTGGAGGCGGCCAGGCTCTCCAGCAGGCGCAGGGCAGCCGCGGAGGAGGCGACGAGGGCGGGGGAGGGCGGCGGCTGCCCGCCCGCCCCCGGCCCAGCAAAGAGCGACGCGGTGGCTGCCGCCGCCGCAGACGACGACGCCGCTGCTGCAGCCGCTGCCCCCGCAGCCCCGCCTGCCGTCCCGATGCTGAAGGCATCGCCAGCAGCGGAATCCGCAGCCGCAGGCGCAGGTGCGGGCACGCCGCCGAAACCGCCGCCGCCGCCGGCTCCTCGCTGCAGCGGGCTGGGCGGGGAGAGCAGTCCGGCGGTTGAATCCATCGTGCCCGAGGGCGGCCGCCCCTGGCTGGCTGCCTGCACGCCCTCCCCGCCTCGCCGCGACGGAGAGAGCAGCCCCTCGCCTCCCCCTGCTGCTGCTGCCGGCCCCGCCGCTGCGCTGCCCTCCCTGCGGTCCCCGTCGCTTCCAGCTGCTGCTGCAACGCCACCCGCAGCAGGCAGCGTCAGCAACGCTGGCGGTGCGGGCCCGAGGGCGGGCGACCCAGGCTGCGAGGGGCCAGCAGAGAGGGCGGGCGACGCAGACCGGCTGCCGCCGCCCGCAGCAGCACCAGCGTGCTCGGAACGCCGCCCGCCGCCGCTGCCGGCACTCGCCTGCGAGTCGCGGAGGCCGTAGCCGCTGCCTGCGCTGCTGCTGCCGTATTCGGAGGCAGCGGAGGCGGCGCTGTCCCGGTAGGCGGAGCCTGCAGCCGGCAGGGGCGACGCAGGGCCGCTGGCTCCTCGCGGGGACACCCGCGATGCGCTCACACCCGCCCCAGCAGCAGCACTGGCACCCGCACCAGAGGCAGTGCCAGCAGCACCCGCTGCCGCTGCCGCCTCAGCTGCGCCCTCAAAGGTGAGCCGCGTGCCGCCGCCCGCGCCTGCAGCGGCAGCAACAGCAAACGATCCCGGCCCGCCGCTGCCGTGGAGCAGCACCTGCACGGGGGTCGCCCCCGCCCCCGCCCCCACGCTGAAACCGCCGCTGCCGCCGATCCCAACTCCGCTCCCGCCTGGGCTGCGGACAGAGGAGGGCGAGCCGCCGCCCGCGCTGCCGCCCCCGCCGCCAGGGGAGCCGTACCCGCCGCCGCCCGACCCGCCGCCGCGCCCGTGGTACGCGCGCGAGTTGTCAGCGTCGTGCTGGATCATGAGGGCCGCCGCCTCGATGGCCGCGTCGCCGATGTCGCTGCCGATGGACGCGGCGCGGTCCCGGCCGCCGCGCGGGGAGGAGCGCCCCGCGCCGTGCAGCTGCGGCAGCAGCGACTCCAGCTGCTCCGGCTCCAGCGCGAGGCCGTCGCGGCTGCGCAGCTTCTGCAGCTGCTGCGCCTGGCCGATGCGGGTGACGGGCTGCGCGGAGGCGTCCGGCTGCTGCACGCCCACGCGGTGGATGAGCTGGGCGCGCATCATTTGCGCCGACCGGGTGGCCGAGCGTGATTTGTGTGTGATGTGCATGCTGTTGGTTCTGTGAAGTGCGTCCAAGAGAGCTGTGGGCGCCGGCCAACAGCGCGGAGCAAGAGGTCCTCAGACTAGAGCCCCGCCGCGAGCCGCCCTGTGCGCGTTCAGCACGCCGAGCGAAAGAGTCGTGGTAGTTTGTCCGCAGGCTGCTTATGCCATCGTTGCGGGCGTGGAGCCCTCACCGCCACAGTTGCTTTGGCTGTGGTTGCAATTTTCACGCCTGCGCCTGTTGCGCGGTTGACACCGCACAAAGCAGGCTCATTCGGGTTCAAACCAGGTAGTGATCTGCCTCCTGCTCCTTGGCTTGGTTTCGCTCCTCGGCAATGTCGAGAGCGAACTCGCAAAACTCCATCGTCCTTCGTCTGCGCTCCAGAAATTGGCCACGCTTCGTACACGAGCGTCTGAAGGCTCTTTTCACTTTCAGTTTGCACAACACAACACGCAGTGCTTTTACCCGGCAGCCGCAGCCAAATGGCTGCTTCCACGTCCGCGGTGCCGTCCCTCGAGTCGGCGAGGCAACGGTTACCGGCTCCAAGCAGCGCCGTGCCCGGCCGCGTGCCTGCATCAGCGCTTGTGCAAGCTGCGGGTGTGTCGGTCGCCGTGTGATCATGGTGTTGCGATGGCTACCACGTCTTCTTTGACGACCTTGCGCTTGTGGGATCATACGCCGCCGCAGAACCGCTTACGAGCGAAGAATGTTGTCGTTCCCATGCGCCGTTGCAGACAAGCGGGCCGCAGCGGCAGCAGCAAAGCCAGTGCCAAAACCGCTGCCTGAGGTGCACATTCTTGGTGAAATTACCGGGGGAACGGGGTTTGGTAGCTCGGCGGTGTGCTGCAAATGGAGTGTGGAGAGCGGTGACAAGTGGGAGTGGCTGGGCGGCCACCGCTCCGGCCAGACGCATACCGTGCACCCCGAGGATGGCTCTGAGTTTTCAGTGTGGTCTCACCCATTAGACGTGCACTTTGCGGCGGGGACCATGAGTGTGAGTTGCCTGCGCGGAGCGAGGGAGACACGCTGGCCGCGGGCAGGCTCAAGCGGTCTTCAGGAAGGGTCCGAATGAGCTCCGCGCCGTGCTCCCGCTGGCCCGTCCCCTCCCGTCGTTGCAGGGCTGGCCGCGCCTGCAGGTGCAGGTGTGGCAGCAGGACACCTTCGGCCGCCTGGAGCTGCTGGGCTACGGCTTCGTGCACGTGCCCTCCGCCGCAGGTGCGTGCCTGCAGCACAATGCGCCCGCAGCTGCAGCAGCAGCAGCGACAGCAGCTCGCCGCGGTGGAGCGCCAGCTCGCAGCATTCAGAGGGCCGGGTTGACTTGATGGCCGAAGCGTTCATCGAGAGATGGCTGGCTGCAGCGTGGGATGGTGCCGGGCATGCTGTGCTGACGTTGCCGAGGCGACGGCGGGCTCTGTCTATTTCACCCGGTGGCCAGGACGCGATCCAGCCCGACTCACTCCAGCTCGCGCTCTCCCCTCCTCCTCCCTGCTGCTGCGGCGCTGCTGCAGGCATGCACGAGGTGGAGTGCCCCGTGTGGCGGCCGCTGGGCACCCCCTCGCAGGAGGCCGCCTCCTTCTTCCTGGGGGCGCACCCCATGCTCAAGTCCTCCTCGGCCGTGTACGACGCAGCGTCCAGCGAGCGCTTCCGCCTCGCCACGACGGGCACGGGCACGGTGCACGCGCGCTTCGAGGTCGTCTTCCGCAACATGGAGGCGTACGGGGTGGAGTGGTGAGGCAGTGGAGGGGAGGGGGGGAGGGGAGGGCAGCGGGCTGGCGAGGCGGGTCGAGCACCGAAGGCCGAGAGACGCCCCGTGCGCTGATCCCCCGACTCATTCCTTGTGGGCAATCTCCGCCCACGTTTCGCCGCAAGGGGGCCGCATCCCGTGTGTGCATGCTGTGCGTGTTTGAGCTGGCTGACCGCCACAGTGGACAGCATAAGCTGTAGGCAGTGCAGTGAGTGGGTACTAAGGCATTTATCGTCTGACGCCGGTCCACCGTGTCAGCCCACGAGAGTGAGAGTAATGCGTGTCTTGATTTCCGGCGTGCGTTGCCGGTTCGCATCTTGAACGGCACGCGGTGTTCTCATGACACGACGCAGTATCAGAGTGACCGAAAACTGCATGTGAGTGTTTGTTGGCAGATACATATCGACTCGTTCGTGGAGCAACGATATCGATCGATCCCCTGCATGGGTCTCCGGTCGTAGCACTGCAATTGGTGCACATGTGCCATGCCAGTGAGGTAGCACAAACCCTTGGCCAACGAGACATGGGTCATTCGAGAGGCACGAGAACGAACTGCTGAGGCCATGCGCACGAAAGCTCTGCCTCAAAGAAAACGACATGTGTTGACACTGGACGATGCAGTTGGTCAACAGCGAGGCTGCGGTGGTGTCGAACGCATCTTGGAAGAAGGGCCGCGCGTCAGTCGGTAGAAGAGCGCTGCTGAGCAGCGCTTTCCCGACCGGAGCTGACAGCGTACGGTTACAGCTGATGCTGTGTCTCAACCCGCGCAGGGGAGGGGTACCGGCGCGTGCGGCAGCGGTGCTGTGAGGCATGACGGCAACCCCTCGCGTGAGCAGCGGCCATCACAAGCCTTCATTGGCCGGCGCTGCTGAGTGTGCGCGCTGGACAGCATGGCGCAGGCCTCTTCAGCCGCACCCGAGCCGCGTGCAGGCACATGGGGGACGCTGGATGATGCCTTCAGATGAGCCGAGCCTGCGTTTCCGAGCCTGCGTTTCCGCCTGCGTGCATGTGGGTCGCAGCCAAGCAGCAGGGGCTGCTGTGTCGCACCAGAAACCGCCTGCACCAAACGTTCACGGCAGCATAGCGCTGCACGTGAAGTGCGGCCTGGCAGCAGGCAGGCTCACTCCTCTGGCCACTTCATCAGTGTCCTCGTCAGCGTGGGGGGCAGTGGTGCGGGACCACGAGAGACGGATGCCTGCTGTGCACTCAGCCACAGCCACGCGCGCACGTGCATCCGCGTTGTTCTCATCCATGCGTGGCCTGCTCTCCGTGGCGTGGCCTCTGCGAAGCAGCTGGCGCGCTGCTCCGCTGGCTGCCGCGGCTTGTGCCCGCACCCATGCCCTCGTCCGGATGCGCCGGCTGGCCTTGAAGCCCCGGGCTACACAGCGGCCACGGCCGGCAACGTTTGCAGCATCCACCGTCAGAGTGCGCTCCTGGCTGCTGCAGTTGCAGCAGCACTGACAATCAGCAGCGCTGCCGGCGCTCTCTTGGGGATGTGGCAGCATGACGGGATTGAACCAGTCACGGCAGCGACGGCCGCGAATGCCGGCCACCCACTGCCCTCCAACTGCAGCATGCGACACGCGCTTAACTGGGGTCGCTGCCAACCGGAGCCCAACATCAGTTACGCTGATTGCACCAGCAAGTTGACGCAGCGCTCTGCAGCCGATGTGGTTAATCTAGGCCAGACAGCCGTGCGCTCATCGCGCGTGGGCGAACTTTCCGTAAACCGTGTGCGCGGGCACAGTGCGGCCCGCAGTGAAGCTGCCGGACGCGCGAGCAGGGTTGTACACCTTGAAGGCCGCATCGCTGCAGGGCAACACATTGCATCGCTTGGGTCGCGGGTTGGGGTTGAACGGGTTGAGGCACTGGTAACTCGTCACACATCGCGCATTTTGTCCGCCTTTCGCGGGCCTCACCTCCAGCTGAAAGGGCGGAACTGGCGGAGCGCCGGGGCCGAGAGCACGGCGGGAGAGGCGCGTGCAACATGATTGGTGGAGGCCAGCCGGTAGCTCTTGTCGCTGAAGCGGGTGAGCAGGTCGGTCGTCTTGGTCTTGTTGCTGACCTCAAACCGGTAGAAGTAGGCAGAGCCCAGCTTGCTTGCCGCGGCAAGCGGATTCATTGCACGTGCGGCAGCCATTCCGTCGCCCAGTGATGGCACAGTCCGACAACTGCAGTTCGCCGAGATCTGTGTCCGCAACGCTGGTCCACACGGCCAATCGTGTCATCGGGTGACATGTTTTTGGTTTCGGAGGCTCCAACAGCGTGTGCGTGTGACAGGCAGCGAAACAGCCGGAGGGGACGTCAACTTGAGAAGCATGGTGCTTGCTCGATCCAATGGGATCCATGCAAGTCAGGCGCACAACTGCAGCTAAAATGGGTTCCCTGTAGCTTTACTGACGATATGGGCAAATTGTGCTGAAAATCTACCTGCGCTCGCAGTGCTACATCCTGCAACTGACGCCCACGGCCGGCGAGCCGCGCAGGGCCATCGAAACGTTTGCTGCCTTGGTATTATCCCGCCTGCAAGCCTCCCTGGCGGGGCAGCATGGCAGCTATGCAGGTGAACATTGGGCATTCGCCTTCAGGCGGTGTATTACCTGGGCCAGAACCCGATGATGCGGACGGCTGCCGTTTCAACGCGATCGGCCCCGCGCCGATTGAGAGCGTGGCGGTCGACGACAGCGGCATGCACGTGGCCGCCGTGGACCAGCGCGGCAACGTCTTCGTATTTGATCTGGAGTCCAACCAGTACTTCCGAGCGCAGAACGCGACGCTGCCCGCCCCGTTGGCGCTATGGTCGCGGTCCCGGACGGAGCGGCTCGTTCTCGGCATGAGCGACGCCACGGTGCGCTGCTACGACGTGGTGACGGGCGACATGGTGGAGTCCCTCGCGCTGCACAAGCAGGCGCTGCACTCGCTGAGCCAGGACGCGGACGGCGGGCTGCTGCTGACGGCGTCGCCCGACGCGGCGGCGCTGTGGTCGACGCGGGACTGGAGCCGCCTGCGCACGCTGGGGCCGACGGGCACGTCCGGCCCGCTCGTGGCGGCGGCCTTCGCGCCCGGGGCGGGCCACATCGCCGTCGCCTTCGCCGACGACAGCGTGATGGTGTGGAGCGTGGCCAGCTTCGGGCGCGTCGCCAAGCTGCTGCTGCCCCCCGAGGAGGCGGGCGCGCGCCTGCGCTGCGTGGCGGCGAGCGCGGACGGCACGCTGGTGGTGGGCGGCTCCGCGCGCGGGTTCTTGTACGTGTGGGATGTGCCCTCGCAGGCGGCCATCCGCATCGTGGACATGCCGCCGCCCTCCGGCGGCGTCAAGCAGGTCGCAGTCATCCACCCGAGCGTCGCCGCGCAGCTGCGGGCGCGCATCGAGGAGGGCGCGGGCGGCGTGCCGCTGCTCTCCGGCGCAGACGCCGGGAGTGCCGGTGGGGAGGCGGGGCAGGGGCCGCCGCCCGCGCCGCAGCTGGTGGCTCTCGACGCCTCGGGCCGCCTGCTGATCATCGACTTGCAGCCCGCGCAGCCCGCCGCCATCTACGAGGTCGAGGCGCCGCTGGGCATTGCGGGCGGGCGCGTGGCGACCTTTGCCCTCTCCGACAACGCGCGCACGCTCGCCCTCACGACGGACGACGGGCGTCTGGTCGTCTTTGACCTCCCCCTCGCGGTGCTGCGGCACCTGCAGAGCGTGCGCTCCACCGCCACGGGCACGAGCGGCACCGCGGCGTCGGGCGAGCGCCGGCAGCAGGGGCAGGGCGTGGGGCCAGGGGCTGCACGAGGGGCTGGCGGCGGCAGCAGCGGCGGTGAGGAGGAGGAGGAGGGCAGCAGCCTGGTGGCGCAGCCGCTGTCTGCGGAGGCGGCCGCCGCGATTCACGCGCAGGCGGCGGGAGGGGCCGGGGCAGCCGGTGTAGCTGGCGGTGGGGGCGGACGGGAAGCGGGCTCCCTCGCGGAGCGGCTGGGCCTGCGGGAGCAGCGCATGCCTGGGGAAGCGCCTGGCCAGGGGCAGGAGGGGGAGGCGGAGGCGGAGGAAGTCGCGGCAGCTGGCCTCCAGCAGCAGCTGCAGCAGCAGTTGGAATACCTTGAGGCGCAGGAGGCCAGGCTGCGCGGCCATGAGGGCACTAGGTCAGCAGGACTGACAGCAGCAGCAGCGGAGGAGGATGCCTGGGAGATCGAGCCGTCACAGCAGCAGCAGCAGCAGGCGCCTGGGCGGCTTCCTGGTGCGGAGGGCCAGCGCCGCTACGCTTACGCAGCCGGCGCCGGCGGCCAGCAGTTTGAGGCCGAGGCGGTGGCGGGCGAGGCAGGTCACGACGCTGAGGGCAGAGGGGGCGATGAGGCGTACGGTGAGGGCGAGGGTGAGGAGGAGGAGGCGGCCATCGCTGCGCTGCAGGGTGAAGCCATGCCGACCTTCCCCTCCGGTGCCTCCTCCCTCTCAATGCTTGGGGGCGGACGAGGCGTCGGGGCTGCTGTTGGGCAGCAGCAGCACGCAGCGGGGGCCGGTGGCGAAGAATATACCGGTGCAGGCGCAGGGGACCGCAGCGGCACCAGTGCCGGAGGCGGCGGAGGCCTTGACAGCACGGGTGTGTCCTCCTATGCCTCGGGGGAAGCGCCGCCACCACACGTCGCTGGCGGGCACCCCCGCCAAGAGCAGCGGCAACAACGGCAGCAACCACCGCAGCGCCAGCAGCGGCCTGCCTCTGCAGGCGGTGGAGCGGCGCGTGTCAGTGCACACGTGCAGCAGCCGCCTCCCGCTGCGGGTGACCGGCCGTACCCGCCTGCAGGCCACCTGCGCGAGGGGCAGGCCCCGGGGGTTGCCGACCCCGCCTACGTGGCGCGGCGGCAGCGGTACGCGGACGGGTTCGGGGGGCGGGACCGCGGCGCGGGGGCGGCGCTGCACTCGATGCCTGAGGGGCAGGGGGAGGGGGACGGGTCGGGCAGCAGCGGAGGGCGAGGAGCGAGTCCAGCGGTCCCCGCGGCTCGGTACGCAGCAGAGGCAGCGCTCGGCCTGCCGCCCGCTGCCGCTGCCGCAGCTGGGGTGGCTGCGGGCACTGCAGGGGGTCTGCGCCCCGTGCGCATCCTCCCGCAGGCGCGCCCAGCCGCCGCCGGCCCGCCGCCGCTGCACCAGCTGGTCGCCTCCGCCCTCGCGCTGCCCGTGGCAGGCCTGCACGCCGCAGCGCGCAACCGCGCCGCCGCGACGGCCGCCGTCATCGGCACGCACGCTCGCATCCGAGTGATGGTGGCCCGCCACGGCAGCCTCCCCGCCAAGTACCGGCCGCAGGCGTGGCGCTTCGCGCTGCGCCTGCCCGCCAACGCGCCGCAGTTCGCGGACGTCGCCGCCGCGGGGCCGCACCACGCGTGGGCAGACCTCGCGGCGCGGTACCCCGTGAAGGACAGACGCCTCATGGGCCGCCTCGCGGGCGTGTGCTCCGCCCTCGCGCACTGGAGCCCCGTCTTCGGGCAGGCAGCCTTCCTCCCTGCCTTCGCGTTCCCGTGGGTCAAATTCTTCGGCTCGGTTGCGCCGCACGCAGCTGCTGCTGCGCCTGCGAGCGCGGGCGCCGCTGGCGGCGCAGCTGCAGGCGGCCCCGCCGCCGCCGCTGCGCCCGGGGCCGACATGACGACGTTCGAGGCGGTGGCGACGCTGCTGCTGAACTGGGGGCGGCACTTCGTGGAGGCGCTGCCGCACCCGCCGCTGCCGCTGCTGGCGCGACTGCACGTGCTGCTGCGGCACTGGGACGCGCCCCTCGCCACGCACCTGGAGGCCTGCGGCGTGGACGCCACGCGCTACGGCTGGCCGCTGCTGCGCTCCTGCCTCTCAGAGGTGCTGGTGCGCGGGGAGTGGGAGGCGCTGTGGGACGCGCTGCTGGCGCAGCACGCGCACGACCCCTCCATGCTGCTCTACGCTGTGGTGGCGTACCTGCGCTACACGCGCGCGGCCCTGCTGTGCGTCAAGCCAGACAGCGCCGCCCCGCTGCCGCACCCGGGGGCGGCCTTTGGGGCGGGCGGCGCGTGCCCGCTGCCCCTCGCCGCCAGCGGGCAACCCGGCTTCCCCGTGCCCGCTGCGGGCGCGCAGGGGCACGCGGTCTCCACCGCCTGCGAGGTGCTCTGCGCCACCCTGCGGCGGCAGACCCCGGTGCACCTGCCCTCCATACTGCGGCTGGCGCGGGAGATGCGGGGTGCCACGCCCCTGTGGGCGCACCCCTACCCCGTGGCGGAGGCGGACCGGCTCGCGGTGGCGGGTGCTGCTGCAGGGGTGCCAGCGGCAGCTGCGGGCAGCGGCGGCACTGCAGCCTCGACGGTGGGGAGCGGCGGCGGCGGCGGCAGCAGCGTCGGGGGTGGTGGCGCTGGGGCGATGCCAGCACCCGGCGCCGCTGTCGGCAGCGGCAGCACACCGACCGCGGCTGCCCCTCTGCGCCGCACCGGGCCGGCACCCACCGGCACCAGCCAGGGCGGCGTGACTGCCGCCTCCGCTCGCGGCTGGCCCGGGCACTCTCAGGCGATGCGTGCCCTGGCAGCGATCTCCACTGCAGCGCCGGCGAGCGGGGCTGCGGGCACGCAGGCCGGCGCCCTCACCGCAGCGTCCCTGCAGCCCTCTGAGGCCGCGCTGCTGGGCCTGCCCGACAGCGGCCCCGTGCACCCGCTGCCGCCGGGGGCGTACCCGCCCTTTCTCACGTTCCCGCGGGCCGTGGTGGACCACGGCATCGCTGTGCGGGATCGGATCGCCCGCGAGGAGGCGGCGCTGGCGGCCAAGCGCGGCGCCGCGGCGGCGCTGCAGGAGGCGGCGGCGCGGCTGGCGGCGGAGGAGGAGGCGTGGCGCGCGCAGCAGGCGCTCGCAGCGGCTGCGGAGTGTCGCGCCGCGGCGGAGACGCGCCGCCTGACGGTGCGGCGGCAGGCGGACGCGGCGGCGGCCGCGGACGCGATCGCGGCGCAGCGGCAGGCGGCGATCGCGCAGGCGCAGACGGCGGCGGGACGGTCCCTCGCCGCGCAGCGGTCGCGGCAGGCGGCGCTGGCGGCGGCCATCGCCCAGGAGGCGGAGGACGCCGCTGCGGAGGCGGAGGCGTGGCGGGCGGCGCGGGCGCGCGAGGAGGCGGCCGCTGCGTCAGACGCGCGGACGCTGGCGCACCTGGGCGAGCTGGCGCGGGCGGCGCAGGATCAGGAGGCGGCAGCCTCGTCGGCGCTTGCGGCGGTGCAGCGGCGGCGCGCCTCCGCTGCGAGCGCCGCCGCGCTGTCTGAGGCGTGGGCGGGGCAGGAGGAGCAGCGGCGTGTGGCGCGGGAGGGGGAGGTGGCCGCCGCAGCGGCGGTGGGGCGCGCCCTCTCCGCGCAGCGCGCCCGCGCCGCTGCCGAGCTCGCCGTCGCAGCGGGCGAAGCGGAGCGCGCTGCCGCCGTCGCAGCGGCGGCGCGGCAGCGGCGCCTGCGTCACGCCGGCGAGGACGCGGAGACGGGCCTGCGCAGCGTGCTGGCCGCGGTGCAGACGCAGGAGCTGGCGCAGGGCCAGGGCGACGGAGGAGGGGAGGGCGGAGGAGACGGGGACGGCGCTGCCTCCGCCGCGCAGGCCATCCGCGCAGCCCGCGAGGAGGCGGCGGACTTCGCTGCGGCTGTGGGGCACGTGGCTGACGCAGCCGCGGCCCGCAACGCCGCGCTGCTCGGCTCCGCGCTCGGGCAGCAGCAGCGGGCGCACGCTGCCGCCGCCGCGGGTGCCGCAGCGGGCACGGGTGCCCGCGTCGCCCTCGCTGCCCACGCCGCAGCCCTGGACGCCCTCACAGCCACATCCGTGCGCGCGCCGCTGCAGGCCGCCGCGGCGCGCGAGGAGGCGGCTGCGGCCGCGGAGGGGGCGGCGATCCGAACGATCGCCGCCTCCGCTGCCGCCTCGCTGCGCGACATCAGCAACGCAGCCGTCGCGACCGCCGTCCGCTCGCACCGGCTGCCGCCCGAAGCCACGCTGCCGCGAGGCGCCGGCGGGCTGCAGTACGGGCAGCTGCAGGTGCCGGTTGCAGCGGCAGCGGGGCGGGAGTGGGCGGGCAGTGTGGGCGGCGGGGCAGCAACAGCGCCCTCCCTGCTCGGCACCACGTCTGCTGCGGGCGACACCGGCACCTTCCGCACGGCGCTGGGCAGCTCCCGCCTGCACGCAGGGGGGCTGCAGCGGCCCGCGCCCTCTGGCGGGGCGTACGACGGCAGCCAGGCGGTGCAGGCCACCTCCCGCCCCAGCGTGCAGGGGCCCGCGCCCAGCCGCGTCATGCGCCCGCGCCGCCCCTCCGCTGAGGCGGGGCCCGGCGTGGACGGCGCCTACGAGCCCGCTGGCGCGCCGCCCGGTGAGGGCGGTGGCTTCGGCTCCCCGCGGCGAGACCTGCAGGGGGCGGGGCGGGCCGGGTACGCTGGCGAGCGGGGATACGAGTACGCAGAGGGGTATGCGGACCAGCGGGGGCACGAGTATGCAGCAGAGGAGGGGGCGGAGGGGCAGGCTCACGGCGGTGGAGACGCGGAGACGGATGCGCTGGCGCTGGGTGCAGCGCTGGTGGAGCGCGAGGCAGCCATCCTGCGCCAGCAGATGGACGCCCTGGCAGCCCGCCTGAGCGCGAGCCGGACGCTGGAGCAGTCTGGTCGTCTGCTGCCGAGCGGAGGGGAGCCCCCACGGGGCGGGGAGGGGGGCGCCAGCGCAGGGGCAGGCGCCGGAGGCAGCGCGGGCCCGCAGCTGCCGCACGGGGGTCTGGCTGCCGTGTACACGCAGGCGGGGGCCCGCAGCACCCCACGGCCCACGGCTCACCCCGAGCGGGCGCTGCCGCAGCGGCAGCCGGCGCCGTCTCCTGCGGCCGCTGCTGGCGCCTCTGCTGCCACCAGGGCAGGCGCTGCGTCCACGTCAGCCACCCCTCTGCAGCAGCCAGCGCACGCCCGGCCGGCCGCGCCCGCCGCCGCAGCGCCGCCCTCTGCCGTCCCCTCCACCGCGGCGCCCGCCCTGGCTGCACGAGGCGGCGCTGGCGGGGGCGCTGAGGGATACGCCGGCAGCGGCAGCCGGCGCAGCAGCTCCGGCGGGGGCAGCGTGGGGGAGCGGGACCCCTTCGCGGGGTCGCAGCGCGTGCCCGGCGTGGGGTTCGGGGCCGTCGTGGAGGGGGGCACGCAGCAGCTCAGCCCCTCGGCGGGCAGCCGGCACCGCGGGCTGCGGCCCCTGCCTGACGCCCCCTCCGTGCAGTCATCGCGGGGGCGGGGCTACTCTGCTGAGGAGGAGGAGGGGGCGGCAGAAAGCCCGCTAGAGGAGGAGGAGGAGGAGGACTGGGCGCTGGGCGGCGAGGCGAGCGAGGGTGAGGGGGCTTGGGAGGAGGAGGGGGCTTGGGGGGAGGAGGGGCGGGCAGGCGATGAGGGGCTGGAGCCGGGTCTCTGGGAGGAGGTGGGGGAGGCGGGGGGCTCGCAGCGCCCGCAAGAGGGCTGGGCAGGCGGCCTCCAGCAGCAGGGGCGGCAGCCGCAGCGTCAGCAGGAGCCGCCTGTAGCCTCCGTGGAGGCGAGCATCACGCTGGCGCCTGGAGGCGTGGGCGGGCGCGGGCGGGTCGTCTCTGGCCCCGTCATCACCGTCACGCGGCAGGCTGGCCCGAGAGCCCTCTCACACCGCGGCGCTGACCCAGGCTCCTCCGCGCCCGCGGGAGCGCGCGCTACCGCTGCCGCTGCGGCGGGGCGGCAGGCTGCCGGAGGGGCGGCGTTGCAGCGGCAGCCTCAGCCAGCCAGTCACAGGGGCGGCGGCGGGGCGGCGCCTGCGGCCCGCACGCAAGGCGGGGCTGCCGCTGCGGCGCCTGTCAGCAGGCCGGGTGGCGGAGGGGTCGCCGGGCAGTCGGCGCCTGTCGGCTCAGGCGGGGAGCGGGCTGCAGCAGCCCAGCGGGGCGTCGGGGCGTCAGCAGCTGCAGCGGCTCCCCCGGCAGCACCCGCAGCGCGCCCGCCTGCTGCAGCCGCTGCTCCAGCGCCTGCTGCGCGCAGCGGGGAGGGCCGTGAGCACCGAGCCCTGCCCGACCGGCCGCTGCCAGATCGGCCGCTGCCCTCCCTGCCCTCTGCCAGCACGGGCCAGGGGAGCTCCGCCCAGTCAGGCGCCGCAGCGCACCAGCGCGGCCCCTCTGCCTTCGGCCAGGAGGGCAGGCGACTTCCACAGGGCGGCTCAGAGACCGGCTCCGGCAGCAGCGGCAGCAGCAGCGCCAGCGGCTCCCCGCCCGGCAGCCAAGCGGAGACCTCCTCGTCTGCCGACAGCAGCTACCAGCGCGCGCTGCAGCGGGTGGGCCTCGCCTCCCGCCTCGCCGCGTCTGCCGTGGATGCTGGCATGGCCGCGGGCGCCGCCGCGCTCGCGGCGGGCGCCGCGGCGGAGACACTGCAGGCGCAGGGGCGGCAGCAGCACGTCGCGCAGGGTGTGCGAGGGCAGAGGCACGGGGAGGGTGAGGGTTTGCCGCAGGCTGGGGGCACCACCAGCGGCAGCGGCAGCCCCTCAGAGTGGTACACCTCAGACTCATCGTCATCGTCGGGCAGCGAGCGCGGGGGCCCGAGCCGGGCCCGGGAGGCGGCGGGGCCAGGCCGCAGCAGCAGCGGGCGCCGGCGGGAGTGAGCTGTTGCCGAGGCAGCAGCGAGCGTTGATGGCCATCGGCAGTGGTAATCACACTATGAATCAGGGAGGGCTGATGCGACGACGCGGATCGCGGACTTGCCAGTGGAGAACTTCTTGAAGCCAATCGAGTCGCGGCAAACTGACAGCAGTGCCCAACAGCACTCGTGATGAGGAGTTGTGTGACGCTGCGGAGCACGGCATGCATCAGTCACATCACGGCTCTCTTGGAGTCCTCCAAGTGCCGCCCCGAACCGCATGCGTGCGACGCTGCAGCTGCCAGTGGCTGAGCTCTGTTTGTCGAATCGGACGGTGACAGCAGCAACTCGATACGGGCGGCTGAAGCAAGCACACTCTGCCGGCGTACGGCCATACAGGTTTTAAATCAGTTGCGACATTTTGCTGCCAACTTTTGTCCATTGGTCGTTGGTATTTGTGATTTTCTGCGAATCATCCAGATCGACGGACTAGATCGCGGAGCGGAAATAGTCAGAAGCGCAAGCTGTATCTGCGTGCGCTACTCCTCATAACGTGTTAAATCTTGTCTACTTTACTCGGTAGCGTGGGGCGCCTGTGAAGAGTCGTGTGCGTGGTGCTGTAACACCTCGGTTCGGCGAACAGAGAACTGCGAGGAGGCGGAGCCTGCAACTCACGCGGGCGCGCAGAGCCGCCTGCTTCAGGTTGTCGTTTCTTCCGCCCTTTGTTGGATAGTGCCCCGTGGCGTTTTTGACGTCATCGCAACGCGCTGCAGGATTTTGAAGATGGAGCATGTCGCTGTTCGCAGACTGGCAAGCTACGTGCCAAAGCAGCTCTACAAGCTACGCAAGCGTGACGCAACAGCAACGATCATCGTCGACGGTGACTCGCTGTTGCGGTTTGCTTGGGAGCGTGACCACAGCTCCGAGGCGTCGGGCACACTGCAGCATGCTCCTCCCGTGCTCGCCGTCGTGGCAAGCGTCGAGGAGACGTTAAAGGATATGAGCGGCCTCTGGAACACAATCGTCGTGCTGTTTCAGGGATTGTATGCACACCACTTCGCGGACGGCACCGGGGCTCCTTTCCAGGCGCCCTACTTGACGATTCGCACGGCAGTGCGCATGCACCTCGTGCGGCACTTCGGCTCGCATGCCAACATCATCATCCATGACCCCGAGCTAACGGCTGCCCGCTCCCTCCCGGCGGCGCATGGTTCTGGGCCTGCGTTGATGGGAGCTGCTCCGTCGCCCCCGCAGACGCGCGTGGCATGGGACATTCACGCGGACCCATTGCCGCTCAGGACTCTGCTGCGGGCTGTGCGGCCGTCCTACTACATATGGCACCTCCCCAAGCAGGAGCTTGAGTACAGCGCTGAGCTCCGCAACCTGGTGGCTGGCCACATGCTGCGAGCTGCCTATATCTGCAGCTTTGCTGGGGGTAGCGAGCCGTGCCACCTGCTGGAGCTGGGGAGAGCTGACGACTACTCGACCAACTTGCGGGCATCGGAGCCGGAGGTCTGGGTCCGCTTCGCATGGCGCGCGGGCGAGTGGGCAGACATCAGCGCCGCCGCTGAGAGCGACCTTGCTGCCTTTGCAAGCGCCTCCGAAGCACTGGCTGCTCGCGGCATGGGCGAGGGCACGGCAGGTGGCGAGGGCATGGAAGGTGGCGAGCGCAGCGAGCGTATCGAACGAGCAGCAGACGCGGTTGTGGATGCTCTGGGAGGACCCGCTATGGGCCTTCCGATCGCGCTGTCTGCCTTGGAAGCCGGGGGCGCAGCTGAGCCCCAGTCAAGCACTGTCGTTGCCGGCTGTGCTCGTGACGCGTGCCTGCTCGCTCATGGCTTCTGCGCTCGGAAGCAGGCGTGCGCCAGACACACGCGCCAGCGCTGCCAGCACCGCCAGCGGGGCGGGTGCAGCAGGGGCGGTGGTGGGTGCTGAGGTGGCGGAGGCACCGCGCGATGTCCTCGCAGCCGCAAGTCCTCGCCTCCTCGTGGCTGCGGTAGCTGTGTCGTCGGTGCCTCTGCGGCACCCGGTGGTGGCAGCGCTGTGCAAATCCTTCCTGCTGCACGTCGCCCTCCTCGACGCCATTCCACTCTGCAGCCGCATGTTTCTGGACGGCACCTGGGATAGCACCACCGACGCTCTTGCTGACGCCTGCCTCGCCTGCCTTGACCGTCCCCTCGCGACGACGCTGCTGGGTATTCCGGCGCCCTCTCCTACCGGTGCTGATACACACCAGCTCTCGACGGCGGTGGTGGACATTTGCGATTCTCGCCTGCTGCGCGTCTGCATTCAGCTGCTGCGTGAGCAGGCACTCGTGATTGCTGGAGTCGCATCCGTCAGCGGCGACCGCAGCGGCATTGCGCCAGCTGAGTCTTCCTTGGCTCACACTGTCCAACAAGCGCTCGGCTTGAACAGTCCGTCAACGAGCGCAGGCGCCTCTGCGTGCCTGGAGTCCTACCAAGCGGCGCTTGACGTCGCCTTCCGACTGCATCACGGCTGTGGCCCCTCTCTTCCGCTGCCAGCGTCATGGAGCTGCGCTCCATTCCAGGAGGGCGGGTTACCCAAGCACCTTGTGACGGAATGGACTGTGGAGCCCGCTCTCGCGCGAGGCGCTGCCACCGCGGGGGTCGCTCGCGCCAGCTCCCGCGCACCTTCCGAGCTTGCGTACGTGGCTGCCGACAATGTGTACGTCCGCGATGTGCTAGGCGCGCAGGCGTCTGCGGCGCTGGCTCCGCTGACCGGCGCTGGCGGGGCGGCCGCCGACGCCGCGCTGGGCGCAGCAGAGGATGGGGGCGGGCACTTTCACAGCGACCGAGCCTTGCTGGCCGCGAGCTCCGACCCCTTTGACCAGCTCGTGGCGCGGTATAGCGGGGAGGAGGCAACCACCTGGAGCCGACAGCGTGACGCAAAGCTGGCCGCCACGACTGCAAAAGCGCTGCTGGGAACAGCTTTCACCAGCGCCTCGCTGACGTGGAAAGCGGCGGAGCACGCCACTGGAGGGAAGGGCAAGTTCCGAGGACGTTCGGAGTGCTCGGCTGCGGGTGCAGGTGCAGGCGCGGGCTCTGCTGGCAGATATGAAGTGTATTTCAATCATGAGGGTGCGGGCAAGGGCGCGGCACCCGACTTCTTTTCGCAGCCGCCCGCCAAGGCCGCCGTTTCACGGGGTGGCAGCAAGGGCGGGAAGGCGGGCAAGGGCAGCAGCAAGGTGGACATGGTTGCCGACACTCAGAACCGCAAGGCGGCAGCCTACATCGCGGATCGGGAGGAGCGGTGGGCAAACCTGAGCAAGATGAGCGGCGTCAGCGAGACCACGATTCTTGAGTTTGAGGTGGACCTGCGGGCCTTGCCGTTTCTGGAACACCCAAAGGATCGCGCCCGTGCCCGGAACCTTGCGAGCATCGTAGCTGAGCGCCAGCTTTTGATTGCAATGCGTACGGCTGTCCACGTTGCTTCCGCATCGGCCGCCGGCCGCACAGCGCCGACTGAGGTGTTTTTCCGAGTCTACAAGCGTTGCGAAAGGGCACTGCAAAGCGTTCATCCGGCTCTGCACGCGGTGCTCTGCAGCGATCCGTCTGAGCGGCCGTCTCCCGGTTCCATTGGTACCGGCACTGGAGACATTGAACCCGCGGCAGGTGGCATGTCACATGGCGGCGGCAGCAAGAGTGCTCATGGGCCTACAGAGCCCCACTCCAGTTCCCCGGCTCGCCCTCACGCGCCTATCGCGAGCTATGCAGAGGCGTCTCTTGCTGCTGTGACCGCTGAGGTAGAGTCTGAGGAGGCGCGCAACTTGTTGGTGCAGATCGTGGCCTGCTTTGCTAGACTGGGGTTTGCGGATGCCTACAACAAGAAAATCGACGCTGCACTGCAGGCTGCAGCTGCAGCTGCTAGCAGCGCTCGTGAGGGCTCCGCCCGGGGAAGGCCGCCTCGCTTGTGGCGGGAGCTGCTGGAGTCCGTGTCAGAGGCGGCAGCGTTGTCACCCCTTTCCGATTGGGAGGCTCGTCGCCTGCCGCGCGCAGAGCCCCGTGTCTGCAGCAGCAGCGGAGCGACACCACTTGTTGAAGCAACCGGACTTGCGGCGCCTGTTGTTGCATTGGCTGCGGATGCAATTGGCGGCCGCCCCCGGCCAGGCACGTGCTCCTTCTTGGAGTTCCAGCTGGCGATGGCGGGCCCGCACCTAGCGCGCCCTCGCGGCTCCGGGCCGGACTCGCGTGTTTCCTTTGAGCCCGACCACTGGCAGCGCGAGCTGCTGAACGCAGTGGATGCGGGGCACAGCTGCCTCGTGGTGGCGCCCACCTCAGCGGGCAAGACCTTCATCGCACACTACGCCATACGCAAGACGCTGGAGGAGAGCGACGATGGCATTGTGGTGTACGTGGCTCCCGCCAAGGCTTTGGTGCGGCAGGTGGTGCTGGAGGTGGACAGCCTCTACGAGAAGCGCTACGAGCATCGTACATCCGCGTGCGTCCGCGGCGTCTTCACGCGCGACGACAGAGAGGACGAGCTGCGCTGCCAGGTGCTGGTGACCGTGCCCGCATGCCTGGAGATCTTGCTCCTCTCCATCGCGAACGCGGGCTGGGCGCACCGCGTCAAGCGGGTCATCCTGGACGAATTCCACAACATGTTTCAGAGCGCGGACGAGGAGGATAGTGCGCCGGCGGTGTGGGAGCGGCTGATCCACCTCACCAGCTGCCCCTTCGTTGCGCTCTCAGCGACAGTGGGCGACGACCGGCGCTTGGTGGGCTGGCTGCAGGACCTGGAGGCACGGCGTCGCCCTGGTGGCACGCTGGTGCACATCCGCCACGACGAGCGGTGGAACGACATCGCGCAGTATGTGTGGCAGCATCGAGCTCCGCGCTCGAAGGTTGCCAGAGTACGCCGCGCTTCAAGCGCCGATTCCGCGAGCAAGTCTGCGCTCGCGGCTGAGTGCTGCGCAGGGGCTGGGGGTCGCGGGAGCGACGCGGCAAGCTCTGCGTTTGAGCATGACAGCGACAGTGACAGTGATGCGGACGCAGGTGCTGCACCGGGTGCAGAGTGTGCTACAATGGGCGGGGCGGGAGGCAGCGGGTTCGTGCAGCTGCACCCGCTGGTGGGTGTACTCCCGCGCCACGTGGGCTGCTTGCCCGGCATTGAACCGACGGCGGCTGCCATCCTCTCAGATGACGTTGCTGCCGTCACGCGGTCGCGTGGGCTGCAGCCCAGCCTGGAGCTGCACCTGCTCCCCGAGCTGTCAGCGACGCTGTACCCGGCGCTGCTACGGGCGGTCGAGGACGCGCTGGAGCGCAGTGTCCCCGCTGTTGCTGCAATCGCCGCAGACGACCCTGCGGCCGCAGCAACAGCACCGGTGCCTATCCCAGCGGCGGCGGCGGCGGCCGCTGTTGACGCACGAGTCGCCGCCTTGCAGGAGCTGCACCGTGTGCTTGCAGTGGACATTGCGCCCCACCGCCTGTTCGGCCCACACGAGCGCATCACGCTGCGTGCGGGCCGCCGCTACGCCGGTGCGCTCGTAGAGTGCATGCAGCGCCTGGCACAGGCGGATCCCGAGGCCGGAGCTGCCGTGTTGCGCCACGCCATCGGCGCAGGAAAG
>Ga0208629_100472_pt1 | contig 19524 bp, 20 predicted proteins | sample LakWasMet19_HOW5_2_FD_183865 | JGI IMG/M metagenome (GOLD analysis project Ga0208629, IMG submission 183865) | Freshwater sediment methanotrophic microbial communities from Lake Washington under simulated oxygen tension - Sediment Metagenome... | ecosystem: Environmental > Aquatic > Freshwater >... | reverse complement strand
ATATGGCCTGAGATGGGGTCGGCCTCCAGCAATGTTTCAAGTCCTTTTACTTTGCCCAGTTCTCGTTTCCGGTAGATCTGCTGATTGTTTATAACCGCAAGACCTGCTGAGTCATAGCCGCGATATTCCAACCGCTTTAGACCTTCCAATAAAATAGGCACTACATTTCGTTGCGCGATGCCGCCTACAATTCCACACATGTCATTTCTCCAACTTGACGGGTCGTTGCCATCCGGCGAGCGACACCTGTTTGGCTCTGCTTAAAGTCAACTGATTTTCAGGGCTGTCTTTGGTAATAGTCGATCCTGCGCCTATCGTAGCGTTTTTACCAATAGTAACCGGAGCGACCAGCTGGCTATTCGAACCTATAAAAGCACCATCTTCAATAACGGTTCTGAACTTGTTAACGCCGTCATAATTACAGGTAATGGTTCCGGCTCCGACATTGACATTGCTGCCCACCGTGGTATCGCCTATATAACTTAAGTGATTTATCTTGCTGCCTGCGGCTACCGATGATTTCTTGATTTCTACAAAATTACCGATATGGACATCTTCAGCCAGCACGCTTTCCGGCCTGAGTCGGGCGTAAGGGCCGATTCTACTGCCTTGTCCTATCACTGCATCTTCTATAACGCAGTTCGCAAGGACGGTTACATTATCGCCAATAATGGAATTTTTTATATTAGTATTGGCACCTATTTTGACATTGCTGCCGATACTGTTTTTTCCCTCTAAAATCACATTAATATCGATTTCGATGTCTTGACCCAGGCTTTCAATTGAACCTCTTTGGTCAAAACGCATCGGGTCTTTTAAAGTGACGCCCCGCTCCATTAAACTATTGGCTTGCTCATGTTGATAGACGCGCTCCAGGTGACTGAGCTGTATGCGATTATTAACACCCAATACTTCATCCTCGGTTTCAGGCTGGCTGGTAACGATGTTAATTTGATCGGCAACGGCCATTTCAATCACATCCGTCAAATAATATTCGCCCTGGGCGTTGCTGTTATTTAATCGGCTCAACCATTGCTTAAGTTGTTTGCCTTGCACCGCCATGATGCCGGTATTGACTTCATTGATCTGCTTTTCGCTAACTGTCGCATCTTTTTCTTCGACAATTTTTGTAACCTGCCCGGCAGCATTTCGAACTATTCTGCCATAGCCGGCCGGATTGGCAAGATTGACGGTGAGTAAAGCCAGAGACTGGTCGTTTACGTTGTTTATTAGCAGTTTGGCGGTTGCCAATTTCAACAAAGGCACATCGCCATACAGTATTAAGACATTATCGGAATCGGCAATTTGATCGCTCACTTGTTGCACAGCGTGGCCCGTGCCTAACTGCTGCTTTTGTTCCACCCAGTCGGCATCCAGGTTTTTTAGGGCTTCTGTAACCTGTTCCGCACCATGGCCGACCACAATTTTGATGGTGTTGTTTTCCAATTGCTTAGCGGTATCGTAGACATGCTGTAGTAAAGGTCTATTGGCAATTTCATGTAAAATTTTGGGCAGTTCAGAACGCATACGCGTTCCCTTACCCGCAGCCAGAATAATGGTCTTTATGTTCATTTGATATTCCGTTAAACCAAAAAAGCCCGATAGCGCATCAATACGTTACCGGGCTTTTCAAAAAGGGAGGAGCTTCGCCTACAGAACATAGGCGAAGGACGTGAGCAGGAGCTTTGCCGTGCAATAGATCCCAACTACCCGCCGCGTTTTCTAAATCTATCCAAGGTTCTTAATTGCATAACAGCTTCCTGCAATTGCGCCTGAGCCGTTGCAAAATCAATTTTGCCAGACTTGTCCGCCAACGCTTCTTCAGCTCTGGTTTTAGCTTCTATTGCCGTTGCCTCATCAATATCTTTAGCTCTTATAGCCGTGTCAGCCAGGATGGTAATTATATGGGGTTGTATCTCCAATATACCTCCTGACACATAAAACGGATAAATTTCCTTGTCGCTGACTTTAACCCGAACTTCACCGGGCTTGAGCCTGGATATTAATGGCGCATGCCGAGGCGAAATGCCCACTTCGCCAAGTTCAGCAGGAGCAAATACCATTTCCGCTAATCCGGAAAATATTTCCTTTTCTGCGCTAACGATGTCTACATGTACGGTCATGGTCATGATTGATACCTACTCGTTGTATGACTTATTTCATGCCTTTTGCTTTCTCAAGCGCTTCGTCTATGGTACCTACCATATAAAAAGCCTGCTCGGGAATGGCATCGTATTCACCGTCGATAATGCCTTTAAAACCGGCAATGGTATCTTTCAATGAAACGTATTTACCTGGAGAACCGGTAAATACCTCGGCAACGAAGAAAGGTTGCGACAGAAACCGTTGCATTTTACGCGCTCTTGAAACGGTCAATTTATCTTCTTCAGATAATTCGTCCATACCTAAGATAGCGATAATATCGCGCAATTCCTTGTAACGTTGCAGGATACCCTGAACTTTACGAGCCACGTCATAATGCTCTTGTCCGATAACTAAAGGATCCAACTGACGGCTGGTAGAATCCAGCGGATCGATAGCAGGATAAATACCCAACTCGGCAATTTGACGCGACAATACGACGGTCGCATCCAAATGCGCAAACGTGGTGGCAGGCGATGGATCGGTCAAGTCATCCGCTGGTACGTATACCGCTTGGATAGACGTAATAGAGCCGGTTTTGGTTGAGGTAATGCGCTCTTGCAGCACCCCCATTTCTTCAGCCAGTGTTGGCTGATAGCCCACCGCAGAAGGCATACGGCCTAACAGCGCCGATACTTCAGTACCCGCCAACGTGTAACGGTAAATGTTATCAACGAAAAATAGTACGTCGCGGCCTTCATCACGGAAATATTCCGCCATGGTTAAACCGGTCAACGCAACGCGCAGTCTGTTTCCTGGCGGCTCGTTCATTTGACCGTAAACCAACGATACTTTGTCGATTACGTTTGAATCGGTCATTTCGTGATAAAAATCGTTCCCTTCACGAGTACGCTCGCCCACACCGGCAAACACCGAATACCCGCTGTGTTCAATCGCGATATTACGGATCAGTTCCATCATGTTAACGGTCTTGCCGACACCGGCGCCGCCGAACAATCCGACTTTACCGCCCTTGGTAAACGGACAGACCAAATCGATAACCTTGATACCGGTTTCCAGTAACTCGGTTGCCGCAGCCTGTTCAGCATAACTTGGCGCTTCACGGTGGATGCCCCATTTTACTTTTTCGCCGATAGGACCTTTTTCATCGATAGGCTCGCCCAGCACGTTCATAATGCGGCCTAAGGTTTCCTGACCGACCGGCACTGCAATTGGCGCGTTGGTATTACTGACATTCAAGCCTCGGCTTAAACCATCGGTTGTACCCATCGCAATCGTTCTGACCACACCATCCCCTAATTGCTGCTGAACTTCCAGCACCAAGTCTTTGCCTTGTACATTTAAGGCGTCATATACTTTGGGCAGGTCTGCACGTGAAAATTCCACGTCAACGACCGCGCCGATAATCTGAACGATTTTACCCGAACTCATTGAGTTGTCCTCTTGTGTTGTGTCATTTTAACTTGGGCCCTTCGACTAGCTCAGCAGCGCCTTAAACAGCTGCGGCACCGGCAACAATTTCTGAAATTTCCTGAGTGATAGCGGCTTGTCTGGCTTTGTTATAGACCAGCTGCAATTCGCTGATAATATTTCCGGCATTATCCGAAGCACTCTTCATCGCCACCATTCTGGCCGCCTGTTCACAGGCATTATTTTCAACCAATCCTTGGTAAACGATGGATTCGATATATCGGGTTAACAAGTGATCCAAAACTTCCTTCGCATCCGGTTCATAAATGTAATCCCAATGACCGTTCAGACTCTCATCAAGCTCACCGGCCACGACAGGCAGTAATTTTTCGATAGTAGGCTTCTGGGTCATGGTATTAACAAACTCATTGCTCATCACATACAATTCGTCGATTCTACCTTCCTGATAAGCATCCAACATGATTTTAATGATGCCGACAATATCATGCTGATGCGGCGTATCTCCCAATTTAGAAACCTGGCCGACTAGATTCGTTTTCAGATTACCAAAAAAACCAAACGCCTTGGTGCCTACCGTGCAAATATCCACTTCAATATTCGCTTTGTCCCATTGCATTATTTGGCTCAGCGTTCTTCTGAATAAATTTGAATTCAGCCCGCCGCACAAGCCCCTGTCGGAACTAATAACAATGATCCCAACCCGCTTAACTTCACGTTGAACGAGAAATGGATGTTTATACTCAGGATTAGCTTGGGCCAGGTGTTTGATAATCTGGCCGATTTTTTTGGAGTATGGACGTGTTGCCTGCATTCTGTCTTTTGTTTTACGCATTTTACTCGCGGCAACCATTTCCATGGCGCGCGTGATCTTTTGAGTATTTTTAATACTCCCAATCTTTGTGCGTATTTCTTTACCAACAGCCATCTTAAGACCCTTTTACCAGCTATGAGTTTTGACGAAAGTCTGGATTGCAGTCAGCATACCCTTTCTTATGTCATCGCTAAAATCGCCTGTTGCATTAATGTTGTTCATTAATTCAGAATGCTCTGACGTCATGTACGCCTGTAAGGCGGCTTCAAAATCAAGCACCTTGTTAACGTCCACGCTATCGAGGAAACCTTCATTAGCTGCAAACAAGGAAACCGCCATTTGCGCGACTGACATCGGCGAATATTGATTCTGCTTCATCAACTCAGTAACACGTTGACCGCGCTCAATCTGCTTACGGGTATTTTCATCCAAGTCAGATGCAAACTGCGCGAATGCCGCCAACTCACGGTATTGAGCCAAATCGAGACGTGTACCGCCACCCAGTTTCTTGATAATTTTGGTTTGAGCTGCACCGCCTACACGCGACACCGATAAACCTGCATTAACCGCCGGGCGTATGCCGGAGTTAAATAAATTACTTTCCAGAAATATCTGACCATCGGTAATAGAGATTACGTTAGTCGGTACGAAAGCCGATACGTCGCCGCCTTGAGTTTCAATAATCGGCAATGCGGTCAATGACCCTGTCTTGCCTTTTACCTTGCCGCCGGTTAATTTCTCAACCTCGACCGCATTAATGCGCGACGCTCTTTCCAATAAACGGGAATGTAAATAGAACACGTCCCCTGGGTACGCTTCACGACCCGGTGGACGACGCAACAACAAGGAAATCTGACGATAAGCCCAAGCTTGCTTGGTTAAATCATCATAAATGATCAACGCATCTTCGCCGCGGTCTCTGAAGAACTCGCCCATCGAACAGCCGGTATAAGGCGCGATAAATTGTAACGCCGCTGACTCCGATGCCGATGCCGAGACTATGATCGTGTGAGCCATAGCGCCATGCTCTTCAAGCTTACGTACAACGTTAGCGATTGACGAGCGTTTTTGGCCGATCGCGACATAGATACATTTAATCCCTGTGCCTTTTTGATTGATGATCGCATCAACCGCAATAGCCGTTTTACCGGTTTGTCTGTCACCAATGATCAACTCACGCTGACCGCGGCCTACCGGAATCATCGCATCGATAGATTTCAAACCCAATTGCACGGGTTGATCAACCGACTGACGAGCAATTACACCGGGAGCGATTTTTTCAATCGGCGAAGTTTCGGTGGTTTCGATAGCGCCCTTGCCGTCGATAGGATTACCCAGCGCATCAACGACGCGGCCCAGCAATGCTTCCCCAACAGGCACTTCCAGAATTTTTCCGGTGCATTTTACGGTGTCGCCTTCAGAGATATGCTGGTATGGACCTAAGACCACCACACCCACAGAATCCCTTTCAAGGTTAAGCGCCATGCCAAAGGTATTGCCGGGGAATTCCAGCATTTCGCCTTGCATCGCTTCCGAAAGACCATGTACTCGTACAATACCGTCAGTCACACTGACTACGGTACCTTCGGTATGAGCCTCGGCGCTCAGGTCGAAGTTTTCGATCTTCTTTTTAATTAGATCACTTATTTCAGATGGGTTTAATTGCATGTTCTGTTTCTCGCTCTGGTTTAGAGTCGTTTTGCTAATTGTTGAAGCTGGCCTTTAATGGAACCGTCAATCACTCTGTCGCCTGCACGTACCAAAACGCCGCCGATTAATGATTTATCCACGGTTACATTCATATGGACTTTTTTGCTTAGCGTTTTTTCCAGGGTTGAAGTGAAACGTTGCTTTTCTTCTTTGGTGAAGGCGTAAGCAGTTGCCACTTCAACATCAACATAACCTTCGCTTTCCGCCTTATAGGCTTCGAATAACTCAGAAATAGTCGGCGCTAAGGTTAGGCGATTGTTTTGAACCAATAGTTTCAGAAAATTTGCACCTTCTTCATCTACTTGCCCCTGACAAATATCGAGCATCAGCGCCGATAACCGTTCTTTACTGACTTTCGGGTTATCCACAACGACAGAAATTTCTTTATCTTTCAGGACAGTCGACATAAACGCCAAACTTTTCGACCACTGCTCAGTCGTACCGGTTTCTTTGGAGCGTTTGAATACCGCCGCTGCATAAGGTCTTGCCAATGTTGCCAGTTCGCTCATTATGCTTAACCCAGTTGATTAGAGATTTTGTTCAGGATGTCCTGATGCTTGGTTTTATCGATTTCCGCACTCAAAATCTGTTCTGCTGCCCGCAGAGCCAAGGCCGATACTTCTTTACGTAAACTCTCTTTAGCCTGTTGCTTTTCTTGCTCAATTTGCGCCTTCGCCACAAGAATCAAACGCTCGCCTTCTTTTTTAGCGGTGTCTTTTGATGCTTCGACAAGTTCATTGGCACGTTTTTGAGCCAGATTCACAATCTCTGAAGATTGTTCTTTGGCTTCTTTTAAAACACCCTTGGCTTTTTTCTCTGCCAAATGCATTGCTTCCTGACCTTTTTCAGCCGCAGCCAAACCGTCAGCAATTTTCTTTTTACGTTCTTCTAAAGAGTCAAATAAAGGCGGCCAGATGTACTTCATGGTAAACCATACCAGAAGTGCAAAGGTAATCATTTGCCCAATCAGAGTAGCATTGATACTCACGATGCGTTCCTCTTGTTGCTAGTAAAGTTAAACAGCTTGTTAACCCGCTGCCGCAGCTGTTACAGCAGACAGGAATGGGTTGGCGAAAGTGAAGAACAACGCCAAACCAACGCCGATCATGGTTACCGCGTCTAACAGACCCGCAACAACAAACATTTTTACTTGCAGCATAGGAACCATTTCAGGTTGACGCGCCGCGCCTTCCAGGAATTTTCCGCCTAACAGACCGAAGCCGATAGCCGTTCCTAAAGCGCCCATACCCAGAACCAGACCCACTGCGATAGCAGTCATGCCTTGTACATCAGCAATCAATTTTGCAATTTCCATGAAACCTCCAAACGGTTAGTTAAATTATAAAAAAGTTAAAAAAATCATTAATGATCTTCGTGTGCCATACCCAGATACACAATGGTCAGTACCATGAAGATAAATGCCTGAAGCGTGATAATTAAAATATGAAAGATCGCCCAGGGAAAACTCAACACCGGCTGAATATACCAAGGCAACAAAGCAATCAAAATAAAGATCAACTCACCCGCATACAGGTTTCCGAATAAACGAAGTGCCAATGAGATTGGCTTGGCAATTTCTTCTACTAATTTCAGCAGCAAATTGAAGGGTAACAGCCAAGGACCGAATGGCTGAAACATCAGCTCTTTGGCAAAGCCCCAAGGACCTTTTATTTTGATGCTGTAGAAAATAATCAAGCAGAAAACGGAGATGGACATCGCAAAGGTTGCATTTAAATCCGTACTTGGCACAACGCGCAGATATTCAATCCCCATCAGAGAACCGATTAACGGCAATATATCAACCGGAAATAAATCCATGAAGTTCCACAGGAACACCCAGCAAAAGATGGTCAATGCCAGAGGCGCGATTAATTCATTTTTACCGTGAAAGCTGTCTTTAACCTGCGTATCGACAAATTCAACCAGCATTTCCGCACAATTTTGAACCAACCCCGGAACGCCTGCGGTAGCTTTGTCTGCCGCCATCTTAAAAAACCAGACGAACAGGCTCCCCAAAACGGCTGAGAAAAACAAGGTATCCAGATTTAATGTCCAAAAACCCTCGCCCACAGACAGCGAAGTTAAATGGTGAATAATATAACCGGTTGCACCTTCGGCATGAGCTTCGGTAGCCATCGTTCCTCTCTAAATATAAATAATGTCAGCGCATTAACAGCGCAAACCAAAAAACCGATAAAGCTGCTACGTATACTGAAAGCAGCGGTAATATTTCTATGTTTGGGAGTTGAAAAATCATGAAAAACAGCGCGGCCGTTAATAATAACTTGCCCGATTCACCCGCATAAAAAGATCTTACAATCTTTCTTGCTTCCTGTCCGGCGGATTTATGTACCCGCAACGCAAAATACAGGTTTGGAATAAATGCCGCCGCCCCGCCTGAGGCTGCCGACAGGGCATATGACACACCCCCTGCCAGGGCAAATCCCGCTGTCATTATCATTATTATCAGAACTTGATAACTTATAATTTTACTGACAGCAGAGCGATTTCTAGCCGTCACGCCCAACTCCATACTCAACAGCTCGGGAATTATATCGATCGACCTTCATTAAATCAAGGAAGAATACATTTAACTTACATTTTTTATTGTTTTTCATCTACAGGCTCATTCGTTATCGCGCTATTTAATTTGCCCGAGAATTCCATCCAACTCCTCTAAACTGGAATATGCGATGACCAGCTTACCGGTGCCGTTTTCTTTATGCTCAATCAGCACTTTTGCACCCAGTTTTGCCGTCAGATCCTCTTGCAATCTCAGGGTGTCCTTGTCTATCTCCCTTGCTTTAGGGGCTTTAGGCTCAGCTTGACTCTCCTTAACCAGACGTTCCGCCGCCCTTACCGTCAACCCCTCCCTGACAATCTTGTTAGCCGCAGCTACCTGCTTTGGACCATCCAGAGATAGCAGCGCTCGCGCATGGCCCATTTCCAACTGCCTATTGATTAACAGCTTTTTCACTTCCGGGTGCAAGTCGATCAGCCTCAACAAATTAGTCACCGTAACGCGCGACTTACCCACCGCATCGGCAACTTGTTGATGGGTCATTTCAAACTCGTCCAACAACCGTCTTAACGCTTCCGCTTCTTCCAAAGGATTCAGATCTTCTCTTTGAATATTTTCAATCAGCGCTATCGCCATTGCCGTGCGGTCGTCTATGTCCTTGATAACTACCGGCACCTGCTGCAAACCCGCCAATTGCGCGGCACGCCAGCGCCGCTCTCCCGCCACTATTTCGTATTTTTCCGACGTAATTTTGCGTACCACAACCGGCTGAATGATGCCTTGCGCTTTTATGGAATCAGCCAGTTCCTGTAGCTTTTCCGGATTCATATCTTTTCTTGGCTGATACTTGCCTCGCTGCATATATTCGATTGGCAAGCTTTGAAGCTGATGACCTTCCCCTGTTTCCCTTTGCTCGTCTTTATCGACAACATGGCCTAATAAAGCATCCAGTCCTCGATTTAATCCTCGTTTTTTCACCGCCATAACACTCAACTTTTCTCTTTTCTAATCATTTCACCCACCAACTTAACCGTCCCATAGCGCTTACGCTGATTTACGACGGATCGGCACGGACTATCGACTCAAACTCTATAATCAATTGCCTTAAAGCTTCCGCTTCCTCAAGCAAGATAAGGTTTTCTCTTTGAATATTTTTAAACAACGCCACCACCATTGCCGCTCGACCATCCGCTTCCTCGGCAATTACCGTATCGACAAGCGCAGGCACACTCTGAATGTCATCCAGCTCCACATCTTTAGCTAGCTGATGATCACCCGGTTGCATCGTTTGCGACGGGTGTTGTTTCTCTTTAGCTGAATCGTCAGCCAACAAGGCTTCAAGCCCCCGGCCTAAACCGCGTTTTCTTAAATTCATGCGCTATGGTGTTGTTCTTTTCTGATCATTTCGCCCGCCAATGCAATATAGGCGACAGACCCCCGCGATGATTTATCGTAACTTAGCACAGGCAATCCATGACTCGGGGCTTCCGCCAATCGAATATTTCTTGGGATGCAGGTTCGAAACACCTTGTCGCCGAAATAGCGGATCAACTGTTCCGATACGTCTTTGGTCAAGCGGTTTCTGTCGTCATACATGGTTCGCAGGATACCTTCCAGATGCAGCTCCGGGTTAACGGAGTCCTGAATGTTTTTCAATGTACTCATTAAGGCCGACAACCCCTCAAGCGCATAATATTCGCACTGCATCGGTATCAACAGGCTGTTGGCCGCGACCATCGCATTTAAGGTCAGCATATTCAAAGAGGGCGGACAATCGATCAAAATAAAATCATAGTCCGCTTTTATCGGGATCAGCGCATCGGCCAACCGGCGCTCCTTATGATCTGCATGCATCAATTCCACCTCAGCCGCCGTCAAATCGGAATTGCCCGGAATCACCGAAAAACCGATGTCCGGGATTTTAATGACCGTTTCCGACGCAGGCGCTTCTTCCATCAACAAGTCGTAACTGGAATATTTGACCTCCTGCTTATCAATACCGCAGCCCATCGCTGCATTACCCTGCGGATCGAGATCCACCAGCAACACGCGCCGGTTAGCCGCCGCCAGCGAGGCCGCCAGATTGACGCTGGTTGTCGTTTTTCCCACACCGCCTTTTTGATTGGTTACGGCAATTATTTTTCCCACTAGCTTACCTCGGCCCGTTCAGGCAATTGTATTCGTACCAGACATCTTTCAATATCAGTTCCCGGCACGCTAACCGATACGACAGATTTTTTTGCTGCGATCCCTGCCAGTTCGGCATCCGGATTCTGTCCCTTCATCGCCAGCAAAACGCCCTCTTTGGCCAATAAATGCGCGGTCAACTTCACTATATCGGACAAGCCTGCAAACGCTCTCGTAAGAACGGCGTCATAGGTTTTTTCAGGATGGTAATTTTCCACGCGGCTGTGGAGAACCTCGACGTTTTTAAGCTTTAACTCCAGGACAACCTGTTGCACAAACCGGGTTTTTTTGGCATTGCTATCGAGCAAAGTAAAGTTAATTTCAGGCAGGCATATCGCCAACGGGATACCCGGCAATCCTGCACCGGTGCCAATATCGATGACGCGCTTGCCCTCAACATGCGGAGCAATCGCCAAGCTGTCCAGTATATGCAGCCGTGCCATCTCCTCCCTGTCCCGTATCGCGGTCAGATTATAGGCCTTATTCCATTTCTCAATCAGCTTTATAAAGCCAAGCAACTGATCTATCTTTTCATCAGTCACGCTTAAATTTAACGACGCTATCCCGGAGGCCAGGATTTTTCGACATGCTTCCATCAGGCGCTTTTCTTCTTTAAATAAACCAACAACAGGGAAATTGCGGCCGGAGTAATACCGGGGATTCTCGATGCCTGCCCCAATGTTTCCGGCCGCTGTTTTTTAAGTTTTTCGCTTACTTCATTAGAAAGACCTGGAATGCCTTTGTAATCGATCACCTCGGGCAAACGCAGGTGATCGTAACGTAAAGCCTTGTCTATCTCGGTTTGCTGCCGGTCGATATAGCCCGCATATTTGGCCTGAATTTCAACCTGTTCAGCTACCTGTTGATCAACATCCTCATCACTGTCCATAAACGACAGCAACTGCTTAACATCCACTTCCGGACGACGCAGCAAATCCATCAAATTGGCTTCCCGCAATAACGGCTTGCCCCAGTATTGCTCAACCTGCCCGGCCTGTTCAGTTTCCGTTCTGACCCATTTCTTTTTCAGGTCGTCCTGTAACTGGGAAATGGCAGCCCGTTTAGTCTCGAAAGCCTGCCAGCGCTCGTCATCAACCAAGCCCAATTCCCGGCCTTTTTCGGTCAGGCGCAAATCGGCATTGTCTTCCCTCAGCAGCAAACGGTATTCCGCACGACTGGTAAACATCCGATACGGCTCTTGGGTGCCGCGCGTAATCAGGTCGTCGATCATCACCCCGATATAAGCCTCGTCGCGCCCAGGGCACCAGCTGTCCAGTCCTTTAACCAGACGCGCCGCATTAAGTCCGGCGATCAAGCCTTGCGCCGCCGCCTCTTCATAACCGGTGGTGCCGTTGACTTGACCTGCAAAGAACAGCGCATTCATGTGCTTGGTTTCCAACGATGACTTCAAATCCCTGGGATCGAAAAAATCGTATTCGATCGCATAACCGGGACGCACGATTTCGGCATTTTCAAAACCCAGCATCGAGCGCACGAACTCATACTGCACGTCGAAAGGCAGGCTGGTCGATATGCCGTTCGGATAAATCTCATGAGTATTCAAACCTTCCGGCTCGACAAAAATCTGGTGCGAATCCCGATCGGCAAAGCGCACGACCTTATCTTCAATGGACGGGCAATAACGCGGCCCGATACCCTCGATAACCCCCGAATACAGCGGCGACCTATCCAGGCCGGAGCGGATAATATCGTGAGTTTTATTGTTAGTGCGGGTGATATGACACGGAATCTGCCGGGGATGATGCTCCGGCTTGCCGATAAACGAAAACACCGGTACCGGGTCATCGCCGTGCTGCTCTTCCAGCTTGCTAAAATCGATGGTCCGGCCGTCGATACGCGGCGGCGTGCCGGTTTTTAAACGGTCGATCCTGAACGGCAATTCTCTTAACCGGTCGGCCAAAGCGATAGAGGCCGGATCGCCGGCACGGCCGCCGCTGTAGTTTTCCAGGCCGATATGGATTTTGCCGCCCAGGAAAGTGCCCGTCGTTAAAACCACGGCTCTTGCCGTGAAACTCAAGCCCATTTGCGTTTTAACACCGGCAACCCTATCGCCCTCGACAATCAGGTCAGACACGGTTTGCTGGAACAAGGCCAGATTCGGCTGATTTTCCAGCACCGTTCTTACCGCCTGCTTGTAAAGCTGCCGATCCGCCTGAGCCCGCGTCGCCCGAACAGCCGGACCTTTGCTGGCATTCAGGGTGCGGAACTGAATGCCGCCACGGTCGATAGCCTGAGCCATAGCTCCGCCCAAGGCATCGACTTCCTTAACCAGATGGCCCTTGCCGATTCCGCCGATAGCGGGGTTGCAGCTCATTTGTCCCAAGGTGTCGATATTTTGCGTCAGCAACAAAGTGTTCGCGCCGCACCGGGCCGATGCCAGCGCAGCCTCCGTACCGGCATGCCCGCCGCCAACTACAATGACATCAAAATCTCTTCTAAATTTCACTAGCTCTATGCACTCTTAAAAAATGTTATATTACTGCTGTGTGGAATTACACAAACTTGACATATTATAAGAGGTAAATGATGAAAAGACGTAAAAATCAACAAGGAACCGATGGCGTTCCCAACCAAAACCCGGTCGCGAAGTACGCGCGCCTGTTTAACAAAGCACAAGTCTTTTGCGATAAAAGCAAATACAGCCGCAAAGCAAAACACCCAAGGCAGGAGGCTAATCCAATGGTTCCGGGCGGAATTATTGGATTAGCCTCTTGTTTTATCCTAAACGGGACTTTAGGCTTGTTTTCCAGCTGATGCGTCCATCCTTAATCATTCCCCGCAAAAATTGTGTCTGAGCTAAATCACTTACCGCGTTGTAGGTGCGGATTCATTCCCTCCTACCACCAGTCATAATGTCTAAATCATTACGAACCTATTATTGGGTGCTAGAATACGGCTAAAAGTGTGCGTTGGATCGAATAGCTGTAATCTAAAAAATGCACAAAACGAATACGTTAAAAACATTTTTCCATTACGAGGACACTATGCGGAACCTGAAGCTTCTACCCGCGCTAATTGGGGCGACACTTGTCATCGCTATCATTTTATATGTCGCCTTCTACTTCATATTTCTTGATCTGTTTGTCGACTTATGGTGGTACGAATCATTAAAACTTGAAGCCTACTTCTGGCTTAGACTGCTGTACAAGTTTTTCCTTTCCGGCGGAGTCACGCTGGCCTTCTTTGCCATTTTCTTTTTTCATTTCTGGGTCGCCTCGCGTTATCTGGGCTTAAATCCGCCGGATGAGATTCTCAGCACTTTAGATCAGCGCCGACGCTTCCAACGTTTTGCCGACACCTTTATGAGCGGCTCGGCAACCATATACACGCCGGTATCCTTGATACTGGCCGTCTTTATCGCCATCCCCTTCTATGATCAATGGGAAACGACGCTGCTGTACTTTTTCGGCGGCGATTCCGGCGTAACCGAATCGGTTTACGGCAAGGATGTCAGCTTTTATATGCTGTCCTATCCGACCTATATGCTGATTCAGCAAGAACTGCTGACAACCGCCTCGCTCATCTTCTGCATGGTCGGCATTTTATATTGGCTGGAACATGTCTTTATACCCGACCAAAGCTCGGAATTTCCTTTAGGCGCCAAGGTCCATCTAACGGTTCTAATCGGCTTTGTAGTTGCTTTTGTGGTCTGGGGCTTCATGCTGGACCGCTTTACCCTGCTTTATACCGATAAGCACGAGCCGGTATTTTACGGTCCCGGCTTCGTTGAATTACGCTATCAGTTGCCGCTGATTTGGCTGGAAATCGTTACCTTCGTGGCGACAGCGATAGCCGCAGGCCTGTTTATTTTTTCAGAAAAACACCGGGTAAAAGCGCCGTTTTTAATATCGCTGACCCTGTTCCTCTGTGTCGCCGGTTTGCCGAAGATTCAATTTATTCCCGATTTAATTCAAAAATATATCGTCAACCCGAATCCGGTCAAAACCAATAAGTCGCTGATGCAATACAACATCGATGCGACGATGGACGCTTACGATTTGAAGAATATCAAAACGGTTGATTTGAGCATTAAACTGGATGCAGCCAAGGACATCGAAGCCTGGAGCACGCAAAAACATTTTGAGAATATTCCGGTGTGGGACAGGGAATTTATCATTGACGGCTATAAGCAGCTACAGGAGATCAGGCCTTATTACAAAATCCTGTCTGTCGACGAAGACCGCTATTTTATTCTTGACCATACCCGGCAAGTTAATCTGGCTGCCAGGGAAGTCAATATTTCAAAGCTGCCGCCCGAAGCGCAAAACTGGGAAAACACCCATTTGCGCTACACCCACGGTTATGGCGCTGCCGTCACCCCGGCCGCGCAGGATGCCGATAACCCGCTCATCTGGTATTTGCGCGATTTAAACATGCACTCCGATGTCGGTTTCAGCGTCAAGCACCCGGACATCTACTATGGCGAGGAAAAGTTCGACTATGCCATAGTCCCCAATAAGCTCAACGTCGTAGGCATTGCCGGCTCATCTGATCCCAGCATCGCAGAAGCTTACCACGGCGAAGGAGGCGTTCCCATTCCGTCCCTGTTCAGAAAAGCATTATTTGCCTTTTATTTCAAAGACGAAAAAATATTCTTTTCAACCAACATCTCTACCCAGAGTAAAGTCAAGATACGCCGGAATATAACCGAGCGCATTAATACGCTGACCCCCTTCCTGCATCTGGATAAAGACCCTTATCTGGTGATAACCAAGGATCGGTTCTACTGGATACAAGATGCCTATACCTTGTCTAACCGGTATCCGGTGTCCAAGCCTGCGGACGATGATTTCCTGGAAGGCAAACAGCATTTCAACTACATTCGCAACTCGGTTAAGGTGGTTGTCGATGCCTTCGACGGCGATGTCGATTTTTATATTTCCGACCCGTCGGATGCCATCATTCAGGCATACAGCAGCGCATATCCCGGATTATTTAAAAATCTGGAGGAAATGCCGGCCGAATTAAAGCAGCACTTACGTTATCCTCGGGATCTTTATTATCTACAGATGAAGGTGTATGCCAAATATCATCAACAAACGCCCGAGCTATTCTACGAACAGGCCGAAACCTGGCAATTTGCCAATGTCCGCGGAGAACCTGTGTTGCCGTATTATCAGACCATGGACTTTGGCAACTGTAACGATACCGAAGAATTTGTCATGATCAACCCGATGACGCCGGTTAACAGGGGCAATCTCAGCATGATAAGTGTCGCGGGAACCTTGGATAAATCCAACTGCAACCTGGATTACAAGCCCGGCATTACCGTTTATAAGTTCGGCAAGGATGTTCAGGTAAACGGCCCTGCGCAGGTTGAAGCCCTGATTAACCAAGACCCTGAAATCTCCGCCCAATTTACATTATGGGGCCAGGCCGGTTCCGTTGTTGAAATGGGCCGCATGATTATCCTGCCGATGGGCAATACCGTCCTGTATGTGCAACCCATTTACCTGGCCTCAACCAAAAACAAAATACCTGAATTAACCCGGGTCATTGTTTCCATTGGCAATGTGGTGGTTATGGATAAAACCTTATGGTCGGCTTTTAACCGCTTAAAACAAATTTACATCAAACATGCCGCCGACAGCGACGGGACCGAAACACCTAAAGCCATTATGAATCCGGAAATAAGCAAATAATCAACCAGTGAACAGAACCGGCGGCATAATTGCGCCGGTTCTTTGATCGGCCTGCCTCAACGTAGCTATGGCAACATCAACTCGCCCATCCGGCTTGCCAAATCGATTCTGTTTGCCGGGCTTTCGTCCAAGGCGGATAACGCCTGCTTTAAGTCATCAAAGCAAAACCAAGGTAATTGTTATAAAAATTTCAGTCGTTATTCCCAGCTACAATCGTCGCGATCTGCTGAAACGCGCGTTATTATCCGTGTATTCGCAAACCTCCTTGCCGACAGAAGTTGCGGTAATCGATGACGGCTCCAGCGACGGCACCGAGGTCATGCTACGCCGGGAATTTCCGCAGGTGAACTATTACTATCAGGATAATCTCGGCGTCAGTGCGGCGCGTAATCTTGGCATACAACAAACAACCGGCGACTGGCTGGCGTTTCTGGATTCCGATGATGAATGGCTGCCTGAAAAACTGGCCAACCAGAAGGCGGCATTGGCGGCTAACCCTGAATACAGGATTTGCCACACCGAAGAAAACTGGATACGCAATGGCGCTCAGGTTGACGTACCCAAAAAATACGCCAAGACCGGCGGCTGGATATTCAGCCATTGCCTGGCATTATGCGCGATGTCGCCGTCCACCGTATTGGTGCAGCGCTCGGTATTGACCGACATCGGCCTGTTTGATGTCCGGCTGCCGGCCTGCGAAGACTATGACCTGTGGCTACGAATCACCGCAAATTACCCGGTTTTATTGGTTGAACAGCCGCAAATAAGCAAGCATGGCGGCCATGAAGACCAGTTATCCCAAGCATTCTGGGGTATGGATCGGTTCCGGATCAGCGCCTTGCAAAAAATCATTGATGCCGGTCAATTGTCCGAGCAAAACCGGCTGGCGGCGGTCAATATGCTGCTAAAAAAAGCCGGTGTTTACCTTAACGGAGTTATCAAACGCGGCAAAACCGAGGAAGCGGACTATTACCGACAACTCATTGAGCGCTATGCAATGGATGTCCATTAACATGCCGAAAGATAACTGCTCACTAAATAATAAATCCGTTAAAAAACCTTAAAAGATTATCACCACGAAGACACGAAGGACACGAAGTTTTATTTCTTCGTGTCTTCGTGGTGAATAAATCACTTTATAATCGCCTTTTTGCCAACATCCGCGCAATGCTGAGTCCGCCTGCCGATGAGCATAATAGAGATGCTGTTACGTTATTTGATTCTAAAGCTACAGTTGCAATCGCCCTTGGCCATACAGCTTAACTGCTCAACTTCCTTATCCAGCAACGAAGACATCAGCGCCAAATCGAACGCGCAAATCTCATGATGCTGCTGGGCCAGATCGTGATAGATACAATTATAAGCCTCCATATTCGGGCTTTCAGTTCCGGGTTCTATATCCACTTTCACTTGAAACCCGAGATCGTTCATGACGATGGCCAATTCATCGACGCGCTGGGTTAAGTTTTTTCCCTCAAATTTGCCACGCAGCTTATCCGCCAGCTTGCCGGCCAGTTTTTGCATATAGGCTTTAAAGCGCTCAGGGCCTATTTCCTGCTGCAAATCGCTAAGCATTAAGTCTGAAAACCAGGCGTATTGCTTGGGAAAATAATTGTTGCCTTTATCGGTGATGACATAAATAGTCACCGGACGCCCGGCGGTTTTATTGAGCGTGCTTTTCCTGATATAGCCGTCCCGCTCAAGAACCACAAAATGCTGCTGCACACCCGTTCTGGAAATATCCAGCGCTTTAGCCAGCTCATCAACACTCAAGCCATTCCTGCTTTCCAGCAGGCATTCAAGTATCTGATGTTGGCGCGAACTTACCTTTTTAAGCATTAGCGGATTCATCCTTTGGTCATGACTTTATTGTTAAACGTGCAGCGGTATAGAAGCCGAAGTTGATAAAGCGGACTTTGTGCTCCATTATCAGCTTCGTTATCTATAATAGCTCATTATGACACATATAACTTATAAAAGTTTTATATAGCAAAAAATCGTCTATTGTTATAAACTCCTACCTGAGCAAGCTTGCTTAAAATAAGAATAATGACACTACAACAATACTGGAGACAACGATGAGCGAATCACAAGAAACAACTAGCCAAACACTCTATGAAAAACTCGGCGGCGAAGCGGCTGTTAACGCTGCCGTAGATATTTTTTATCGCAAAGTGCTGGCGGATTACCGCATTAACCGTTTTTTCGACAATTCCGACATGGAAAAACAAATTGCCAAACAAAAGGCCTTTTTGACTATGGCATTCGGCGGCCCCAATAATTACAGCGGCACAGATATGCGTACCGCTCATGCCCGCTTGGTCAAAATGGGCTTGAATGCAAGTCATTTTGATGCGGTCATGGAACACCTTGGCGCAACATTAACCGAGCTGAACGTACCGCAAGAACTGATCGCTCAAGCAGCGGCTATTGCAGAAAGCACACGCAACGACGTATTGGGCAAATAACAGAAATACCAGGTGGAGACCATGCGAAGCATAACTATTGGCGAATCAACATTTTCCTGCCAACCCGATGAGACCGTATTGGAAACCCTGTTAAGGGAAAACATACAGGTGCCTAACGGTTGTCGCCAAGGCCTTTGCCAAGCCTGCCTGATGCGCAGTCTTGATACCCCTCCACCTGTTTCCGCCCAAAACGGTCTTAAAGATACCTTGCAAAAGCAGAACTACTTTCTGGCTTGCGTTTGTCATCCCGAACAGAATATGACCGTAGCCTTGCCCAATCAGCAAGGCGCTTCGGTTGAAGCCGGCGTCATCAAAAAACGCCTGTTGACCCCCGATATTGTGCAGTTGGTTTTGGCATACCAAAGCCCGTTTAACTTCTTCGCCGGCCAGTTTGTTAATTTAAAACGACCCGACGGCTTAACCCGCAGCTATTCGATTGCGAATATCCCGCAACACGAAAACGTCCTGGAATTTCATATTCGCCGCTTGCCGAACGGTCAATTCAGCAGCTGGGTGTATGACGAATTGGAAGTAGGCGCTCAATTAACTATTTCAGAAGCGCAAGGCTCTTGTCATTACCTGCCCGGACGCGCCGAACAACCCTTAATGCTGGTCGGAACCGGCAGCGGC
>Ga0208629_100471_pt1 | contig 19542 bp, 6 predicted proteins | sample LakWasMet19_HOW5_2_FD_183865 | JGI IMG/M metagenome (GOLD analysis project Ga0208629, IMG submission 183865) | Freshwater sediment methanotrophic microbial communities from Lake Washington under simulated oxygen tension - Sediment Metagenome... | ecosystem: Environmental > Aquatic > Freshwater >... | reverse complement strand
GACACAGCGGCACCAGGCGCCTGCGGTGCAGCGAAGCCGGGGGACTGCGCAGACGTCAGCCCCAGTGCTGCCGCCACGGCCAGCGGGGTCGCCGGGAGGCGCACCCCCCGCAGCGACACGAGAGAGTCGTGCGACTGCTGCTGCTGCTGTGTCGGCGCCGCCACCACCGCAGCCCACGCCCTGTCCAGCGACGAGAGGTCGCAGCCAGAGGCCAGGGCCCCGCGCAGCCACGCGGCGAGGCCCAGCGAGAGCTCCGCATGCGCAGCAGCCGCAGGGGGCAGGTGTGAGGGCAGCGGCAGGGGGCTCCGCAGGAGGGCGGAGGGCACCTCCTCCTCGCCGCTGCCACGCTGCTGCACCTGGCCCACAGCAGCAGCGGCTGCGGCTGCCACCAGGCCGGCGACAGCCGCATCCCGCGCGGAGGGGTGGCTTGCGGCTGCGAGGGCGCAGTCGAGGCCGCTGCTCGCCAGGGCGCGCGCTGCCACCGGCCTCAGGTCAAGCAAGGGGTGGGCCAGCGCTATGGCGCGGGGGCCCTGCTGCCCCTGCTGGGTGGGGCCCCCCGCGGCCCCCGCGGAGCTGGCCGTCGCTGCCAGCAGCGCCGGGGAGAGCCAGTCGACGGAGGCCCAGAAGCGCAGGCACGGAAGGAGGGCGGCAGAGGCAGAGGCGAAGGCGGGCCCAGCGCTGCGGGGCGCACGCAGCACAGAGGCGCGCACCGCTGCCGCAGCGGCGCATGCGACGGTGTCTGCGACGGCAGCAGTGCAGCGCGCCAAGCCTGCAAGCAGCGGCAGCGGCGCCCCGCTCAGCCCCAGCAGCGGGTGCACGGGGGCTGTGTGTCCCGAGATCTGACGCAGCAGCAGCGCAGGCGGCAGCGAGGGGGTCGCCCCGAAACCGCTCGATGACGCGTGCCAGGCGAGGCTGCTGCTGCTGCCGAGTGGGGCGGCGCCCGCCGCTGCAGCGGCCGCCCTCTCCAGCAGGGAGGGGGCCAGCAGCAGCCACGCAGCAACCCCGTCTGCCCCCTCGCTTGCTGCGGAGGCGGCGCCGAGGCCAGCGTCCGTCGCAGCCGCCTGCAGCATGCGGGTGGCGTGCCCCAGGGAGGCGTAGGCAAACAGAAGCGGGCTCAGCACACGCAGGCGAGACCCGCCGCTGCTGCTGCTTGCAGGCAGGCGCAGCGCAGGCGCATCGGTCTCTGCCGGCGACCCCGGCCCGAACGCCCGCCGCGCTGCCGCTGCCAGCAGCCCCTCAAGCATGCCTGCGAAGGCAGCCGCAGGCAGGTGCGCTGCACCGCAGGGGAGCAGGGCGGCAGAGGGCGCCGCTGCCGCCAGGGCGGCCACCGCATCCCCGCTCCACGCGGCAGCGGGGCCTGCGTGGGAGGGCTCTGATGCCGCGCCCCCGTAGGTGGCAGCCTGCGGGGAGAGGGCCAGGCGCAGCGCTGAGACGACCTCACGACCCACGAGCGGGGCGCAGGCCAGCAGGGGGCGCAGCAGGCTGTTGAGGGTGCAGAGGCCACGCAGCCGAGCAGACGCCCGCGCTGCAGCCGCCGCACGCAGGCTGGCCCAGAGCTGCAGCGGCAGCGGCCAGGCCTCCCGCCCGAACCACAGCACTGCAAGGCAGCGCGCGCTGCTGGTCTGCAGCCATGCGCCGTGCGGGGCGGAGGCGCCGCCAGCAGGCGCTGCCGTGGCAGCCATCAGTGCCCCTACGGCCGCAGACTGGTGCAGGAAGCGGGCTGCAGAGGGCGGCAGCAGGGTGCCGCCCGCGCTGAAGGCGCTCCCGCCCCCCAGGAGCCCAGGGGACCCGTCGCCCTCGCCTGCGGCGTAGTCTGCCAGTCCCACGGCACGCTGTGCCGCCGCAGCGGCTGCCTGCTGGTGCGAGTGCGCGAGGACTGCCTCCGGGTACACGGCAGCTGCGTCGCGGGAGAGGGAGGCGAGGAGGCCCCCGATGCGGCTGGCCTCCGCCGCGTCCTCCGCGGCCTCACGGGCTGCCGCAAGCGCGCAGGCCTCCGCACTGCCGCCACAGCTCGCGCCGCCGCTTGGGCTGAGCAGGACTGTGGAGAGGGAGGCGCTGTTGAGGGCTGAGGGCGGCAGGCGGCAGAGCCACCCCAGGCGGGTCGCCAGGCCTGCCAGCACGTCTGCATCGGGGGTGGGCATGGCAAGCAGGCGGCTTGACTCCGTGGCCCGGGCAGCCGCCCCTGCGTGCGAGGCAGAGCCGCCGCCGCCAAACCCGCCGCCGTCACCGCCGTTGTCTGCGGCGGATGACTCCTGCTGCGTGAGGAGCGAGAGGGGGGTGCCTGCGCCTGCCCCAGCCCCTGCGCCCGAGAACGCGCTGCCGCCCGCCCCGCGCCCGTGCAGCCCAGCAGCGGCAGCAGACGACCCGCCGTCCACGGGCGTTGCTGGGTTCGCAGCGGCGGCAGCCATGGCCGAGGCAGCGGCTGCGGCTGCATCCCTCGCCGCCTCCGCGGTGTCAGAGATGTAGCGCCGCAGCTCGTTCACGCGTGCCCACGCTGCCAGCAGCTCAGGCCCAGCCTCCTCGCCCTCCATCGCCGCAGCGACCTCGGCAGGCACCCCCGCTGCGTGCCCCAGGGGGCTCACCCCCAGCGCAGCGTGCAGCGCAGCGGGGGAGGCGCCGGCGTACGCTGCCTCGATGCGAGAGAGCGCGTCCGCTGCGAGGCGCCACGCCCCGCCGCAGGTGAAGCGCAGGGGCGCTGCGTCGCTGCCGTGCGCCCGCCCGCGGCTGCCGGTGCGGTGGCTGCCGCGGTGCCGCTGCTGCTGTTGCGAGGGCATGCCCCCATGGCCTGCTGCGGCCGCAGAGCCCTCGAGGCCCGCAACCGCCCCCTCGGCCGCGGATACGGCAGGGGATGAGACGCTGCCGCTGCCTCGCCCCAGCGCCTGCGGGGTGGGCGCGGACCCGCTGTTCACGCGCGCCGCAGCGGCAGCGGAGGTGGAGGGGTCGGGGTCATCAGAGGGGGCGCCAGCGGTGAGGTTGAGGGAGGCGGAGGGGTCGCGCGAGCCGGCGCTGCCGCGGGCGTGTCCGCTGGTCTGCGTCGGCTCCAGCAGCACTGTGTGAAGCAGCATAGCAGCGAGTGCCAGCCCCTCCTGCAGGGGGAAAGCGCGGGTCTTCTTCGCTGCCAGGCCGCGCAGAGGGGTCTTGGACTGCAGCCAGGCACGCAGCAGCAGGCCGCGCCCCGACAGCGCCACAGACCCGCCCGCCTGCACCAGGAGCAGCGTGCGCACGAAGGCAGCCACCTCGGCCAGGCCCTCGACACGCAGCCCGAAGGCGGAGGCGGAGGGGCTGTCGCCTGCGCTGTCTGCGCCGCCTGGGCCCTCGAGACTCTCCAGCATCGGCAGGGACAGCCAGGGCGCCACGGCAGCAAAGGTGGGCTCGCCGGAGAGCGCCGCGCCTGCGCCGGCTGCAATGCGAGGGTGCAGCCGCGGCGCCAGCCCCCCTCGAGGGCGCAACGAGGCGGATGGCGACAGAAAGCCGCCTGCGGAGGCGGGTGTAGGGCTGCCGAGGCCCCCCAGCATCGCTGTGGGGACACCCGAGCTGCTGGCAGCCGTGTGGCCGTAGCCGTGGCGGGCAGCGGACGAGGAGGCGGCGTGGCCTGCCGCCTGCGCGCACTGCAGGAGGCTGCCCAGCAGCGGCTGCCCTGCCGCAGCACCCGTCAGAGCCGTCATGGCATGATCAAGGGCCCCCGCGCCACCACCCGCTGCGCCCGCAGAGCCGGGTCCGCGGCTGCGAGCGAGGGAGGCCGCACCGCTGCTGGCCCCTCCCTCTCCCGCGTCGCCCTCCCCCGCAGCGACCGCATCAAGCAGCCCACGCGCAGCCCCGGCCACGTGGCGATGCAGCTCAGCTGCTGCCGCCTCAGGCGGGGTCAGCAGGGCGAAGGCTGCAGCGGCAGAGGGGGCGTGCGAGCCGCTGCAGTGCAGCCCCAGGGCCTGCGCTGCGGCGCCCAGAGCGCGGTCAGGGCCATGCCCCGCAACCAGGCTGGCGGCCTTTGCAAGGGCCGCACCGCGCAGCCGCAGCCGCTGCAGCAGCGCCACAAGCAGCGGCGCGGCAGCCTGCAGAGCCCGCCCCGGCGCGGCAGGTAGGCCTGCGGCAGCCGGGGCTGCGTGGGACGGTGCGTGGGCCTCCCACACCGCCTGCGCGGTGACGAGGGCGGCGCAGTGGTGCAGTGAGTGCAGCAGCAGGCGAGCACAGAAGGTCACGGTTCGGCCGCCAGCAGCCGGCACGGCAGTGGCTGGGACCGCAGGCAGCGGGAAGAGGCTCCAGCGCAGCGAGGCTGTCACACAGGCCAGGCCACCATCGAGAGGCGGCTGCGCCTGCCCCGCGCCGCCGGGGGCTGCCCCGCCGGACGAGGCTGCGGCGAGCTCCGCTGTCAACGCGGCGGACAGACCGGTAGATGCCGTGGCAGGCTGGGAGTGCCGTGTGGAGGGCAGCAGCGCACCCGAGCCCCACAGCCGCAGCAGCACCTGCTGCAGCTGCCAGGCGGCCGCCGCGCTCAGCTGCGGGGCCAGCATCGCGGCAGGGGAGAGGGCGTCCCCCGAGGCACGGGCCATGGCTGCGAAGCTCTGGCAGAGGCCCCCCAGCGAGGGCACGGCTGACCCGAGCACCAGCGCGAGGGCTGCGGCGTGGCGGGGCGCGGACGCCTCGTCTCGCGCACCAGAGGTCAGGGCGACAAGCGTGCGGTGGTGGATGTGGCTCGCGCCGCAGCACAGGGCAAGCAGCGTATACTGGGCCAGCAGGCAGGCGGCAGGTGCGGGCAGGGCGGCCTCATCGGCTTCCGTAGCAGCGCGCAGGGCTGCGCTGCCCGCAGCGCCCAGAACAGCGCTGGCGCCACCAGAAGTAAGAAATTGCAGCATTGTGTTTGCGCCTCCGGCAACGGGTGCGGCAGACCCAGGGCCGGCCAGAGCTGGCAGCTGCGCGGCGGAGCCGGCAGCTGTGATCCCAGCCGCCGCTGCGCCCATCTCCGCTGCGAGCCAGCCCACGCCCAGGCGCAGCCCCGCCTCGCTAGCGGCCCCCGCAAACCTCGCGGCCGCTGCCGCGTGCGGGGCGTGCAGACGGGCAGTGCCGCCGCCGCCTGCTGCAGGCTCTGCGGGCAGCGCAGCGTTTCCTGCATGCTCTTCGCCTGCAGCGGCAGCGGGCAGCTGCGGCAGCGCCAGAGCGCTAGCGACGAGTCGGTCCACGGCGGCCCTCTCCTCCTCCCGCAGCAGCGGCAGCAGCGCTGAGCCCAGGCGCCGCAGCGAGGCAGCAGCGGAGGCCGTGGACGCAGCGTCACGCCGGAGGGGGCGGCTGCCGTCCCGCGCACCCCCTGCGTCTGCATCCTCCGAGTCGTCGAGGTCAGCGTCGGAGTCTGCGGCGGCGACGTCGCCCTCGACCGCGCCAGTGCCGGCATCGGCTGTTGTGTCCTCATCGCCCTTCTTGCCGTCAGCGTCAGCGTCGCTCGCAGCGGAACGCGCCTCATCGGCCGGGGACGCACCAGCGGGCGGCGCCAGAAAGCAAGCCGCTGTGTCAAAAGGGGTCAGCTTGATCGCAGCGCTGCATGACGCTGGTGAGCGCGAGCCCTCTGTGGCAGCAGCGGACAACAGAGCCCCGACCGTGGCCGCAAAAGCGCAGGTGCGCGAGGCGAACTCTGGCGCGTCGGTCCCGCGGACACCCTTCTGCTCTGCCAGGCGCCACGCGGCAGACGTCAGAAGCAGCGCATCTGCAACTAGGTGCCCGGGGCCGCTCGTGTGAGCAGCGTCGTCGTCATCGCGCAAGGGCTCCTCCAGCACGATCGTGGCCTGCAGAAAACAGAGTCAGCAAACCCACCGGGAGCCTTGGTGAGGCGTCAATGGCTGCAAGTGTACCGGCTTGGTCTCTTCCGACGAGCGGCACACCCCACTTACCAATTGACCAAGCCTGCTGTGCATGCCCGCCGACGCGGCGGAGAACGTGGAACTGTCGGCGATGGCGTCGAATGAAGCGCCGGTTGGAGACGAGCCTCCGATGGCAAGCCGAAAAGTGGTCAGCCGATGATGCTCTGCCGCAGTCAGCACGCGTACGTCCGCGCCACACGCGGAGCGGTGGCTCGCACCTGAGCCGAATCCCGAGCCCGCAAGCGCCGACAGGGTGGCATCTGAGACCACAGCGGCCAAACTGGCGATGCGGCCACTCTCGGCATCTTGCCGGAGCGCCAGGGCTTGCGCGGTGGGCGTCGCAGGCAGCCACGCCATTGCGGCGTGCAGGGGCCGCACGGCGACCCGCGCGTCCTCTGTTCTTTTTCTGCGAGCTCGCGTGGGCGGACTGCGTGATCACAGCCGCGTTCGCGTGAAGTTTTGCAAGCGATAGTGTGCTGAGAGGCCCACTCCTTTAGTTTGCACTGCACGCGGCGTGGGGCATGCGATCTCGCGCGATATCACACACAACACACACACATCGAGTCCGTGCATCTGGAGTCGAATTTCCCAGGTAGACTGAGGTAGGGAACGCGTGAGCGTAATTTGCAACGTGACCCGCGGCGAAAGCAAAAGTGGTTCGACACTCAAGTACCCTGGTGGTATTGCGCGCGGCCCTGCTGCTGAGTCTGAGGGTCGCCACGTAACGCCCGCAAAGCCGGATCGGAGCATTGTGAATCCGCACATCGTCCAAAGATGGCGTGCAAGTTCAGCCAAGCCATTTTGTACGTTCGGTCTCCGACTGATTCTGCAGCAGCCTATTCGGTGCGTTCAGCGCCGCGGAGCAGCCGGAGCTGTACATTACATCGAGAGCACTGAAGGGCGATAGCTCGCTCTACCATGTTTACCCACCCACGACTGTTGCAGAAGGCGTTCGGGCTGGCTGTCGGCTTCGCGAACGAAGACATCTACGTGTCGATGGTGCGTCTCGTTGCCGATGATGCATGCTTCGAGAGATGGGTGCCAGCGAGAGGCGGCGGCGGCAGCTGTTTCTGTGCTGTCTTTGCTGGAGTTGACATCGCGACGACTTGGCAGTAGAGCCCACAGCGAACGGGTTAACAAACACCGCTTGTGCCGATTCAAAGAGACGGCGTACCGTTGCTGATCGAGACCGCGGACGTGCGCATACCCCTGTTGCAGGCGGATCATCACATCGCTTTCGCGTCCTTGGCATGGGCGGAGGGCACCCACAAGGACGCAGCCGGCTTCGTGCCAGCAAACCCCCCTGGCAGCAAGCCGTACGGTCTCGAGGTGTGCTTTGGTTCCAAGGATATTGAGGCCACCTTCAAGGCTGCGCTGGATGCCGGCTTCGCGGCGCATCGCGAGCCCTTCGACACACCGTGGGGCTCGCGCATGGCCTACCTGCGCGACCCCGATGGACACATGATCAGTCTGAGCGCGGATCGAGCCAAGAAGGAAGAGAGCTCTGGGAAGGCGCCCGCCGAAACCGAGGCAAGCAGTGCAGGCGGATCCGCGTCCAAGCGAAAGCGCACTGAAGAGCCAGCGGAGTGAAATTCGTCAAAGCTGTAGGCAGACTTGTTGTGATCTGGTCAAGTTGGCAGTGATGCAGTGCAGCGGTATGGTTGTCATGGGAAGAGTCGCGGCAACGCGTTTACTCACTGTCAGCTGAATTCAGGCGGATGGTCGCCCGCCGGCTCGTCGTCTGACCACTGGCCTGCAGCGAGACACGGGTATCCTCATGTTGTTGAAGCTGTCTATAGTACAGTCCTTGTGTTCCGGGGAAAAACGAGAGCTCTCAGGTCGATCATCTCAACTTGCCGCCCAGCGGGCCCCAGCGTCGAGGCCGCCGGCCCCATCTTTTGCGGCCGCCGGGGCGCGGCCACACTGTCTTGACTGCGGCGCGAGCGCGCATCTCGCGCCGAGCAACTATGGGGCGGCCCAAAGCTTAGCCGCTGAGAGCACAAAAGTTTCGCCGCAAAACGCGACAGAAGAAGTTCAACCCGCCATTGACGGCTCCCAAACAGTCGAACAGGGACGAATCTCGCGCGCCAGGGAAGTAACACATGCGAGAACACAGTCCGACGCGCTTCCTGCCGATGTCTCTCCGCTTTAGACTCCAATTTGAAGCCTAACGGGCGCGCGCACTCCAGACTCCACCGCGAAATCGCTGCGAGAACAGCAGTCACATTGTGAACTTCACGACCCAGCACTCGGCTCACGAGTCCCCACACCATGCTAGCAGCCCAGGACGTCGCTCACTCTCGGCGTCTACCTCAGCCAACCGCTGGAAATCAGCTGCCGCCGCTGAAAATTGGGGTAGGATCCCTCCACAACCACACTTCAGACCTGGCGTGTGCTGCGGTGGTCAAGTTGACCAACGCGCGGCTGTACGCAGGGCCGGGCAAGCCGCTGGTACATGGCGACCTGTGGTTTCAGCACGGGCGCATCATTGATCCGGCGAAGCGGTTTTGGGAGGCGGCCTCGGCCGGCCGGTTTGCGTGCGATGTGGAGGTGGATGTCGAAGGCCGCATCGTCGCGCCGGGATTCTTGGACATCCAGTTCAACGGGGCGTGGGGCGTGGACTTCTCCGATCCTTCCATTACGCCGAGCGACATTGAGACGGTGCTCCTGAAGCTGCCCACCACCGGCGTCACGTCTCTCTGTCCCACGCTCGTCTCCTCCAACGCTCACACGTACCGGGCGGTGCTGCAGCAGGTGCGTGGGCGAGGCAGCTGCATGACTCGAGGGGTTCGGAGGGGACACGGTGACTGTTGCCGCTGTTTTATGAGGGGGCAGCCCACACCTGCTCACTCAAGTGCGTGTGGTGTGTGGTGGATGTGACGCCTTTCGCCCACGCGACCTGTCGACCTATCTCGCCTTCCCTCCGCCACCCTGCAGTTTGCTGCCTTCGATGACCGTCGCCGCACCGCGCACTCTCACTGGGTGCGCAGGCGGCAGAGCGGCAGCGGAGATGCGCGGACGGTGCCTGCAGAGCCTGCGGAGGCAAGGAACGCTGCTTCGCCTTCACCCGCTGACCCCTCGCCCAGCCTCCCCGCGGCCCCGATGGCCCGTAACCTGGGCCTGCACCTGGAGGGCCCCTTCATCGCCCCCTCCAAGAAGGGGGCGCACGCTGTGCAGCACATAAAGGATGCGGGGGCTGCGCTGGTGGCCGCGGCAGCTGCGGGGCTGCCTGTGGCGGGCGGGCTAGCTGAAGGCGCAGGGGCGGCGGCAGTCGCCGGCAGCAGCAGCGCGGGCACCGACGGCGCTGGCTCGGAGGAGGAGGCGGCGGCCCTGCGAGCTGCCTGCGGGATCTACGGGGTATCGCTGCAGGCCTCAGTCGCTCGATTCAGGGCCGACGCCGCAGCAGAGCGGGGCACCAGCCCGCCGGTGCCGGCAGCGGTAGCCTCGGCAGCGGCGGGCAGCATGCCTGCGCAGTCCGCTGCGGCTGCCGACGGCGCATCGGGTGGAAGCGATGGCCTCCTGCCCCTGGCCGTGCCCGCTGGCTTTGTTCGCATTGTGACCCTCGCCCCCGAGATCCCGCACGCGCTGGCCCTCACCTCAGCGCTGGCTCGCCTGGGGGTCGTGGTGTCTGTCGGACACACGGACAGCGACATCCGGGTTGCTGACGCAGCGGTGGTGGCGGGCGCCTGCCTCATAACGCACCTCTTCAACGCAATGTCTGGCTTCCACCACAGGGATCCAGGGGTGCCTGGCCTGCTGGGACGGCGGTACGGCGGTGTCGCAGCGGTCAAGGAGGCGGAGGCACGGGCCAAGGCGGGGCGGGCGCTCGCCCTGCAGCCGCGACACGCGCCTGAAGCCACGCTGCGGCAGCCGCAGGCGGAGGACGAGCCCGCAGCCGACAGCGCTGCCGTGGCTCTCACGCTGCCTGCCGGGGATGCGGATGAAGCCTGCCCATCTGACTCGCTCACAGGTGCAGGTGGCTCTGGCCCCGAGCCCGCCCCCGTCCCCGGCGCCCCCTCTGGCCTGCAGTACTACCACGCGATGGCCCGCAGCAGGCAGATCCTGAGAGATGACAGCTACCCAGACGCCACCGACACGCAAGGTGCCGCCGCTGCGGCCGAGGACGCAGTGGGTGGCGTGGCCGCGGCCGCCACTTGGTCCGGGACCCTTGCCCAGCGGCGTGCCGATGCGGGCCCCAGGCGTGTGAGTGCGGGGGGCGGGGCAGCGGGGGACGCGCCTCACCGCCCCTTCCGGCCCCCCTTCCTCGCCACTCAGACATCGACCTCCGCCCTCACCTTCTGCGCCACCCACCCCGAGGACGCTGCGGGCTCGGGCGGTGCTGTGAGTGAAATGCCCGCTGCCCTGTCCTCTCGCCTCAGCAGCCGCAGCGCCAGCGCGTCCGTCGGCCTTGACCTGTCCGCCTCCCCATCGCCCAGTGCGCCCCGACCCGGCTACAGCGACGCTGCCTTCCGCGCCGCCGCCCCTCCGCCCGCTGCTGCCGGCTTCGCAGGTACAGGCAGGGTTTTCTCCCTCTCCACAGTGGCGGGAGGACACCTGCGCATGCGCATCGAGGCCCCGAAGCTGCCCGGCCTGCCCCCAGCAGCCCCGCAGCCGCAGGCGCCACAGCTGTTACCCGATGCTGCCCCGGCCGCCAAGCCCTGCACGGCAGCAGCAGCAGAAGCGTCTGCGGTGGCTTCCATCCCCTCGGCTGCCGCGGCAGCAGCAGCAGCAGCGGCCTCCTCCTCTGAGCTGGACATCGTCAGCCCCTTCTCACGCGTCCCCTTCACCTTCCCCGTAGGCACGGACGCGGCTGCAGACGCCGCAGCTGCGCTGGGTGCGGTCGGTCTGCCTGCTGGTGCCCAGCACATGACGCCTCAGCGGCTGGTGCGCGAGAGATTGGACGGACAGCCGTTCTACTCCCTCATCGTTGACGGAGTGCACGTGCACCCATACGCAGTGACGGTGGCCTCCTCCACGCACCCTGACGGCCTCATTCTCGTCACTGACGCCATGCAGGCCATGGGGCTGCCCCCGGGGCGGCACACTCTTGGGGGACTTGAGGTTGACATCTACCACGGGCTGGAGGACGGGCACTACGAGGGGCTGCATGCGGTGCTGGCAGGCACAGACACCCTCGCAGGCGCGGTGGTGCCTCTGGACCAGTGCGTCCGCAACCTGGCAGCCTTCACGCGATGCGATGTGGCCACCGCCATCGCTGCCGTCACGACACACCCTGCCTCCCTGCTGGGGCTGGAGCATGTGATTGGGACGCTGGCCACTGGGGCCTGGGCCGACCTCGTCATTCTGGATGACGGCCTCAATGTGCTCCACACACTGGTGGCGGGGCAGCTTGCGTACAGCATGCCAGCGGAGGCAGATGGGAAGCCCGAGGCCGCGGCGCCGTAAACAAGTAACCGTCAGCGCTGCCACCGGGTGTACCAGCTCTTCCAGGGACCGCCACACTGCAACGCGTCTCCACGGCGTACTTGTTAGTGTGTGGCCGTCTCAAACCTTGAATCTCAGCGCGTTAACGTTCGCAACCGATCGATTTCGAAATCGCGATTCACGCTGAATCCTGGAGTTCGGACGTCCGAGCATGTACCAGCGCTCGTCGCCACGGGCGCCCGTGATTCTCGTGAGGCATTCGAAGAACCTCGGGCACAATGCGGACGAAATGCTGGCGCCGATATTGATGCCCTGACTTGTTGTACGGACAGCCCTTCAATTCGCGCATTCAGCTCGTGTCCGCCAGAGGTCTCCTAGGACCTGTCGTGGCCAAGGACGGCAGGCTCGCATTTCAGGGCTGTGCCCATTGTCCCCCACGTGGCACAATGGAGTTGGAGCAGTCAGCACAGCACAGCACACGCCAACTCAACCGCCCCGTGGCGCCGTTTGCCGCCGCTACACCCGAGGGTTGCGCCATCGCACGGAAGCAGCCAGCGGCAGCAGGGCGATCAAAGAGGCTGATGGCCAACGGGAGCGCTCACGGGCGCACGAGGGCCCGTGCCTTGTCCAGCACCTCGGAGCGCAGCTTGGGGTAGTCGGGGAACTGCTTCAGGATCTTGCCGCACACCTCGATGGCTCGCACTGGCTCCCCTGCCTTCAGCAGGTTGAAGGCGAGCTTGTACCCCACGGGTGCGGAGGCCTCGTTCTCGAAGCGCCACGCCTTCTCGTAGGCGGCCCCCGCCTCCGCGTAGTGGCCTCGCTTCTCTGCGATGGCGCCCAGGTACTCGTGTGCACGCGCACAGGAAGCGTCCAGCTGCAGCGCAGTCTCCAGCGCCCCCACGGCTGCCTCGTGCTTGCCCGCGTCGATGTGGATGTCAGCGAGCAGCAGGTGCGCCTTCACCCACTCGTCCGTCCACTCAGAGTCGAGGGTGCTGTCCGTCAGTCGTTTCAACATGGCCTTGGCCTTCGCGCCCTGTTTCTGCACCTGGTAGGTGGTGGCCAGGGCCTGCAGGGCGGGCGGGTAGTCTGGGTAGCTCTCGAGCAGCGCCAGCAGCCGGGCGACCGCCTCCTCCAGGCTGGCCTTGCTGCGGTGCCCCACCAGCACGTAGCAGGAGAGGACCTGCAGAGGGGTGGACAGAGAGGGTGGGGAGTTGGACAGAGTGACAGATGCGCACGTACGGTAACGGTAACAGACCCTTCACGTGGACGTGTCGCAGGCAGCAGACTTGACGCAGCAACGAACACCATCAAGCAACACCCAAGAGATCACATCACCAACATGGCCGTTCAGTTCGATGGACGAATACAAGCACCTGCGCCCTGCCCTCACCTCGTGGTAAGGGGTGCGGCCATCCGCAGGGATGCCAGCCAGCAGCTTGTCGGCCACGCCCAGTGCCTCTGTGATCGCAGCGAGGGCTGCGGGGTCGTTGGCCGTGTCTGGGTCTCGCTCCGCCCACAGCGGGTCGTTGTCCGGGGCCAGGTAAATGGCAACCATGTGCTCCGTGGCCGGCACGCCCCACGCCACTGCAGTCAAAGATAAAAGAGAGAGAGCGAACGGGCAGGTGGTTGCGAGTTAAGAAAAGGACGCACAACTGTTGAGAAAGATTCCGGGAGCCGCAATCACGAGCCACAGTCACTGGTTGAAAGGCTTGCTCGGCGGCCACACAAGCCCTTCCCCCTTCGCACTCGTGCCTCACCTGTGGATCGCACTGCATTGAGCATCTTGATGGCCTCGTGCGGCTCGTTGTTGTAGCGCAGGTACAGGCCGCGGCAGTACTTGTAGCCCGCGTCAGAGACCTCTGCGGCAGGCCGCGCCTTCACAGCGGCCCGCAGGAAGCGGAGCACGTCAGGCAGGCGGCCGCCTCGCCGCAGCAGCGTGACCAGGCGGGCGAGGGCGTCGTAGGCGTTGGGCCTGCGCTCCAGCAGCGCCGAGAAGTGAAAGAGCGCTGCAGCCGTGTCTGCCTGCCTGAACAGCAGGTCGGCCAGCATGACGTGCGCCTCCTCGCAGCCCTTGGGGTTCGAGTCGATCAGGCTGTTGCACACGCCGCGGCACTCCTCCACCTCCCCGCGCCGCAGGTGCAGGCGGGCCAGCGAGAGCATGGCTGTCTCATAGGGCGAGGAGGGCGGACCGTCGGAGCCGGCAGCGGCGGCAGCAGCCGCAGCGCTCGCACCGATGGCTCCCGACTCACCCTTACCGCCGATGCCAACAGAGGTGGTCAGGCCTGCGAGGGGAGAGGTGATGCCGGAGGCGCCGGCGCCGGCAGCGGCGGATGAGGCGGCAGCGCTCGAGGGGGGCGCAGGCGCAGCGGGGGGCGCAGGCACCACGATCCCCTCCGCATGCTCCGCTGCCTCCCTGTACAGCTCCCGAGCCGCCTCGTCCCGGGGAGGCGCCTTCTCAGCCTCGTAGTGGCGGCCCAGAGCCAGGCACAGGGCAGCCGTCTCCAGCCGCTCCAGGTCAAGGGGCTGCATCTGGGCGAGAGAGGCGGGATGCAGGGACAGCGCGGCCCCAGCTGCAACCCCTGACCCCGCTGCGTGCGCGCTGTGTCCGGAGGAGGCCCCCGCTGCCGCCGCGGAGAGCGAGGAGTGAGAGAGCGCCAGGGCGAGGGACAGGGAGAACGTGGAGGAGTCGCCGCCAGCGGCAGCGCTGCCTGCCGTGAACCCAGTCACCGCGCTCCGCATGGCGGCAGTGGCCGCGGCCGCAGCAGAGGGGTCGCGGCGAGCCAGCGCGAGGATGCGCGTCTGCACCGCATGTGCCTGCTGCAGGGCCGCCTCCGCCCCTGCGTCGTCGCCTATTCCGCGCTGCACCTTGGCCAGCAGCTGCAAGTTGCGACGCACGAAGCGGAGGCTGATGACCACTGCAGTGGTGTCGACGCCGCCCGCGCCGCCTGCTCCGCTGTCGATGGCGGCAAGGGATTCCAGGAGGGAGGAGGCGTCAAACCCAGCGCCCACCGCGCGGCTGCGGGGCGAGGCCGCTGCCGCAGCGCCCGTGGCGACAGACGCCGCCTCCTGCAGCGCCTGCTGCAGCAGCGAGCGCGCATCGTCGAAGCGGCGCAGCTTCAGCAGCAGCTCAGTGAGGTCGCTGCGGAGCATGGAGCGGTCGGTAGCCGACAGGCGGTGGTGCGCGCCAGAGGTGGCAGCGCCCTTGCCTGCCGCAGCGGCTGGCTCCACGCCGTCCGCCTCAGCCTTGGCTCGCGCCTCCTCCTCCTCCGCGGCCTCCGCCTCCGCGGCGTCTGCGGCTGCCAGCGCGCTGCTGTAGTAGGTCACAGCGCGCGAGTAGTCATGCATCAGGGTGAGGGCGCGCCCGACCTTGCAGGCGAGCGGGGTGTTGGTAGGGCGCAGGGCGAGCGCTGCCTCGTAGCAGGCCACGGCTTCCTCCGGCATCTGCACCCGCATGTGGGCATCGCCCAGGGCGATGAGGTTACCCTCGCTGCGGTCCCGCGCAGCCACGTCCTGGTAGCACTGCAGGAACAGGCGGCGGTCGCGCCTGTGCGTCAGGTAGACCTCGGCCCGCAGTGTCTGCGCCGCAGCGTAGGCTGCGACAGCGCTGGAGGGGATGGAGGCGAGGAGGGTGAGCGCAGCGTCCGCATCCCCCTTCTTGAGAGCAAGGCGCGCAGACGCGAGGGTGACCCTCGCCTCCTCTGCGCTGCCCCGGAACTCCATCAGGGCGTCTGTCACAGCCTTCGTCGCCTCCGGCAGTCTGTCCAGCGCCAGCAGTGACTCTGCCAGCTGCAGGAAGATAGAGGCGCGATCCTGCAGGGGCACGGCACCCGCACCCGCGTCAGCTGCGCCGCCGGCCCCTGCCTTGGCCACCCCTGCGCCCCTGCGCGCGCCCCCGGGACCCAGCCGCACCCCTGGCAGCCGCATGGCCGACTCGCACACTGCAGCAGCCTCCTCGTGTCGCCCCTGCGCCGCGAGCACCGCTGCCTTGATCCGCAGGTACATGGCGCTGGACTGCACCGCGAAGGACTGCGCAAGCGCGCTCTCCAGGGCACTGCTTGCCAGGCGCACGTCTCCGCGCGCCAGCCCCACGTGAGCCAGCAGCAGGTGGCCGTCTGTGAGCGAGGGCGCCAGCTCCAGGGCGCGCCGCGCGGCAGCCACGGCAGCATCCCACGCCTGTGCGGAGGAGAGGGCCACCGCCCCCAGCAGCCATGCGGGCGTGTAGGCGGGGGTTGCGTTGGTGAGGCTGGCGAGGAGGGCCAGAGCTGCGGGGCCGGGGGCAGCTGGCCCCGCCAGCGCAGCCCTGCCTGACGGGGAGCCGGCACCAGATCCGCTGCTGCCGCTGCTGCCAGCAGAGGCAGGCGTCAGCGCGGCCGCCGCAACGGCGAACGCCGCAGTGCTCGAGAGGGAAGCCGCGGTAGGGGTGGTGAAAGCGGTGGCGCCCGCAGCTGACGCGAGCGCGCCTGCGACGTCAGGGTGGAGGGCCGATGCCAGCATGCCCGACAGCAGCTGGTCCGCGCCGCTGCCCGCAGCAGCACTGCCGCCCGCCCCTGCTCCGCCAGCGCCCGAGCCGCCCGTCCCCGGCAGCAGCACCAGCTCCCGCAGGCAGTCGAACAGGGCGTCGGGCTGCAGGCGCCAGTAGAACTCCCACATGTCGCTGCCGTTGCCGGGCAGGAGGGCGGTCAGCGGGAGGCCGTCAGCCGGGCTGGAGAGGATGGCGGAGGGGGAGGCGTGGGAGATGCGCAGCGCTGACCCGTTCTCGCCCACTGCAGCTGGCACGAGGCCGCCCCTGCCCCCTCCAGTACCGCCGGCCCCGCCTCGGCTGGTGCTGCTGCCAGAGCCGGGCCGCTGCAGGATGCCCAGGCCCTGCCCCCAGATGGACAGCGCCTCCCCGATGTACGCCACCTGCCCGCGGCGGTCCCTGTTCTTGCGCCACGCCAGCTGCGCGTCCAGCAGCGCTGCGGCAGGCGTCTTGAGAACTGCAGCCTCGCCCTCGCCCTCGCCGCCGCTGCCCGCGATCATGCGGAAGAGCTCCAGCTGCGCCTCCGCCTCCTCCAGCAGCCCCTGCGCCATCTGGCAGGCGATCATGCCCGTCACTGCGTCTGCATTGGTCTCGTCCAGCCGGCTCGCGTCCCTGTACGCGGTGGCGGCTGCTGGCACGTCCCCCGCAGCCAGGCGCTGCGCAGCCATCTCACTCACGTACACGCTGCTCTCCGGGTCCTGCTTGCAGGCCGCCTCCACCATGGACAGGGTGACCGACAGCAGCGGCCTGCTGCGCGCGCACAGGCGCGCCATCACGCGGGAGGTGTCGTAGAAGAGGCGGGCGCTGCGGGGCTCCGTCTTGCCCAGGGCGGCCAGCAGGTCCTGCAGGCGGGCGACCGCGCGCAGGCTGTCCGGCCCCTCGCGCAACAGAGAGCCCAGGCAGAGCAGCCTGTGGCACTCTATGCTGGTGCCGTCCACCTCCAGGATGCGGGCCACCGTCTCGGAGGCGTTCTCCCAGTCGCCCTGCTTCGTGAACAGGCGCGCCTGCTCGCAGGCGGCGGGCAGGAACCAGTTGTGCACCGTGAGGGCGTCGGTGAGCACGTCCACGGCGGCCGTGTAGTCCCCGCGGCGCTCGTAGGCGAGGGCGAGGCCCATGGAGGCGTCGAGAAACAGGGTGGTGGCGGCAGCGGAGCGGGGCGCGCCTGCCCCGGGGGAGCCAGCCGCAGGGGGCGCCGTGTTGGCGAGGACGCCCTCAAACCGGGCCATGGCGCTGGAAATCGACTCCCCGACGAGGGTTGCAGACATGGGTGCCGGGTACGCTGAGCTAGCGGTGAGCAGGGGCCCCACCCCGTGCACTTGTGTGCTCATGCCGTCATGCACCTCCAGCCAGCCGCGCAGCACGTTTGCGCCGTCGTGGGCAGCGTTCTCCCGCAGCACACGATCAGCGCACAGCTTGGCGCCGGCGGAGTCGCCCTGCAGCCAGAGGAACTGTCCGGCCAGCAGCAGCGCGGCGGGGAGGGCGCGGTCCTGCGCGCTCATCAACGCGCCCTCCACCGCCGTGAGTGCGGCAGCATCGGGTGCCTTGCTACAACGATGGAAGTGCTGCAGTGCCAGCAGCGCGGGGTACTCGCTGTCCCGCTTGCCACGGAGCGCCTCCACCTCGCGGATCGCCCCCGCGAAGTTACCTGCAATCAAACACCGAGTTTGGGAGCGAAGCAGAAAGGATCGTTCATCGTGCGAGGTGCCCCCATCCCAGGTCAGAACCACTGCAGGATGTGTCACACCCCCGGCGCAGCCCGCACCTTCTTTCGACAGCGCCAAAGCCTTCCAGAAAACGAGGCTCGAGTCCGTTCCTCGGCGCTTGAGCGCATCGTCGGCAGTCGTGACGACGGTGCGCGCAAACCCCTGGCGGATGTAGTACCACACCAGGGGCTTTGGGTCGACAGAAGAGCTGGCCATTTTCAGCAGCCCCTCAGGAGAGGTCGTCGGCACCCGATAACGCGCTGTGTCAGCGTCTCAGCACGCCGACATCACATCTGTTGGAAGAACAAGCCCGACGCGGGATTCACCGTGGGATTAGAGGCCTGTAGGTTGATTTGGTGCGCATGCTTATGGTAGATTGCGGTAACCGAGTAGGATGCGCGCAACACACACCAAACGGTTCACGCGGCGAGGGACGCCCGGATGACGGAATATCGTGCTGAAACAGGCCTTTTGACAGCTCGAACGACGTGCTTTCGTGGCGTATAGCACGGCTCGCCCTTCCATCTAGATGCTAGAGTGCGCAGTCTTTCCTGACGCTGCCGCATTTCTCGCAAACATCAGGAAATCACCCGGCCAACATGCACACCGCCGGCGGCTATGCCCGCCGCTTCGCGCGCCTATGCGCGCGGATCTCAACAACAGTTCTGCCCCTCGCTGCCGCTGCCGCTTTCCATCCGCTGGCTGGATCAGCCGCGGCCGAAGGCCCAGTGCCGGCGGTTGAGGCGCACCCAAAACCCGCCTGTTCTAAATGCCCGCGAGCTGCCGCGAAGGCTGGCTTGGCGCCCGCGGCTGCTCCTGCTGCAAGCGCTGCCCCCGATGCCGCTGCGCAGGCAGTGCTGCGCGATGCCGCGCACAAAATCCTCCGCACCAGCAGCGGCAAGGCGCTGCCCTTGAGCGGCAACATCCGGGCCGACGTCGAGAAGCTTGTGCTGCGGGTGCAGGACGAGATCTGCGACGCCCTCTCAGCCGTGGAGGCCGAGGCGGGCTGTAAGCCTGACGACCTGGGCATTGGCGCCTTGCCGCAGCGGGGCGACACCCTCTCATCCCTGACCCTCGACCCATCGAAACCCACCGCGGCCCACGCCTCTGCAGCAGCCGCCGCCTCGAGTGGCCCCCACGCGGTGACTTCCACGAGGCGCGGCCTCTTCCGCGAGGACTCGTGGGTCCGCAGCGAGGGCGGCGGCGGGCGCTCGCGCGTGCTGCAGGGCGGCAAGGTGTTTGAGAAGGCAGGCGTCAACGTGTCTGTCGTGCACGGCAAGCTCGGTCCCGCCGCGGTGGCCCAGATGCGGTCACGCGGCAAGGAGGCGCTCGCGGGCGCGGGCCCCTTTCCCTTCTTCGCCGCAGGCATCAGCCTGGTGCTGCACCCGCGCAACCCGCACGCGCCCACCACCCACGCAAACTACCGATACTTTGAGATCACGGGCACCGACGCCGCCACGGGCAGGCCGGCGACGCTGTGGTGGTTCGGCGGCGGCGCGGACCTGACCCCTGCCGTCCTGTATGAGGCCGACGCGGTGCACTTCCATGGCACCTTCAAGGAGGCGTGCGATGCGCACAGCCCCGCCTACTACCCCGCGTTCAAGGCCTGGTGCGACGAGTACTTCCGCATCGGGCACAGGGATCGGGAGTGCAGAGGCGTGGGGGGGATCTTCTACGACGACCTGGACGACAGCGGCGTCATTGCCTTCCCTCCGCCCGGTCCGTCGCAGCCGCAGCAGCCCGCCACGGCGTTGCCGGCAGCCGCCGGTGCGGCCGCGCCTGCGCAGAGCAGCTGCTGCAGCAGCAAGCCTGCGGCCGGGGGATGCTGCGGCGGCAGCAAGGGGACGCCGGCCACTTCCGCGCTTCCGTCACAGAGTGCACCTGCGTGTGACTGCGGCCCCGCCTGCAAGTGCGGCCCTGGCTGCAAGTGCACCCCGGGCAAGGGCTGCGGGGCAGCCTGCGAGCTCAGCGCTGTGCCGACGCCGCTTGCGCCTGCTGTCTCGCCGGCCTGTGACTGCGGCCCCGCCTGCAAGTGCGGCCCTGGCTGCAAGTGCACCCCGGGCAAGGGCTGCGGGGCAGCCTGCGGGCT
>Ga0208629_100470_pt1 | contig 19557 bp, 20 predicted proteins | sample LakWasMet19_HOW5_2_FD_183865 | JGI IMG/M metagenome (GOLD analysis project Ga0208629, IMG submission 183865) | Freshwater sediment methanotrophic microbial communities from Lake Washington under simulated oxygen tension - Sediment Metagenome... | ecosystem: Environmental > Aquatic > Freshwater >... | reverse complement strand
AGTCTGAGCGATGCCGAGAAAGAAATGAACGAGATCCTCAAATGACTTCCTTAAAACCTTATCTGATCCGTTCGATTTATGAATGGATCGTCGATAACGATTTAACACCGCATCTGTTGGTTGACGCCGAAAATACCGATACCATATTGCCGCAAGAATTTATCGAAGACGGCAAAATAGTCTTAAACATCAAACCACAAGCCATCCAAGGCTTATCGCTCGGCAATGATTTTATTGAATTCAATGCCCGCTTTAGCGGTAAGCCATTGCACATCGTGACGCCCGTTACTGCAGTTTTGGCAATTTACGCCAGAGAAAACGGTAAAGGCATGGTCTTTGATCGCGAAGATGACGACAACGGCAACGAGCCGCCACCAGAAAAAAAACCTGTGGCCAGCAAACCGCATTTGCGCGTTGTGAAGTAGAGTTGCTCGGCAATTAAAAAACAGTAATCCTCGAAAAACCCATTACTATCATGGTTCGACAAGCTCACCACGAACGTAATGCGATTTATAAGTCACCGTTCGGACTGAATCAGTCTAGGTGAGGGGTATTTCGAGATAGCCTATTAATTCCATTTGGTTACCCCAAAGCAGCTTTTTATTACCCTGTTTAAAAATGGATCGATCTGTTATATCGGAATACATTACACATGACTCACTCGACAACAGCAATCAACCCCCATGCCCCTCAACCTACGTCTCTGATAGCACTTATTAGCAGTATGTGGCGTAACCGTCAGCTCATTGTGCAAATGACCAAACGCGAAGTAGTAGGACGTTATAAAGGCTCCTCCATGGGATTGGCTTGGTCATTCTTCAACCCTGTATTTATGTTGACGGTATACACCTTTGTTTTCTCGGAGATATTCAAATCTCGCTGGGGAGGCGTTGGTGGTAACGACAGCAAAACCCAATTCGCCGTGGTGCTGTTTGTTGGCATGATCGTGCTTAGCTTGTTTAGTGAAGTAGTCAATCGCGCGCCAGGATTGATACTTTCCAACGTTAATTACGTCAAGAAAGTCGTTTTTCCATTGGAAATATTGCCAATCATTTCTACAGGTGCTGCGCTATTTCACAGCCTGATCAGTCTGGGTGTGCTCCTGCTCGCCTTTGCACTCTTTAACGGCTACTTGCACTGGACGGCAATATTTACTCCATTAGTACTTTTTCCGTTAGTCATTCTTACTCTAGGGCTAGCCTGGATATTAGCATCCCTGGGGGTGTTTCTTCGTGACGTGGGGCAAACCATCGGCATCATTACCACTGTATTAATGTTTCTTTCACCTGTTTTTTACCCGGTGACTGCAGTGCCAGAAAGATTCAGAGCTTTTATAATGGCAAACCCACTAACGTTCATTATTGAACAGGCCCGTGAAGTATTAATTTGGGGACATTTACCAGACTGGATCGGGCTGAGTATTTACACAATTGCCGCCACTATAGTTGCCTGGATAGGTTTCGCGCTATTCCAAAAAACCAGAAAAGGCTTTGCTGATGTACTTTGATAATACGATTTATACGAGCTCCTTCTGAATACTAAACGTATTACGGCATGAGTCATTCAGCGTAGGCCAGGCTTATCTAAGCGATATTACCTATATCCATACACAAGAAGGCTGGTTATATTAATCTTAGCAATTAATGGAGACTTCTAAAAATTGCACTTCGACATGCTCTCGGCAACTGCTCCTGCGTGGCCTAATTTTGGTGCTCTACCTCCTGCATCCATACAGTCGAGGCGAACATGGTCTCCTTAAATCAGTGACTTATTCGTTCGTGCTGAGCCTGTCGAAGCCTGTCCTGAGCATAGCCGAAGGGCATGAACGGATAATTTTTATAAGCTCCCAAATATTTGAACAGTCGATTGCTCAACGCATGAAGATATGGACACCAGTGGAAGTTAAAATAGTTGGGTAATTAAACGATGCGACTGTCTTTGCAAACACAACAAATTATTAAAGATACCGTTCAAGAAGTTTTTGGTGTCGATGCCCAGGTAAAACTTTTCGGATCGAGAACAAACGATAACGCACGGGGTGGCGATATTGACCTGCTCGTTGATCTGCCATTTTGCATGACGGATATTGAGCGTAAAACAATGCAATTAATTGCCAGGCTTCAACTACGCATCGGCGACCAACCGATAGATGTGCTGGTAATTGATCCTTCAACACAATGGCAAGCAATACACGAACAAGCAAGCATGACCGGAATAAGCTTATGACTTCACCGCTTAATTTACCCGTAACACGTTTCCTGCATACCTTAGAAATAGTCGCAAAAGAAGGCAGGCATCTGACTTACAGCTGGAACGGTCTATTCCTCCAAATAATTGATGTCGAGTGGGTAAATAATTTAGAACAAAATGCAAGTTGTGCCGAGCAAATGGAAGCTTTCGCATCCCGGTTTGTCAGAATGCAAGTTACGATGGCAGATAAATTATTGCCACGCTGGCTACTTGCTCTAGCAGAAACGCCGGGGAGTCAAATTGAAACACTCAATCGCGCTGAGCGACTTGGCGTACTAACCTGCACGGAACAATGGCTTGAAATGCGCAATCTTCGTAACCGTCTGGTGCATGAATATATGACAGCCCCTGCAAAGTTTGCCGAAGACTTAATACTGTCCAAAGAATACAGCTTAATACTGATAGACACTTACAATCGCGTGCGCCAAGACGCAATCACGCGCATGGGCCATAAAAAAGAAAGCTTACCAGAAGAATTATTCCTACCTGAATAGGTGTAAAGACAGATCCCATGAAGACAATTGAATTGCCCCAAACAGAAACGACTGACATCGCCATCAAGGTAGAAAACCTCAAAGCGCTGCCCACCTACGCTGACTTACTTTACATACATCTGCTGTTTAATCATCAACAACTCGAAGATTAAAATGCTGCAAAGCTACCAAGCCATATACGATCACGGTCGCCTAACTTGGCTGACAGATAAACCAACTGTAGAAGAGGCACGTGTAATTGTAACTTTATTGCCCCTGAAGAATCCCTTGCGCCAAAAGCAAAGCGCCAACCATCCCTGCGTATTGCCGTGCAAGGTAAAATTCTGGGCGACATCATTGCGCCAGCTGCACCTATCGAGGACTGGAACGGATTAGCATGATTTTGTTAGATACTCATATCTGGGTCAATTGGATATTACTTGGTCGTGAGGCATTAAAACCGATTATTGCATCTGCGATTGAGGATGCCGATCAGTTAGCGAGCTATGACACAGCATTTCCAAACTACCCAGAACTAGTTGGTTATTTGTTGACAGGGCAACAAGCATGACCGATATCGCCATCAAAGTAAAAAACCAAAGCAAGTGCTACCGCATCGACGATAACCCGCGTGACAGGCTTAAGCAATTTGTCATACCTAAATTGTTAATTTTAAGAGGATGAGAGTTATGCGCATGCCGCCTAATTATCAATCAACGATTACAGACATCGCCGCAAAAGTATTTGGGGCGAGAGCTTCGGTGTGGCTGTTTGGCTCCAGATTGGATGACGCTGCCAAGGGGGGGGATGTGGACTTGCTCATAAAACTAGAATCGCCTACTGCTGATAAAGCCGTGCTGGCGGCACGATATAACGCCCTGCTGCAAATGAAACTTGGTTTGCAGAAATTTGATATTTTAGTCATTGATCCGTCAACCCCCCTTAAACAGATACATCAACAAGCTCTTTCCAACGGTGTGCGGTTATGACGGATAAATATTCCAATACGGTTCTTGCCGCAAGACTGGATCACCTTCGGCGCGTTGTAATCAAAGAGTGCAACTATCTCACCTACACTGCTGAAGGGTTGAAGCATACTGATCCGCAGTTTCGCTGGCTGGATGCGGTTGAGCAAAACGCCGACCTTACCGAAAGGCTTGATGCCTTCGTTAGTCGCTTCTGTCGTCTGCAAGACACACTGGGTGACAAACTCCTTCCTGCCTACCTGAGCATGCAGCTAGAACCTATCGGAACCGTGCTGGACAATCTCAACCGTGCTGAAAAGCTTGGGTTGATAGCGAGTGTTGCCGACTGGATTGAAGCTCGCAGCCTTCGTAACAGCTTGGTGCATGAATACACTGAAGATGTGGAACTATTGCGGCAAAGCATATTGCGCGCATTAGAACTTGTTCCAATGCTTGAGACTGTAACCCAAAAACTCTGCCAAGAAAGCAAAAATTAATCATGACTGATATCGCCATCCGAGTTAGGGAAGCACTGATTAAATCCTTCGATAAGCTCAGGATGAATGGTAATTTATTGATTTCGTTCGTGGTGAGTTTGTCGAACCATGAGCGAAATCGATTTGTTCAGCGCTTCCTTAGCAATCTTTCCAAGTGCCACCACATCTACGGCAACTCTCGCGACCGGCTTAAGCAGTTTATCGCCCCTCGCCTGCAGCGATTGATTTGGCAGAACCCTAAACAATATTTCCTCGAGTTCTGGGCGCTCAAAGAGCTTTCATTCGAAATCACAAAGGCCAGAAAGAATTAAAAAAATGAGACCGACAAAGCAACAAACAAAAACTATTACTCAAACAGTTACCCGCTTGGCTGGAATTGGATCGGCGATATATTTATTTGGATCCAGGCTCAACGACCAAGCAAAAGGCGGGGATATAGATCTATTCATCGAATCCGATACGCAGCTATCGCTAATACAGCGAGCACAAATTAAAATGGAACTGGAATCACAACTTGGCTTACCGGTTGACATCGTTGCGAAATTTCGTGGCGCTATGGCAACACCTTTTCAAATCATCGCTCAAGCTCAATCGATTCAATTGGAGATGTGAATGAAGCTATCCATTCTCGACTCAGAAAAACAACACCTCGCAGAACTTTTAGAAGCCATACAACGTTGCGTTTACTTCCTTGATGCTTCTAGCCGTAAACTAACATGGCCATTGACGGCAGATCTGCTAGAAACACAAAAAAAGAATGTCGTGCTATTTGAAGCAATGGCGGCAATCAACGAGAGATTCGCCAAATTGCAGGATACACTCGGCGCAGCCATGCGACATGCCTGTATTCTTGCAAGTGAACCCACCGATAGCTTTCTTAAAGTACTCAGCTTTTACGAAAAAACAGGCGTACTAGAATCGGTTGAATCTTGGCAATTATGTCGTACAGCGCGTAATCTTGCCGCACATGACCACGATATTGACTATGCCGAAATTGCAGACCATTTTAATTCGCTAAAGACCTTAACTTCCTTGCTGTATTTGAGCGCTGCCCGCTTCCTCAACTATTGCCAGGAGATGCTGGGTATTACCCCTAAGCAAGCAGATTTCACTACAGAGTTCATGTTAATTGTAAAAACAAAGCAAGCTGATGAAAACGGGATGCCCCAATGAGCACCGACGATATAGCCATCAAAGTAGAAAACCTCAGCAAGTGTTACCAGATTTATGACACACCGCGTGATCGACTTAAACAGTTTGTCGCCCCTCGCTTGCAGCGCTTGACTTGGCAGCGCCCTAAACAATATTTCCGGGAGTTCTGGGCGCTCAAAGACATTTCTTTTGAAATTAAAAAAGGCGAAACCGTTGGTATTATCGGGCGCAATGGCAGCGGTAAATCTACCCTGTTGCAAATGATCTGCGGCACACTTACACCCACTAGCGGCAGCATTCAAACCAATGGCCGTATTGCGGCATTATTGGAACTCGGTTCGGGCTTTAATCCCGAATTCACCGGGCGGGAAAACGTCTTTATGAATGCCGCTGTGCTGGGACTTACAAAGGATGAGATCGACAAACGCTACGATGATATAGTCGCTTTCGCAGATATTGGTGAATTTATCAATCAGTCAGTCAAAACTTATTCCAGTGGAATGATAGTGAGGTTAGCATTTGCAGTTCAATCTCAGATTGATCCAGATATTTTGATCGTCGACGAGGCACTATCTGTTGGTGATGCCAAATTTCAAGCCAAATGTTTTGATCGCCTACGCCAACTTAAAGAAAACGGAACAAGCATCTTGCTTGTAACTCACTCAAGTGAACAAATAGTTACTCATTGTTCAACCGCCATTTTACTTAATAACGGCATCCAGCTTGAAACAGGCGAACCAAGGAGTGTTGTTAACCGCTATATGGACTTACTTTTTGGTAAAGAAAAAAAAACACCTGCAAGTCTTGCCCCCCAATCGGCTAATATTTCTTCACCAATAGGTATAAAGTCCACATACACTTTAAGTAATTCAGAAGATATATTTTTTACCCGCGTCGGCTACAACCCACATGAATATCGCTGGGGTGATGGCACTGCAACCATTCTAGATTTCTATTTAGCTGCAGATGATGACACCTATCCGTCAGCAGTCAGCACTAGACAAAGAATAACAATGGCTATTTCAATAAGATTCCACAAGGATTTTTACCGTCCAATATTGGGAATTACCATTAAAACAAAGGAAGGCGTCACCGTGTATGGTGTTAACTCAGAAACGCTCGATTGTAATGATTTCATAAAGTTGGGGCGAAGTGAATCTGTGATCCAAATTCAGGCTGTTTTTAATTGCCTCCTTGCCGCCGGAGATTATTTCATCTCTTTGGGGCTTGCCTCTAGGCATGGTGAAGAAGTTATACCGCATGATCGACGATACGACTCAATTCATCTACATGTTCGCCCCAATACTAAATTTTTTGGCCTTGCTGATCTGGAACTTAAAATGAATGCTAAAGAGGTTACTGCATGATAGATCTCGTTCAAAAATTAGGTTACGAACTTGATCTTATAGATAACATCTGGATAAACCCAAGCTACAAAGGCATTGCCTATAACGATGGTGATGAGATAGAAAAACGAATTGCATCAATCATTAAACAAGCTTTGGATGTTTCAGTTCTCTCCACTGAACTTCGCCAGCATTGTACGGACTGGCCATCGCTTTACCATTTAAGCAGCGCTCGCGCCAATATCATGCGACCTTTCGGGCATATTCTTAATACAAGCGATGTCCTTGAGATCGGTGCTGGCTGCGGCGCCATTACTCGGTACTTAGGCGAATGTGGAGCAAATGTATTAGCGCTTGAAGGTAGTCCTCGGCGCGCGGCCATAGCAAGATCCCGAACCCGTGACATTGAAAATATCACTGTTTTAGCCGAAAAGTTTGAGCAGTTTCAATGCAATAACCAATTCGATGTGATTACACTGATTGGCGTACTTGAATACGCCAACTTATTCACATCCGGAGACAATCCTCCACTTGAGATGTTGAAGCGAGTGCGTTCACTGCTCAAGCCCGAAGGTAAACTTATTATTGCCATTGAAAATCAATTGGGCTTGAAGTATTTTGCGGGTGCTCGAGAGGACCATCTTGGTCAACCCATGGTTGGTATTGAAGGGCGCTACCGCAAAGATCAGCCGCAAACTTTTGGGCGTAAAGTATTATCAGCAATGTTGAAACAGTCAGGTTTTGGAGCATCCGAATTCCTAGCGCCGTTTCCTGATTACAAGCTTCCCGTTTCCATAGTCACAGAAAAAGGATTTGCGGATAAAATCTTTGACGCTGCGGCCTTCGCTTGGCAAAGCGCCCGGCGTGACCCACAACTGCCAGCCTATTGCAACTTCTCTTTGGAATTGGCATGGCCGGAAGTTTTTAAAAATGGGTTGGGGCTGGATGTTGCCAATTCATTTCTAATTATTGCATCCCCCAGTAATGTACAGTTTATTGATGCGGGAGTCTTGGCCTATCACTACAGCATGGATCGTATTCCAGCATATTGTAAAGAAACCGAATTTATCCGTCAGGATAACAAGAACATTCGAGTGATATACCAGCGTCTTATTACGCCTGATAAACATGAAGACACGAGCAAAAATAGTCCACTAATTAGCTTTACTTGCCCTAATTCGGACGATTATGTTCTTGGTAGGCCGCTTTCACTTGAATTTATTAATATCGTCACTAGAGATGGATGGTCATTTGAGCAAGTGGCTCAATTTATGAGGCGCTATTTATCAATATTAGAAACATTTACTAAATTAGTAGATATGCCTGTTAATATTAAATCGCCTTACATAAAGCTAGCTGGTGATTTTTTTGATGCAATACCACAAAACATAATCATTGGTGAAGATAGTAGCCCCTCTCTCATTGATAAAGAATGGGAACTTAAAGTTCCGATTGAAGCAGCGTATTTGCTATTCCGTTCATTACTGATGTTGCTCAATTCAATAACTCGATTCGGACAACCAATTTCTCGGGCTAGTATGACTCGATATCAGTTTATAGATGGCGCGTTTGAGGCAGCCGGTTTGAAATTGCATGAAGAAGATTATGACCGATACATCGCTCTTGAAGCCAACATACAAGAAAGTATAGCTGGTCATGAAGCGGAGCATTTTTTAACCTGGGCAAGGGACAAACCTTTACCAATATTTAATATGAGTCAAGTCCTAGTAGAACGCGATTGGCAGATAGCCAACCTCAATCAAGAATTAACCGAAAGAGAACGACGCTTAAAGCAAATAAAAGCAAGCACATCATGGCGAATAACCCGACCGATTAGAATAATCAGGTCTCTTAGGTTACACAAAATAATAACTTCGCTTTGCACTAACCATCCCTTAAATACCGATTTACATGACAACGGCGTAAAAGGGTTTGATGCGAAATATTATTTAAAAAACAACCCCGATGTAGCAAAAAGTGACATGGATCCCTATGAGCACTTTCAGTTATACGGCAAAAATGAAGGTCGCCAGCCGAAGGCGGATCACTTGATAGTGCGAAATATCAAAAGAGCACGGTTGGTTCGAACCGCTTTAGTCGTTGGCTATCGGCGAGCAGGTGGCATTAGCCCTGCTATTCGCAAATCAATGACAGTATTGAGGAGGAGCGGACTGGATGGCGTCAAACAGAGCTTGATTTTTCTCCATAGTCAATCAATAAATACTCCAGCAGGATTTGATCGCAATAATTATAGCGAATGGTTGCTGCGTTACGACACCATCACCGATGAAAAGCGTGCCCGCATGCGTGCGTGCATAGCAAAAATGCCACATACGCCACTTATTTCTGTGGTAATGCCCACCTATAACCCAAACCCAGAATGGCTAATAGAAGCTATAGAGTCTGTACGCAATCAGATCTATCCACACTGGGAGCTATGTATTGCGGATGACGCATCAACGGATAAAACCACTCAGGCTATTTTGGAGCATTACGCGAAAGAAGATGCCCGTATCAAGGTGGCATTCCGTGAACAAAATGGGCATATCAGTGCGGCAACTAATAGTGCTATTGAACTGATCAATGGGACATGGATGGCACTGCTGGACCATGATGACCTCCTAAGTGAACACGCCTTATTCTGGGTAGCCCAAGCAATTATCACTAATCCAGAGGCCGGACTAATTTATTCAGATGAGGATAAGTTAGATCAGTCAGGACGTCGCTACGACCCGTATTTCAAACCGGATTGGAATCCTGATCTGTTTCTTTCCCACAATATGATTTGCCACTTGGGTGTCTATCGCACCGATTTGGTCAAAAGCTTGGGAAGCTTTCGTAAAGATTACGAAGGGGCACAAGATTACGATTTGGCATTGCGTTGTACTGAACAACTTAAAGCAGAGCAAATCGAGCATATTTCCAGAGTGCTTTACCATTGGCGTAGCCATCCAGGTAGCACCGCCTTAGCTGGCAGTGAAAAAAACTATGCGTTATTGGCTGGCGAACGCGCCTTGAACGACCATTTTGACCGCGCCCAAATAACTGCCAAAGCTGAGTTACTCGACTTTGGCATGTATCGGGCAAAATATGCTATTCCTGCCCCTGCTCCTCTAGTCAGCCTGATTATTCCTACGCGTAATGGTTTAACTCTGCTTAAACAGTGCATAGAAAGTATTTTGGTTAAAACCACCTATAAGAATTATGAAATTCTTATAGTGAACAACAGCTCAGACGACCCTAATACTTTGGCCTATTTCACCAGCCTTGCTAAAGATAAAAGAATTCGGGTTATTCACGATCACAGAGCATTTAATTACTCAGCCTTAAACAACGCAGCAGTTACGCAGGCTCGTGGTGAATATATCGGCTTAATCAATAATGATATTGAGGTGATTTCGCCAGAGTGGTTGGACGAAATGATAAGTTTAGCGATTCAACCCGGTGTTGCGGCGGTGGGTGCTCGACTTTGGTATCCCAATGATACCTTGCAGCATGGTGGCTGTATTACAGGAGTTGGGGGAGTGGCAGGGCATTCCCATAAACACCTGTCACGAGGTCACTTCGGTTATTTTGCGCGAGCACAACTTATCCAGACTATGTCTGTCGTTACGGCGGCATGCTTAGTTATAAAGAAAAGCATCTATCAAGAAGTAGGTGGGCTGGATGAAATTAATCTAACGGTAGCGTTCAATGATGTGGATTTTTGTTTGCGTGTTCGCGAAGCCGGTTACCGTAATATCTGGACGCCTTATGCCGAGTTGTATCATCACGAATCAGCGACGCGAGGACATGAAAACACTCCAGAAAAGCAAAAGCGATTTCACAATGAGGTTCTTTTCATGCAAAAGCACTGGGGGGGAATACTCAAACATGATCCTGCCTATAGCCCCAATCTAACGCTCGCTCACGAAGATTTTTCACTAGCATGGCCACCACGTGTTAATCCAATTTAAAAATACCAGAATCCATGAAAAAAATCGAAATAACCCCAACAAGGATACGTCGGGAAAGATCTGTTACTGTTTATTTGGTGCTACTTTTTATATTCTTGGTTTTCACCCATAACGCATATTCAGCAGCACGTATAACAAACGAAACGTTATTACAGGGCCATGTGGACTCTGTTCTCGTTGAAAGTGACAAATTAATAATTCAAGGCTGGGTAGGAGCAACGAAAACAAATAATAAGGTCGTTTCAATTTCCATTTGGCTTGCTGATACTTTGGTTTACGAAGGAGAATTTGAACGCTTTGAACGTCCCGATGTTGTTAATGCAACAGCACGAAGTGATTGGCTTAAGTCTGGTTGGCGTATTAATGTGGCATTACCCAGTAATTTAAAAAGCGGCGAGTTTCCCATCAAAGTGTTGGCGAAACTTGAGAATGGTCACTCGGATAAATTAGTTGTGAACCATCAAATTGAACGAATTCTTGTCGATGGGCAGTTATATAAGTCCAACTATATAATCTGGAGTATAAAAATCACCTTAATATTCATGTCTATCTTGCTTTGTACGGTATATTTTCAAGCTGATAACTTAGCCAAGTTGTTTATTTCTAGAGCCAATTATTTAGTCAAGCCAGCAGTAATTTTCGGATTTGCGTTGTTTTTGAGCTTTTTGATAATGATAAGTTTGGGTATCACAGGCTCTTCATTAAGATTGGGGGGGCAACAAACACCTTTTGTTCAGTATGATGCTACTAATGTTTGGGGTAAAGAACAACCGATCCGGAGTGATGAGTGGCTTGTATTTACCCCCCTTGCTATTGCTCAATACAGCCATCAACCAAAATTCCCAGTAATTAATAATAATCTTGGTGAAGACGGGCAAAACATGCTTATCGTAGGAATGGCTGGCGTTCCGATAGCACATATTTCATTAATAGCAAAGCCAGCCACTTGGGGTTTTTTTCTATTTGACTTGAAAAGAGCCTTATCCTGGTACTGGTGCTTTCCAATATTCGCTTGTTTGTTTGCGCTTTGGAGGGTTGTTGCTTTACTTCTGCCGGGTCAATGGAGATCAAGTTTCCTAATTGCTTTGTGGTTTAGTGTGTCCCCTTATGTGGCTGCATGGTCGAATTGGCCCGCATATACTGTATTTTTTCCAAGCCTTGCTTTATTGTCTGCAATTGCCATTTTACGATCACATACCAACTATTTGCTAATAGCATTAGGTGGTATTTTAGGAGTGGCTTTGGCTGGCTTTGTTTTAGTTTTATATCCTCCATGGCAAATATCTTTAGGATATGTATTTCTTGCGCTGGTCGTTGGAATTGTTGTGCGAGATAAGCTGTACAGAAACTTCAACAAAATGAGACTGGCAGCATTTGGAATCGCAATCATTGTTGCAGTCTTGATATTGTGGAAGTGGTGGACAGATGCTCATCTGGCAATTCAAGCAATGATGGCTACAGTGTATCCAGGGCAAAGGACCACAATCAACGGTGGAAATATTACATTACCAGAGTTACTACGCGGACTCACTAACTTAGTAACAATAAATAAGTTGGATAGTACCCACTCTAATCAGAGCGAAATTGCCTCTTTTTACTACATGCTGTTACCACTCGTTTTGCTATTTGTACTTCGGTTATACCAAAAAGCGATTGGTCCGATAGAAATTGCTCTTGCGGTGGTAATAAGCGTCATTTTGTATTTTATGCTGGTGGGGATCCCTGACGAAGTGGCTCAATTTTCGCTTTGGGGACGCGTTCCGCCGAATAGAGCTGACATAGCTTTAGGGCTATCAAACATAATTTTATGTGGATTATTGCTGTCGTCTGGCACGAAATCCATAAAAAATAAAATTCCAATCAGAACATTGGCATTTGTCGTTGCGTTAGCATGGGCAACAATAGCATTTCATAGCATTTGTAGTCTTCACGAAAGCATACTTTCTGGCTTCTCGCCAGATGTACTTGTGGGGCTATTTTTTATTGTTGTAATTTCGGGGTATTGGCTGGCTCTAGGTAAATTCAGAGAGTTCATCTACCTTAATTTGGCGTTGTCAGTGGCAACGATATGGTCATTCAATCCAGTCAATATTGCGCCAGCTAGTATTGCAACCACACCATCTTTGATTGAATTAAATGAAAAGAGATCTCGAATACTTGTGCTCGAATCACAAATTCCAGCCATGTATCTGTTAGCGAGCGGACTTCCTGTGACGAATGGAGTCTTCTACTATCCCCAGAGTTCGCTGTGGGAACGACTAGATAAGAATCACGCAGAATCGAACATATATAATCGATATCAACATCTGCTTTTTTCCGGCGAGATTGTTGAGAACAAAGACCATTATCACATTTACTCCCCTGCTCCAGATGTAGTGAGAGTTATGGTGGACTTAGAACGTTTTGATTTCCGTAAGACAGGATCAAGCATTATCGTAGCACCCCAGCATGAAGAAAGTGTGTTAAAGAAAAATGCAGTGTTAACCTTCATGAAAAATGAGCAGGGCTGGTCGTGGTTTCAAATAACAGGGGATTTAAATGCCAACTGAAGCACAATTGCTAGCTCCGAAGGAACCGGTAGTTGCTGTTGTTATACCTTGCTACCGTGTTATCAATCATGTACTAGATGTAATCGCAAAAATAGGTCCAGAAGTTTCAGCTATCTTCGCGGTGGATGATTGCTGTCCTGACGACAGCGGAGATTTAATTACAATAAGCTGTAATGACTCCCGTGTAATTGTGTTGCGCAATCTACAAAACTTGGGGGTGGGCGGTGCTGCATTAACTGGCTACCGTGCCGCCATTGAATTTGGTGCTGACGTAATTGTAAAAGTTGACGGTGATGGTCAAATGGATCCAAGTTTGATTCCTGCTTTTGTTGCGCCCATCATTGCTGGTGAAGCAGATTACACCAAAGGCAACCGTTTCTTTGATCTGGAAGAAATTCGATCCATGCCCAAAGCCCGTCTTTTTGGCAATGCAGTGCTGTCGTTTATGACCAAGCTTTCATCCGGATACTGGGATTTGTTTGATCCTACCAATGGCTATACCGCAATCCACGCCGATGTAGCGCGGCATTTACCTTTTGAAAAAATCAGTCGCCGTTATTTCTTTGAAACCGATATGCTGTTCAGGCTCAATACGTTACGCGCAGTTGTAGTAGATGTCCCTATGGATGCCAAATATGGCGATGAAGTGAGTAATCTTAAAATTTCAAAAATTGTCGGTGAATTTCTTGTTAAGCATGTACGCAATTTTTCAAAACGTATTTTTTACAACTATTACCTGCGTGACATGTCGCTAGCCTCAATAGAACTGCCGTTGGGTGTTTTTCTATTTATTTCTGGTGGGGGTTTTGGTATCTATCATTGGCTCAATTCATTACAGCAAGGCATTGCCACCCCCGCAGGTACAGTAATGCTGGCAGCGTTACCAATATTGATGGGAACTCAACTGATATTAGCCTTTCTTAGCTATGACATAGCTAACGTCCCTCGCAGACCATTGCATAAATTGAGGCGAATTATAAAAAACTTAGATACAACACATATTGGAGCATCAGATGGAAAATGAAGATCAGGCTTGGTTGGATTACCGTGCAAGATTTGCGGATGTTTATGATGAATCCAACTACGCCAGCCCGTTACAATCAGCTGTGATGCGCGCAAGTCATCGCCTAACCGAAAAAAACTTTAATCCCTCCGATCATTTTGCAAAAGTACTCGAAATTGGCGCTGGAACAGGTGAACATATAGACTTTGTTCGTCATGGTTTTGATCAATATATTTTGTCCGATTTAGATGCAAAGACACTTGATGTTGCTAAACGTAAACTGAACGAAAGGTTCGGCTGCAAACTATTATATGAAACGCAAAGTGGTGAGGGACTGAGTTATGGTGATAATAGCTTTGATCGTTTGATTGCAACCCATGTGCTTGAGCATATCTATCAACCACATATCGCTTTAAAAGAATGGATAAGAGTAGTAAAGCACGGTGGCGTGCTTTCCATACTTATCCCAACCGATCCGGGCGTTGCTTGGCGGCTGGGCAGGCATTTGGGGCCGAGGAAAAATGCAATTGCACAAGGCATAGCCTACGATTACGTAATGGCCAGAGAACATGTCAATTCATGCAATAACTTGATTGCCTTGCTACGGCATTATTTTCCCGAGCGAACTGAATCATGGTGGCCTTTCCCAATTCCTTCTATTGATTTGAACTTGTTCTTTGTTTGTCATGCAATTGTAAAGAAAGTGGGCGACTGAAAATGCTTGTTCAAATTATTGCTTTTCTTTGTGTGCTGGGCATGACGGCTGGGCAGATATTATTCAAGTTAAGTGCAAATTCGCTTAATCAATCAAATAGTTTTTTTGCTCCAAAAACAGCGTCAATACTTTTCGCCGCATTAGCCCTTTATGGCATCACCACAATAGCCTGGGTTTGGGTACTGCAAAAAATTGAGCTCGGGCGAGTTTATCCTTTGATGGCCTTGGCTTTTGTCCTCGTACCACTGGGCAGCCATTTTATGTTTGGTGAGCGCTTCCAGCCTCAGTATTTTATTGGAGTGACATTGATTATGGTTGGAATTGTAATCGCTGTAAGGGCTTAGTAATATTATTTTGAATAATGGGGGCTGTAAAAATAGATCTTAGATATATTATTGAGCAGTGCAGTTTTTCTATTTTCGATCTTAAATCATGATTAAACCCCATAGTATGATTGTTGTTGCTATCGTTGTGACATATCAACCCGCACTAGACATTCTCGCAAATCTTTTAGATCTGCTTGTTCCGCAGGTCTCATCTGTAGTGGTTGTGGATAATGGCACCCACGCTGATCTAGCTGCATGGCACAACCAACGCGACACAAAAGCTGTTACGTTGCTCCAACTTGGTGAAAATCTAGGTATCGCAGCCGCACAAAATATTGGTATTCAATGGGCTCGTATTAGAGGGGCAGAGTTTGTTCTATTAATGGACCAGGACAGCATTCCCTCGCCTAATATGGTTGAGAAGCTGATGTTGGTTATTTCTGAACAATATTTACCGTCTGCAGCAGGACCTCGATATATGGATGATCGTCAAAATAACCCGCCTCCATTCATCCGGATGCGAGGCCTTAGTTTAAATCGATGTGCTTGTCCGACTGAAAAATCCGTCGTTCTAGTAGACTACCTTATTGCTTCTGGCTGCTTAATTCCAATGTCAGTGCTAGATAAAGTAGGCGGTATGAGGGAGGATCTGTTCATCGATTATGTTGATATTGAATGGGGGTTGCGAGCATCTCATTTCGGCTTTCAAAGTTATGGAGTTTGTGCTGCGCACATGCAGCATAGCCTCGGAGACCATCCTATCAAGTTCTTGGGTAAAAATATTCCCTTACATAGTCCTCTCAGGCATTACTACCACTTTCGAAATGCGGTACTTTTGTACAAGGAACCATGGGTGCCGTTAAACTGGAAGCTAGTCGATGGCTGGCGTTTATGCCTAAAATATGTTTTTTATTCCATATTTGCGAATCCACGCTTGGCTCACTGGCGCATGATGACGTTAGGTGTGTGGCATGGTTTTATTGGCAAATCCGGAAAATTTAAGGGAAATGCTCAATGACGCCAAAAATTTCAGCCATTGTTGTTAACTATAATGCTGGAGTGTTATTGAGAAACTGTGTTGATTCTCTGCTGGATTGCCCTTTAGAGGTCGAGGTGATTGTAGTTGATAACTCATCACAGGACAGTAGTCTGAATGCCCTGCTGGGATTAGATCGAGTCAAGGTTATCAGAAACACTAAAAACAGGGGCTTTGCCGCAGCCTGCAATCAGGGCATTGTCCTTGCTAAAGCCGATAAGCTCCTTTTTTTAAATCCTGATTGCTCGTTTATCCCCGGAACATTACAGGAACTTCTTACATATTTGCATGAAGATCCAAAAGCAGGCATGGCTGGTGGACTCCTATTAAATATCGATGGCACTGAGCAGGGTGGTGGGCGACGCGCAGTGCCCACGCCATGGCGCTCTTTTGTGCGGGCTTTCGGATTATCGCGATTTTCTCATCGATGGCCTAAGCTATTTTTTGACTTCCATCTTCACAAACAGCCACTCCCAGATAGCCCCATTGAGGTTGAAGCCATTTCCGGTGCGTGTATGTTGGTCAAACGTGAAGTGCTTGCGCAAGTCGGAACGTGGGATGAAGAATATTTTTTGCATTGCGAAGATTTAGATTGGTGCATGCGTATAAGACAGGCGGGCTGGAAGGTATTGTTTGTTCCAACTGCACAAATTACCCATGCATTAGGGGTTTGCGGTAGAAATAGGCCGATATTTGTAGAATGGCACAAACACAAAGGAATGATGCGGTTTTATCGGAAATTCTTTAAACACCAATATCCTGGGGTATTGATGTGGCTAGTGGCTTTGGGGATTTGGCTACGGTTTAGTCTTGTGGTTGCTTACTACACTACTAAACGTGTTGGTCGGGCATTGGGAATTGACTGAACTTTAAATCTACCGTTACTGTGAACAGTCAGGTCTTGCCATTAAGCATTTTGGGTTGAGCCTTTATTGATTGTTCTGCAGGCAATTATTCTGAAACCAGGCAGAATGCCCCTCATGGTCAGACTCGGTTGAAAGCCGCAGCCCTTTCCATCATGGGCTGTTATATCAAGCTATGAAGGCTTCGTTCTGTTGTTTTTTATTCAGTTAAAATACAAGTGTAACTCTTAAATTTGTTAAAGGTTTCTCTATGCCAACCATCAGCATGTTTTACGGGATCATCATTCGGATGCTTTTTATGGATACTCAGCAACATCACTTACCTCATCTTCATATTGAGTATCAGGGCATGCAATCTGTGATTTCTATTCCTGATGGAAATCTTTTGGAGGGAGACATCCCTGCCAAGAAAGTTGCGTATGGTTCAGGCATGGATAGCAATTCACGAAGATGAGTTGATGGCGGATTAGTCATTAGCGGTGAGCGGTCAACCTGTATTTCCAATTGATCCTCTACGTTGAGAGGCTGTCGATGATTGAAGTTAATTCTGTCGAAACTGTTCCCGATTTTGGTTTACTCCTAACTTTTGCAACCGGTGAGCACCGTCGCTTTGATATGCGACCTTATTTAAGCTACCCAGTGTTTCGTCGCTTGGAAAATCCGGGATTCTTCTCGCTGGCTCATGTCGATTACGGCACCGTTACTTGGCCTGGCGACATCGATATTGCGCCAGAAACGCTTTACCAATATTCCGTTCTTTGCTCTTCTGTTAGGCGATAATACCAATCCCCATAAATTCGTATCTTATTGCTTTTAAAATAAAAAATGAGATTAACCGTTCACCCATAGCTTGTCGAAATGCAAATTTAAGTTCCGTATTGCCGGCACCACTTTACGACTTTTTTGTAACATATATACACTTAGTCAATGAGTCGCTATCTTGACGAATTAGTCAAGAAGAGTTTCGTAACGGAATCAGCATTACTGATGCCGCAAATTGGCTTATGGAATTGTCAGCATAATGAGTAAACTTTCAGCAATTATTTACGAATTTATATCACCCCGCACTAATTTAAAGCTTTGGGTCGCGACATGGATGTAGCGGACACAAAACTCCAAAATCTCAAGCTTAAAAGTTGGAATTCAAGCATAACTGATGCCGATTTCAGCAATCGAATAGGTATCCTTGGCGCATCCAGTCTAGTAGGTGGATGTCTATTACCTATGCTGGCTGCAATAAATTGCCATGTCACGGCGTATTCTCGCAAGACGGTTGCGGAAGATAAGAGGATACATTGGCAGCGATTACCACAATGCACTACCCAGCTCGAAGATGAAACCACACCGTTTTGGATTTGCGTCGCGCCTATTTGGGTGTTGCCAGATTACTTTGACCTCCTTGAAAAGAAGAGAGTGCGGCGCTTAGTGGTACTTTCGTCAACCAGTCGATTCACTAAGGATGATTCTACCGACATGGAAGAACAGGCGATAGCTCGCAAGCTGTCTGATGCGGAGCAACGGGTACGTAAATGGGCGGAAAACCATGGGGTGGAATGGGTAATTCTGCGCCCTACCCTTATTTATGGTTTCGGACGAGACAAAAACATCTCTGAGATTGCTCGCGTCATCCGCCGATTTGGCTTCTTTCCATTATTTGGCAAGGCCAACGGCCTACGCCAACCTATCCATGCCAGCGATGTAGCAAGTGCATGCTTAACTGCATTACAAGCATCTAACACAGCCAATCGAGCCTACAATATTTCAGGTGGCGAAACACTCAGTTATCGCGAGATGGTTGTCCGTATATTTTTTGCACTTAGCTTACGCCCCAGAATATTATCTGTCCCACTTTGGTTTTTTGGGCTTGCTATTGCACTATTGCGCCGCATACCGCGTTATCGGAATTGGTCAACGGCTATGGCCGAGCGCATGAATCAAGATTTGGTGTTCGATCACTCAGAAGCCAGTCGGGATTTTGGCTTTAAGCCAAGGGATTTTGAGCTGTTGACCACAGATTTACCGACATAAATATACAATTGCGGGCACAGGCTCGCTCCTACGAAATTATTATCTTCCACTTGAATTAGCCTGCAATCGTCAGCAAGCTATCCCACATTCATTTATTAACCATTTGACTGTATAGTAGCCGCCAGCCGAAGGTTGATCGTCAACTAAAGGTTTATGGGAACCTCTAAAAATTATCCATTCATGCTTCGGCAAGCTCAGCACGAACGGATAAGTTATTACTTTAAATAAACCACCGTTCGCACTTAGCTTGTCGAAGTGTAATTTTTAGAGACCCATTATGTTTAACCCTACATTATTGAGGTGAGCCATGAAATTACTAATGCATTCCCTTTCTTTATCGCTAGTAGTGGGTTGCTTGTTTGCAACTTCGGTGTCTGCGGCGGATGCCAAAGCCGGTG
>Ga0208629_100468_pt1 | contig 19655 bp, 11 predicted proteins | sample LakWasMet19_HOW5_2_FD_183865 | JGI IMG/M metagenome (GOLD analysis project Ga0208629, IMG submission 183865) | Freshwater sediment methanotrophic microbial communities from Lake Washington under simulated oxygen tension - Sediment Metagenome... | ecosystem: Environmental > Aquatic > Freshwater >... | reverse complement strand
ATGGCGCTCTCCGTGCTCGAAGGTTCGTCCAACCCTCGACGTACGGATGGAGCGGCATGGTTTGGCGGCCCGACCGACGCTTCGCAGCGGCCTTGAAATTCGCGATCGAGGCATCCGAGCGCGACTTTTCATGGTGACTGAGCGGTGATGAGTATCGTCGGTTGACACTTGTCAGGTATCGTCGTGTAAAGTTCAAGACTGCAGGTTTGCAGCGTCGGTTGAAAAAAGGCTCAGGGCTATAGGCCTAGGAGCATGAGCTCAAGCTTACGCTTCGTGACTCGGAGACCGTGAGACGACGCTGAGCCAGTGGGCAACTTGAGCCTCGGCTTGACTGCTCAGCTCGATGCGGGCGGTGAGCGTATCGTCATCCTGGAAGACGACCTTTTACACTTGCACGCCGCGCCGATCCCGCGAGGGCGAATTCATGCAGTCCCCGGTCATTTCGACGAGCGAAACCGTCGCGATCGCTGTCAAAGCGGCTCTCGCAATGCTGCGCAGCCCTCTGAGTGCCCAGTGGCAAACCAAAAAGCAACCGATTGTTAGCATTAGCACACCTGCGCCCGTGGAGCGCCGTGTCGCCGTCTCGTGACTTCAGACATTCGAGCGCGCAAAAACTGGTCGACTTCGAAAGTACCCTCGTGCTGCCACAGTCAGTCAATGGGCGTCTCCGGCGCAACGCTGCAGCAGCTCGCGCTGCTCTCTGCATGCGCTGCTGCTGGTCTTCAGGCGTCGTTTGAGGCCACGCTTCCTATTGATGATTTCGACGCTGCCGTTCGTGGCAGGCTCATAGCGGTTGATTTCGACCCTGACGGCAGCGCTGCGCTGAATTTTACCGACGGGAATGGACACGTTTTTCAGGACCTAGGCAGTAGCTTTGGCTTCTTTCGGCTTGAACGGCGCGCTCACAGGGCCCCAGGCGGCGCGGACTCCGGCCTCGATTCCCACCCTGCGTTGTGGTCGCGTGATCAACAACCCTCCCCGCCTGGTCGATCGTCTACGCCCCCGAGTGGCTCGCGGCCGCTCTCCGAAGTCGCCCAGGCACTTGGCCTGCCCGAATACCTTGTTGTTGCGGCGTTCGTGGCCGTAAATAACGCGTCGAGCCCGTTGCCGTGCGTGAAGGTGGAGGGCAGTCCATCATCCCTTTGCCTTCAAACACGGCACAGGCAATTAGAGCTCTGGCTCCTCGCGGCTGCTCTCCACTCAGCATGTAGCGGCAGCTCTCACACGGGGGACGCCGGGCACCAGTTGTCCTCGACGACTGCGAACACCACGGAAGCGGAGGTGGCGCGGTGGCATCTATGCGCCTCCCTGCTGCGCGGCGATGCTACGCCCCCTCTGGGGCGCCGGCCATCCTCCTGGGTCGGCATCAGCTGGGGTGCGTTAGCTGTAGTTGTAGAGGAGGTGCAGATTTGGCGAAAGGCTGAGGTGTTGGCGGGCTCCAGTCCAGCCGAGGCACCGCCGGCGGGCATCGTCTTCGAAAGGGAGCAGGAGATTGGATGCACAGCAGGCGTCGATGTTGTTGGCGCTGGAATTGGGACGCTTGATGTGAATGCCGGCCCTGGTGATGACGCGTGCACCATGCAGCTGCACGTGCTGCCTGCGGCCAAGCAAACGTGGCTGCCACGCCGGCCGCTGACGTTGCTGTCGCCGGGCACCTCAGGTGATGCCCGCCGTCGTGGCCCTCCCGTCATAGCTTCTTGTGCTTCGTTTTCTGCCTGGGCAGAATTCCCACCGGGTTTTCCTTCGCTCCGGCAGCGCGACGCCTCTGCTGCAGTGATGCACTGCTGTCCACGGTCCGCACCGGAGAAACGACTGCCGTGGCTTGGTCGGCACCAGCGCTTGCTGCACGGCAGTGAGAAGGTATGCGCCGGTGAGGGTATACCCGAGCGGTTAGAAGCGGCAATGGCGCCCACGGCTGCACCGGCCGTCGGCGACCGCAACGGGAATGGCGATAGCAACTCCGCCGCGTCCGCCTGGTGTCGTTGTCCCGCCGCTGCACCGGAGTTGGTCGCGGCAGGGTCCATACCGCTACGCTCGTTGGACGCCGCGCCACCTGAACTTCCACGAGCGCCCCTCGCTGTCTGGCTTCCAGAGCTGCGGGCCATGCTGCAGCTGCTTGCGCCTCGCGGCCTGCACTTGGCATCTAATGGCTCGTCTGCGCCTCCTCCGCCTCCAGCGGCCTGGAGAGCCACTGCCGCGAGTAATCTTCGTGCACTGCTTCGAAAGCGTGATTTGCTGAAAGGGCAGGGAGAGGCGAGTGAGACCCAGGCGATGGGCGAGAGCGATGACGCGGAGGCGAGCAGAGGCCAAGCGCCGTCGGTTGCTGCAGAGCGATTGGAGGAGGCGCTCAGTTTCGGGCCACTCCCCGGTGCAGCAGGAGGCTACCGCCCTTTGTCTGAGCTGCCAGGAAGCGTGAACTTGGCTCGGGCTCCCCTTGTGTCGCCGCTGTTGGAGACAGCCAGCCGTCGGCAGGCAGTGCAACCTGCCGCAGTTGCTGCGCACAGTCACGCCAGCAGCGCCACCCTGTCGGAGCCCGCAGCAACCCTGTTGCTTGAAAGGAGTGCAATGTCTGCATTCAGCCTGCTTCGCGCCTCCGAGTCTGCACCACCGCTCAGTGCGGCAGCTCCCAGTACGCTCGGCAGCGGAGCGGACTTTGGAGCGGGCCCCGGCGGCGGCGGCCGCCCTCTCACGTGGGCGAGTGGGCTGCAGGTCTCTCGCGCCGACCTTCTGCCGCCTGCGCGGCGCGACGCTGTGGCCTCTTCAGCAGGCGACCAAGTGGAAGCGCCGCGGCCTGCCGTTTCCCGCAATGAGGACGGAGTCGCGGGTGGACCTCGCGAGCAGGTGTCCCGTCGTAGCTCGCAGGTCGGCGGAGGTGCCGCCAGCGGGCGCTCAGGAGCGACAGCACCTGCCGTTGGCAGTTTGGGGGCTCCCGGCAGCCGTGCCGCACTGCCCGGCGGTGGCGAGACCGCTGTGAGCGGGCCGCCATCGGCTTCGGTCGCTGGCGGCTCAGCGGAAGGCTCCGCCTTCGAAGATCCTGGCACAAACGCGCCGGATGCCGCATCCGGCGGAGGCAATGGCGGCAGCAACGGCGGTGGCACCGACTCCGGACGGGGCGGCGCTGAGGACGGTGGCGGCGCGAGTGGTGTGACGCCGCCTTCGGGAGGGTCGCCCGGTGGACTCTCCGACGCTAAGAAGGGCCGTAAGCCCTCCACACCCCTGGCTGCGCCGAAGGACCCGTTGCAAGCGGTGCAGGATATCCTGGATGCCATCATGGGCGTGATCAAGGGCATTTTGCAGGGCATTCTCCAACCGCTGCTGGACCCTATCATGGCGGTGGTGCAAGGGGTGGCAGGCGACGTGCTTACCGCGGTGCTGATGGGCGGCGCGCCCTCCCCGCTTTCAAAGCAACTGGATTCGCTCAAGGCCGCAGCGTTGAAAGCGGCGCTAGCAGCGCAGTCTGCCGCAGAGGCTGCTGCAGAGCAGGCGGCTTCAAAGGCGCAGGCGCAGGCTCAGTCGCAGGTGTCTGCCTTCACTGCGCAGGTCGAGTCGCAGTCCGCTGCGGCCATGGCCTCCGCTGAGAGCGCTGCGGCAAGCACTGGCAACTTGCCCTCATTCCGCGGCGAAGGGCTTGTCGGCACTGCGGACGCGGATGCGGCTTCGGTGCTTGGCAGTGCTGACAGCGCTGCGGACCGCAACGTCGCCGACTCGGCTGCCACGGGGGCGCCGAGCACAGCATGGGCGCTCTCGGTGGGTCGTAGCAACGAGGCGTCTCGCACAGCCGTCGAGGCTGCACTGCACGCGGAGGGCTCGCCTCTAGTGCGGGGATCAGGTGGCCTGAACGCTGCCCTGAATGCCGCGGCTGCGACGCGGGTGGCAAGTATTCTCTCCGCTGCAGCCCGAACCTCCGGTCGGCGTCCGCGTGCATATGCAGGTCTTGGCCCCCAAGTCAACACCATGTCGGGTGTGGCGGCTGGTTTGGGCGCCTCTGTCGTTGACAGCGCGGCCTCCATTCGCGCCGACTCGCCCGCGCAGGCTTGGACTAACGCTGGCCCGCCTCCGCTCTTTCCGATCATTGCTGGACGGCAGGCTCCAGGGTCGCTTCCTGCAGCAGACGTGCGCCCTGCCCCAGCACTGCTGCTGCAGCTGCAATTCAGTGGTGTTGCCGCGGAGCAACATATGTTCTCCGGAGGGTCGGACTTCAGCGAATTGCCACAAGCACTGCACGCTCCTATGCACCGCGCACTTTTCCGCCACCTCTCCGAGTTGTCACGGCGTTTCCGGACTTCGCGGGGACCACCTCGCAATGTCGTTGCGCAGCCAGCTTTGTTGTTGGAAGGAGATGTAAGCCGCGGCGATCGGGGCAGCGCAGGTGCTGGAGCGACAGCGGGTGTAGCTGATTCGCTGTTGTACGCTGATCGCGTTGGCGACGACGCAGGGAAGCCTGGCCCCGGGGGTGTCGGGAGCGCTGTGTCCGATGCGGCGACGAAGGACATGAATAGTCAAATGGCCGCCTCGCTAGCCCGCAACTTGGTGCCGGAGCTCACTGTGAAGGGCACCGATGCCATCGCAGCTGAGGCCACGGCGGTGTTGACCCAATACCTGGTCCCCATCCTAGCCCGACGACTTGCCAACCGCGTCTCGGATGAAGTGTCGTCGCGGCTTACATCGTCCCTCGCGCATGGTCTGACGCGCGAGATCCCGACTGCCTTGGCCAACAACTTGGTCGGCAACGCAAGCCTGCTACCGTTTGCCTCCAGGGGCATCGCGTCATCGGTGGTGGGGGCGCTCTCTCACACGCTTGGAGCAACACCAGCCTCCTTGTATTACGGCTACTACTGCAAGACCGCCAAGCTGTTTTGCGATTTTGCGGAGGAGGAAGAGGTGGCGGCAGGGTCTCGCCGGTACCAGGCTGCTCATTACGCCGCCTACTTTGGCCAGTACTACACCCGCGCAGCGCTGGAGGCCATGGCACGCCGGCTTGGCTTACAGCAGGAGGCAGATGGGCAATTATCGGCGAGGCAGCGCGCCCCGCAGGTATTCGCCGGCGACTCCGCCGGCACCAGCCACAACGGCCACCGTCGTGGATGAGGTGAGGTTGCGTGGTTGCTCGCTGCTGGCTTGACCTTTGGCGGGTTCGGCCAGGACGCTTCGTTCGGGCGTTGTGAGCCTTGCCCCTGGCCATCACCTCCACGATGGAGCCCTCCGCGTGGAGATGTTGCGCGGGTCATGCTGGATGCCCACTGCTGCAAGCACGAGCGCTGCAGCTCAGATACCTTTGTGCCGGCTGAGCGTTCTGCTCGGGTGGCTGCTGGATCAAATCTTCGTGAAGTCCGGGGAGAGGCGCATGTGGTTCGGCACGGGTTTGAAGTATCGGCGCATCCGCGAAAATCAAACTAAAAGCTCTCGTGTATCAATACTCGGCGACTCGAATTGCGTCGACGCTATGCTCTCCTACGTATCAGTCCAGCTGCAGGGCTGCCAGCTACACGTACGCGTACATATCATCCCCGAGATTGCACGACGTTAATGTTGGCGCTGACTTGCGATACCACATATAGGTATGCGGTAGTGCTGGTTCGGCTGCCGCCGCCTCGCAGGTGCCATCTTCCCGCTGGCATGCGCATGTGCGGCCACGTCCCCCCTGCCGCCCGATGTGTGTAGTTCATGCTCGAGCTCCGCTGACTGTGCAGGTTGAGTGACTTTCTGGCCCCCGCAAGCGGCCCCGGTGCATACCTGCCGTTTTGGTGGTGCGATCTCTTGAATTTCTTGTATTGTATACCCCGGCCGCATGCGCATACGCAGCGGATCGATGATCGATAGATACACGTGCACCGGCACTGCAGCACCCGCATATGCATGCACTCGTTTTCGTAGCTTGGAATGGTCAAGGAGCACACACACGCGGTGCACTAGTGCTAAAACTCGAGCGAAGTTGCCACCGACATTCCGACGTCGCCGTATTCCGCCGCTGAAATCTGTTACGAGGCTGCCACGCGTCGAGACGGCACTGGGCTGGCGACTGTTGCAGGCGGAACAGGCAGGTGTGCAGAAGACTCAGCGCCTGGCACGACAGATGCCGACAGCCGGTGCAGTTCAACGCCACCGGAGTCGCCAGAAGCGGCCCCATATGAGGCGCTGGCGGCGGCTTCGGAGGGGGCCGTCACTTCTGCTGCAGGGCTCCCCTCCGTGTGAGCGGAGTCCACTGGGTTGGGCGCGGCCGCTCCTAGGGGCATGCGCTGGCCGCGCGGCACGCGATACAAGCGACCAAACTCCACCGACAACCCAGGTCCAAACCCCGCCATGAAGACCTCGTCCTTGCGCGTCGAAGTCAGCACGCGCTGCAGCACGTAAAGGATGGTGGGCGAGCTCATGTTGCCGTGGCGCCGCAGCACCTCCGCTGAGTGCTCCAGGCCCTCCCCGCCGATGCGCAGCAGGGCGAACGCGTCCTGGAATGCCTTGATGATGGCCCTCCCGCCCGGGTGAATCGCCCAGGCGCAGCCCCACGCGGAGGCGATGCCGACCTTGGCCACGAGCGCGAGGCCCCGCTTCACGAAGAAGCCCGAGAGGGCGGATGGAATGGAGCGGTCCAGCCACATGTCGTACTGCCCCGGAAAGCTGCCCTGGCGCCAGGACATGGAGCCCTCCGTTCCCGGCAAGACCTCGTTCTCCATCGCCCCGAGGGCCCACTCGCAGGTCTGGGGAAGCGCAGGTTCGGCTGGCGACAACCTCTGTGCCGCCCCTGCCCCGGTGAAGCCGGCATGGGTGACGATAGCGGCGGCAGCGCCATCCGCAAAGATGGTGTTGCCGACGATCAGTTCGAGGCGTTGGTCGCGCGTCATGTGCGCCGTGCACGTCTCCGCGCACGCGACCAGCACCACCGCCCGCCCTGTGCAGTCTGCCTCCACGATCTGTTTGGCGACATACAGCGCCGAAAAGGCACCAAAGCAGCCCATAAAGTTGACTCCAAGCTTGCGAGTGGTTGGCGCCAGCCCAAGCTCGCGGATCAGAAAGAAGTCGAGGCCCGGGGCAGAGAAGCCAGTGCAGGAGTGAGTAACCACGTGTGTAACGTCGCTGGCGCTGCCGTGCTGCCACCGTGCCAACGCGTCCCTCGCGGCTGCCACGGCCATGCGCGGGGCCCCCTGCTCCCACACGAGAGCGCGGCTCCTCGGATCCCTTTCCAGCTCGCTCATGAAGTTGGCAGGGTTCCCGTCCCCAACGCACGTGTGACGGGACTCGATGCCGGAGGCAGCCACGATTTTGTCGACCTTGGCACGCAGCTCTGGGGGGTAGCCCATCGTGTCGCACTGCAAGCGAGCGTGGACGAGAGGAGCGGTGCAGCAGATGAACGGGCCGTCGAACGGCGTGCGACCGAGGCGCTTCCGCGCGCTGCCTACGCACGACTTTGAGGAACACCTTGTTGTCGCCAGACGCCCCAGCCGTACCAATCCCAATGGAGGTAACGACTGCGATGCGCTGGCCCGTCATGGCAGGTGCCCTAGTTCGCGCAAACCTCGGCAACGCCGCCCACAGAAACAGTAATGCGGCAAATCCAGCAACCAGTCCCAAAAAGACGTGGACGGGCTGCCCTGGCGATAGTACGGCAGTTAACCCTTCTGGCGCCATGTCAGCGTGTAATTAGAGGCAGGCGCCGCACCACTGCTGTGAATCGTGCGAAACAAGGCACCCACTGGAACACTGCCTCGATCGATCGGCCGCGGTCCCAGCGCAATCGGTGCAGCTGCGAAAGATTGCGGTGGCGCCAAGCTCGTGGCTCTCTTCGAGCTGTGCTGTGTGTGGGTGCCAACGCTTCGCGCTCAGCATGCCAACATTGTGCGGATGTGAATTCATATGATACGCTTAAAAAAGTCATGGGGCAAGCTGCCACCCGCGCTGACTTGCGGCTGGCGGAGTTGTTGCTCAAGCTCGGGGCCCACGCGATGCTGACCCACTTCGCACATCGCCTTGACGTTTGCTGGTGCCACGATGGACGCCGCCATCTCATCCGACATCGACGCGGCGCTCGACGTCTTGGTCAGCTCGGCGCCATCCACCGCTGCGCTGGCATCGGCGACGGAATTTCTGCAAGCTGTAAGAGGCCGAGACGATGCCCTTGTGATTGGGCAGTCGATGATTCAGCAGGCAGCTGACCGGTCGTCGATGTCTCCTGCTCGGCAACGAGCGGCAGTGTTTGTGGGTCTGTCGATGTATGAAGCCGCGCTGACGGCAACTGCGGCAGCTGCTGACTTGTCGGCGGGCAGGGACTCCCTTCTGTTCACTGTCGCCACTCTTGTCGGCCAGGGGGGCAAGATTGCCATCACGCACGCTTCGCGCCAGAAAATGGCTGGCCTGCTCGCGCGTTGCATCGAGCTGTCCTTTCCCCAGCGGTGGCCAACCATGGTGGAGCAGCTGCTGGGCATTCTCTCCGTGCAGTCTATCGCCGCCGCTGAGGTGGTGGCCACTGCCATCACCGACGTAGTGACCGACTGCAAGGAGGCAGCGGATGATCGCGCTGACGACTCGGGGTGGGAGTCTGGGGCCGGCACCGCTCGGCTGCCTGGGAGCCGAAAGGGAGAAATATTGCAAGGTCTCGTAGCGACGGCCACGGAGGTCCTGCCGCCGCTCATCTCCCTAATGCAGGCTGGGGCGGCCGTACTGCAATCGCTGAATCGAGGGGCACCGCACGCCACGCTGGCCGCTGCGGTGGCAGCAGTGCCGCCGCCGCTAGCGAGCGAGATCGCGTCCCTGGCGTCGCTGCCGCCTGCTCCTCTCGCTGCCAGTGTTGCTGCTACAGATGCCATGGTGAGGGCTGCCGGTGCAGCGTCGCAGGCAGCGGCCCGGCTCCTCGCGCTGTACCCGCCGAGCGCGTGTGTGGACAGCGCCTTCCTGGCCGCGATCTCCGAAGTGTGGTGCGCGGCAGAGCAGGCCGCCGCTGCACTCGTGCCTGGGATAGCAGCGGCTGGTCTGCGTCTCGCCGAACATGTCTGCGACGCCTTGGAGGTGGTGCTTCGCAGGCGCTGGGCCTTGTCTGCATCGCCGGCACGCGTGCCATCCGCCAGCGCTCCGCCCACCGGAGCTGAAGGCACCGCGTCCGTGGCACTGCAAGGACTTGACGCGGCAGAAGAGGCAGTAGCCTGGCTACTGCTAGACCTATCCTCGCATGTATGCAGATGCAGTATCCGGATCGCTGCACCGGACTCACATGCCCGTTTGGACATTGACGCCCTCCTGGGCTTGCGGCGGGCGACTGCTCGTCTGGCCGCTGCTGCGCTCTCAGAGCTCTGGCTGCCCCTATGCAGCACAGCCGCGCTGCGTGTTCTTGTTCCTGCCGCTGGCACGGCTCCCGCACCTGGTGCCGCTGGGGATCGGCTCCTCGCTGCCGCTGCCGCCCTCCTCGGCCCGTTGCGAGCTGCGCCGCACCAGTCACCGCCTGTAGCCGCAGGGCCGATACCAGTCGACATTGCAGCAGATGGTGTCGTCGTGTTCACCATCATTGATGCCATACGCCCGCTGTTCGCAGCCTTGCCGGCCTCAACCTCAGCGAGCATCGCCGCTGAAGGCTGCAGCGTGTGTCTTGTCGATGTATTACGCTGCGTGCCAGCGGTGTCGTCTGATACAAGCATGGGCGACGCCCTCGCATTGCACCTGCTTCCCCTGCTGGCGGCGGTTGCTATTAAGCCGGCCGGAGTGCGCGCCACAGAGCAGGGGATGCAATCTGAGCCGTTGCGGGCTGTCGATCACGCCAGCTCAGGGCTCATAGGCGATGTCAATGACTACCCGCTATCGCTCGCCAAATCTTGCGATGATTTGGTCGCGACGTGTGCGGGCCTTCGATCTGCAGCTGCCAACGACGGTGCAGAGGACGAAGAAGATGGCGATCCGCCGGAAGCGAGCGGGGGCTGCAGCATCGAGGAGCAGGCACTGCTGTTCGCTGCACGGAGACAAGATGCCTGCCACGCAATTGCAGCATTGCTGGCAGGGGTGTGCCGCGACTCACCTTCTGCCTCGGTGGCACTCACTCCTGCTGTCCTGTGTTTTCGTGACGTGTGCGCTGCTCTCGCTGCCACTGCGGTTGCACCGCAAAACTTGGATGCGGGTGTAAGGTCCCGCGGCAGCAGATCTACTGAAGAGCGAGCTGGTGATGCGTTGCAACACATTTTCTGCGATGCCTTGGTGCCTCTTCTGCGACAGCGCCACTGCGCGTCTCCGCTTTCTGCTGTCGCAGCGCTCCTGTCTGACGCCAGGGACCTGCTTTTGTCACTCATGTCCCGTTGTTCGGCCCGCTCCACAGCCACCGGTGGTTGCGGGAGCTCGTATTTGCGTGCATCCATCGCGCGCATGATAGGCGCCGCCTCCCCACTGCTCCAGTGGGATGGCTGTGCAGCGGCAGGAGTGGGCCCGGCTTGCGGCGTGCTATTGCCGACCGCTCTTCAGTACATATTTGATGCGATGGAAGAACCGATCGCGGCTGCCAGCGATGGAGTCTCCCGCGGTGCTGGGCTTGCTCTGCGACAGGTGGCTGCGGCTGCGCTGACTCGTATCGCGCGTGGAGTTCCTGCGCTGCTTCTGCCCCTTCTCGCCCCCATCACGGAGAAGGTTGGTGCCCTGCTCTCCGCCGGCAGCGAGTTGCCGGCGTACGCTGCTCTGTCCCTCCGTGCGGCGATGGCCGCCATCGCAGCCGTGATGCCTGACCGCTCTGCCAGTGCTGCTTTCATTCACCACCTGCTGGCCGAGCCAATGTCTTCGCTCCAGCCCTTCGCGGCGGACGGAGCGGGAGAGACGCCATCGAAGCTTGCTGCTTCGCTGCTGTCATCGGTGGGCCTTCCAGCCGGGGGGTTATCCGCAGTCCCCACTGATTCTCTTGGCCACAGGACAGCTGCGGCCTGCGTTGCCGCGATGCAACTCCTTACACTTGCGTGTCGCAGCATACTGACGGTTCTCCGGACGTTTGCAGTTTCTGCACCAGCCCCTGTCCCTGAGCTGCAGGCCATGTGGTCTTACTACCTCACGCCTGTAGCGGTGTTGGTTTCTGCTGTGCGCGCATTGTGGCACCCAGGCTTTCTAGAGGGCGAGGTAGACGCCTTGGTCGAAACAGTGATGATAGGTGGGACCAGCGGCCCATCTTCCTGTGCGCTCTCTGCAGGCCAGGCCGCGTGCTTAGCCGGCCTGCTCTCCCCGACCTTGCCGCACGTTGTTAGTTCCGCGCCTGGGGAGGGTGAAGAAACTGGGCTGCCACACTGCGCGCCTTCACGGGTCTCGGAATCGGCTGAAGTGATCCTCCTGCGGAAAGATGGACGCCTTGGTGACATGGCCCTCATCTTACAGCCTCCGGCTGCCGAGCTCTCTCGATGGTGTAGCGCCTGGCTTGCCGAGCTGCTGTCCGTCGCTTTGCGCTGCGTGGTCCTCCCTCTCCAGATTCCGAACCAGGTTTCTGCCAGTGGGGAATGCTTCCTTGTCGGCTACCTCGCGACGACCGTTCCCGCGTTGCTTTCGACAGATGCTCCCGTTCCTTTGCACGTCCGTTCAGCGTTATTGGAAGGGTTAGGAACGCCAGCTGCGGCCTTTCTTAAATCCTCCGGTGTTTCCCGTCCCGCATGGTTGAGTCTGACGAGAGCCCTGCTGCAGTTTTGCACAGCTTCCCTGTCGGCATGCCAGTCGGCAGAAGCTGCGCTTGTATCTGTTGGGGCGGGCGGTGCAAGTGGCACCTCCTTCCCGATCGAAGTCGAACGTGCGCTCGTGGGCCTGCCCCCGGCGGCGGCACGTGCAGTATCTACGACTGGCGGCGTCGATGATGTGGGTGTTCGATCCGCCATTCATTACCAAGCGGTTGTCATGGAGCTGGCGGTAACCACGGCCTGTGAGATTCTTCTTGGCCCCCCGACCGCGGGCCTGATATGTCCGCCGGCGGGGCAACGTGTCCGGGGATTTGCTGCTGTGCTGAAGGACGTGGAGGAGGCGCTGAAGTGCCGGAGGGATGTTCGGACAGGGGCGCAGGACACCTTGGCCGCTACAGTCCCCTTGGTGCGAATTATGGTTCTGAATTCCGTCCCGTCCGCCATTCCTGCGAGCGCCGATGTGCTGTCATCAGCTGAGGCGATTGGCCTCTCCACGCTCGCTTCTGTCTGCTCCGTAGTTTCGGAAGTCTTTACATCAGCCATGGGAAGATTCAGCCGCCACCTCCCAGCAGGGTTGCTGCGCGCCGCTGACGGTGTGAGTGCTTCCGCACTTCGGCTCGCAGCGGTTGACCACGCCCTGGCTTCACGCGCGTGCAAGCTCTTCAAGCAGATCCATAAAGAGTCGTTGCGACCTGCCCCCGGAGCTGACGACCACGCACTGGTCGAGCAACAGTGCTTGCTGCAGGCGGAATTTGCAGATGCAGCATCTGCCGTCACCACCCTTCGGAATGGCTTACTCCCGCGTGCTATTTCTAGTTTTGATTCGTGGGCCACGGCGATGCTGCAGCTGTTGCTGCTGACTGAGGCCGGTGGCGTGCTCCTCTCGCAGGCGGGAGGTTTGGTTGTCCCGCCCTCGGCCTCCCGAAGTGCTGCAGATGGACCACTGGTGGGCTCCCTCTCGCCAACGCCATCGCTCGCGCTTGTCGCAGACGCCATTGCGGGGCTCTATGCAAGTTGCGGCGCAGGTCATGGCTACCTGCTGGACACCGGTGGTGGCTCGGGGAGTGCTGGGCTGCTCGCCGCGGCAGTCGCGGCGCCTGAGATTGCGTGCGTTGGCCCCTTGAGCACGTGCAGTCTTCGCAGCACACTACATGCTGCGTGCTCTGCGGCATCTCCGTACGCGTCAACAGCTGTGGATCAACTCCGCAGCAGCTCTAAACCAGTGCGAGCAGGGATCACGTCAATGATTGACGCCTCTGAAGCCAGGTTCATCGCCACCCTGGCGTCCGGTGGGCCCGACGCTGCTGTGGCTGCTCTGGACCGATTGCATTCGCCGATAGAATGGGGCCTGCCCATTTCCGCGGGCCAAACGTTCCTGCAGTCACACTGTGCTGTATTTCGCGGTGCACTGACTGGTGCGTGTGACATCGGGGCCTACCGATGAGCTGCCTGATCGACAAAGCAGGACGTCCGTGCTGAATTTATTCCTTCTATGTGTGACTATTTCCTGTAATTGTATTGCAGGTCTGCGACGGTGCTTCGAGATTGGCGGCATTGCGACGCCTGCGATCACCGCAACTTCTGGCAGTGATGCGTCCTCCGTGTTGGGAGTTGGCGACTCGAACGCGACCAGTCGTCGGGTCCGTGCGCTGCCGGAGAAGCTGGTTCTATCGGCGCGCTCTATCTTCTCGCGTACCCAGGTGAAACCAGACGTGCATAGCTCCACCGGCACGGATATGCCGCTGCTGGCCGGGCTGTTCGGCGGAGACGACGTGTAGCGGCCACGGGAGGGACGCCGGCGCCCGGGCCCCGGGGGCGTCGACACGCCACTTTCGTTGGGAAAAGGCGCTTTTATGTTGTCGGCACGTGAATGCTGCATCTGCGCGCGCACGTGCTGTTCGCCAAGGCTGGTCGATGTCGACGTCGCGATCACCCCGTGCGCGTTGTCGACTTTGAAGAGCATTCACGTGCACGCTCGTGCTCCGAATTTTCCGACCTCGCTCAACTTTCCAATTCGCCTCGCGCGATGAGTCGAAGTGGGGCTAATTTATATGTGCGTGGTCATGCATCCGTTCGGTATACGGAGCGTGAATACATATGCATGTACCTGCCCGGGCATGGGGCCCCAGTTGCAATTGCATCACGCAAGAATTCGAACATATGCATGGGCATGGACGTTTATTCTAGCATGTACGTACACATGTTGGCCAGGCCTCGAGGACTCGAATATTTATTAATGCATGAGCTCGAGTCGACCTTCGCGATCGAATTCTCAGTCGCCGTGTCCGCTGTCTACGTATGCGTGACTTCGATCGCGAAGCTAAAGCGCCGGCTAGCCACTTGCACTGCATCGATCAGGGACGCCAATTGAGATGTCGATGTGGCGCGAGGCATCAACGCAGCAACGTCGGCGTCAGCAGCCTGTGCCTTCCCGGGCAGCGAAAAGGCTCGGCGCCGCGAGAGTCGCCCACGTGGCCGTCACTCACCAGAGGGGCTCCACAAGCCCATCAACAAATACCCGCAAGCCACCGCTGCCGCCAGCCCCGCCCCCACGTGCAGCCCTGCGGGTCCTGCCCCGCTGCTGACCGTGAGTTGTTGGTCGGCCGCTGACGTCGTGGTGACGAAAGGGTAAAAGAGGTCCGAGGGGAGCGGAGGGACTACAGGAGGGGCGGGCGGAGTGAAGTCTTGCGTCTGGGCATCCATTGGCACCCACGTTACGGTGCTGCGCAGGGAGAATACCTGAGTGGCGTCCCCCGCATACGCCAGTGACGCGCTGCTGGGCAGCGAGGACCCGTTGGTGGAGCCGCCGCCCTCCCTCGTCCACCGCCACGTGTCGGTGACGTAGCGATACCGGGCTGCCAAGATGCGCTGCTGCGGGTTGCCCGCTTCGCCCACGCTCCCCGTGAGGAACTGCACGTCAACGCCTGCAACAACGCCGCGGCAAGCCCCTGTCGTGGCGTCATACGAAGCGGCTGCGGGTGCGGCTGCGGGGGCTGCGAGCGGCACCCAGTGCCACGCTTTCAAGGGGTCCGCAGCGCCAATAGTCCCCACGTGGGTGGGCAGCAGGCGTCCCGCAAGCGCTTGAAGCAGGCCGGTGCCGGTGGGGTCCACGCTGCCCAGGCCTACGAAGGGGAGCACGGAGGCAGGGGAGCTTGCGCAGAGCGCCGCGAACTGGGCCTGCGAGAGGCGCACCTGGCAGCCCACCACGGCATCCTCGCCGAATGTGACGGGGACGGGCTGCGCAGGATCCGCAGCAAAGAGGGACGCGGAGGCAAACGGCTGGCTCGGCGCGGCGGGTAGTGCCATGCAGGCGCCGTCTGCTGCCGACCCCCGCAGGTGTAGGCCCATGAGTGCCGTCCCGACCCCTGTCGCGTTGGAGGCGGCTGCGGCGAGCAGTGCAGCGGAGAAAGCAGGCACGGAGCGCGCGACGGCCTTCTGGTCGGAGGCCGAGGCGGAGGAGACAGGTGCACCCGAGGCGGTGGTCATCACCCCGGCCAGCACCGCGCTGCCGGGCAGGTAGCCAGGGTAGCCGCTGCGGTCCGTGGGCAGTGCGTTGTCAGCGGACAGGCTCGTGGCGATGGCGGCAGCGGATGCGGCGTCCGGCACGAAGGTGACTGTGGTAGCGAGGGGCAGCGAGACAGCCGTACCCGCTTGGTAGCTGGCTGCCGGCTGGGTCAGCGGAGCGAGAACCACGTCGGCGACCGCTGCGGTGATGGTGGAGGCAGCGTCAGAGGCAGCAATGCGGTAGGACAGGCCGACGAGGGCGTTGGCGCAGGTCGCCGACCCGTCCGGGCCCACACTGAAGGCAGTGGCGGCAGCTGCGGCAGCGCCCGCGGCTGCGTCCAGGAGCGCCAGGGAGCCATTGGGCAGCAGGGCAAAGACGGAGCCGACAGCCACAGGCACGAGGGAGGCGGGGGCAGAGGGCGACGCCTGGGGGGAGCTGCCCAGCAGCAAGGCGGTGGTGTAGTAGGCCGCGGAGAGGGAGGCGCAGGCCTCGGGGGAGAGCGGAGTGCTGCGGGTGCAGGTGCGGAGGGGCTGGGACACACGGAAGGCCACGCGAGACCCCGCGTCGCCCTGGAAGCTGCACGAGCCGCCGCCGGGTTGCCCAGGCGCAACGGCGGGCAGCGACCAGTAGCCACCGCCGAAGCTGCGGAGCGGGTTCGAGGGTGAGGTGTCGCCGCCTGCGCTGGCGTAGGTGGCAGCGGGGATGGCAGCCCCCACGTCGAAGAAGGCAGGCTGCGAGGCGGTGACGGGTACGCTGCGGGCGGCGGCCTGGTACGAGTACGCGGGGGCGTAGGCGGGGCTCGAGAGGAGGGAGGCATCCTGCGCCCCCGGATCGCTGTAGTAGCTGCCCCGCAGCGGGTTGTTGTCCGCGGCGATGCACAGCACGCGCTCTGCGCCGGGCTGGTTTTGCAGCACCATGCTGCGCGAGGTGCGGGAGGGAGCATGCGAGCGCGGGGCGCAGGGTGAGCGCGGCCACGCGCGCGGTACAGTCGAGCAGCAGGCATGCGAGCCAACTCACCGAGCCCGCGGGTTGACGTAGACGAGGGAGGACTGGTCCCTGCCCACGTCCACGCAAGTGCTGAGGGTAGCGTTGAGGGAGCCATCCGGCAGGCAAGCGCCAAGGGCTGTGAACCTCGCCACCTCGGCAGTTGTGCACTGCAAGCGACGGCGTCCGGTAGAGAGCATGGTCGTGACGCCACAGGGCGGACTGATGGGCGCACACGAACGGGGACACGAACACGCGCAAAAGACGCACCTCCGGATCGCAGCAGCAGTTCGGATCACACGCGTCTGCGTGAAGGTTACACACACACGAGCAGGTGTACTTGGTGCACGGGCTGCAGAAGGCAAGCAAGACGCAGGTGGTGGGCCCGAAGCGAAGGGTCTTGAGGCTCGCGCATGTACCACACAGGCCGCGTGTTCGTGCACCGTCGAGTGACCGACATATCTGTTGTGACGCAAGAGCACCCCGGCGGCGGACTCTCAAGGGCCGTTGGCGCCGAGCCGATCGTGGGAACTTGTGCCCATGGAATGTATTGGCCTTGCCCGCTCACTCCGCCCGCAGCGGCGAGCAAAAGCAGGGCGACAATCATGGCGTGGCACCGTGAACCTGACGAGCGCAAACGCGGGCTCTTTTCTTTTCGGACGGGGTGCCCGCACGTTGCGGACAGCGTGAACAGCCTTGCTTCCGTGCGACGACGCTGCGATGGAAAATTACATACGTGGATTGTAGAGCGAGCGTGTTCCAGCGCAGACCCACTTGGTTTCGAGCAAGCTCAGCGGGGCATGGACGCAGCAACTCGGAGCTGCACTCGGAAGTCAGACGTCAGACGCCGAAGAATGAACGTCAATGCGGGCCCGGGGCTCGCCGAGCTCACTTGTCTCAGCAGAGACGAGACACCTGCTCGGAGAAGCGCTATCCCTTGCGTGTTTTTATTTTTGTCTGCTGGCATCGCTGGGGCATGAGGCGAATGCCGCATCAACGACCGTTGAATCGAGGTTGGCTGCTGCGGGCAGCGGCTGCCGCGCTAGTATGGTCGTCCGCCACGGCAGGAAGCACGTTCGCTGTCACCCTCTGCCCCGCCTCCCAGACGGTATTTGACTCCGCAAGCTTGAGCTGTAGCAGCTGTGGTTCCACGTCGCGTGTGCCTTCGAATCGCTCGCTGGACGTGTTCGGGAATGCTCAGCAGTGTTCGTGTGCGAACGGATTAGTGCAGACGGCCGTCGCCTGTGACCCAAGCTCCTTTGCGGGCTGTGGGGTCGACACGTGCTCCGGGTGTACTGCGGGCAGCGCGCCTTCAACGACGAATGCCACACTGTGCCTCCCCTGCGGCGCCTCAACCGCTGGAGTAGATGCTTCCACGGGGGACTGCACATGTGGGGCATTGGCTGCGGCCGGAACGCACGCCCTTGTCGAGCGCAGCGCGACTGGAGTCGTGCAAAGCTCAAAAGAGTGCGTGGCCTGCCCCGCCAGGTCTCGCGTCTTCAGTAATGCGGTGCCTGCAGCACGCATCGCTGCTGATCCGTATCGCTGTGTGGGCTGCAGCGACCCGGTTGCCACCATGACGGCTTCGGGCGAGTGTGCGTGCGATGCGGGCTACCGCACCGCAGGTGTGGTGGGCGTGTTCCCCTGGGCGGCCGTGTCCTGCCTGCCGGCCGCCTCCGCCGCTGCCGTGCTCAACGCGTATCCGGAGTCTGCAGCCATCGCCGTGTCGTACTACTCCGTGCAGCTGGCGTCGGCCAAATCTGCCACGTCCTCGCTATTGGGCAAGACCAGCAAGGCGTTTCAACACCTGTACGCGTCGGCTGCCGTCGGGTGCCTCAATCGCAAGCCCGGCACGCGCGACGATGCCTGCCAGGCGCTGGCCAACTTGTGCGTGCTGCAGCTGTACAGTCCCACGGCCACCGTGTGCGCGCTGTACACAGCCGTGTACAACGCCCGCAAGGCTGCCGTGAATGGGTTTCAGGGCTGGCCCGGTGGCGGCCTGCCTTTCCTCACCTACTCCGCGTCCGAGGCCCGCGCCGTTGCCAGCGACCCGGCTCTCACGCGCCCGATGTCCTTCGACGAGGCCAAGGAGGCGGGCACCAGCGACACGCTGCAGTTCTTCGTTGCCCGCTACTCCCTCAACGGCACCTTCCTCGGGATTGCGCGGCTGCGGAACCAGCTGGAGGGGTTCTGCGCAGCGGCGGCGGCAGCGGCGGTGCCGACTGCCTCCAGCGGGGCAGCAGAGTGGTCGAGCAGCCGTGTGACCACACCGTGGCTGGGGTTCGGCTACGGGTACTCGACCGTGTTTGCCTGCGATCTGAACCTGCTCGCAGCCTCGCCCCTCGCCACCGACCCGGTCTTCTACGACCTCTACGTGAGGGACCTGGCGGCAGACGCAGCCCAGGTTGCCGCAGCCGCCCGCGCCGCGGCGGGCGGTTCGTCGGCCGCGTCATCGAGCGCCTCCGGGGGCGCTGCCGCCGGCCTCCCGCTCACACTGTATCCGGTGCCCGTGGCCATCACGAATTACGTTGCTGCCGACGGCTCGACTCCCAACGTGAATAAGGCCAGCGCATCGGAGGCAGACGACGTGTACGCGCGCCGCTTCACGCTCGTGGAGGCGGTCAGCGGCATAACGGCTGCGGGCGCGGCCTCCGAGGTCCTGCGATACGCCTCGTCTCTGCGCCTCACCGTGCGGGCGCTGCGGGACGGCAACAACCGGCCCACTCTGCTCTCCCCTCCCGTGCTCACCATCACCTACCGCGAGCGGCTGACCGCCGAGGTGGCTGCCGCGGCATCAGACGCCTCCCCCAACAGCATGGCCGTGGATGCGACGGCGTTCGCCGTTGAGTATACGTCGGAGAACGCAGACTACGGGCGCACCGTGCTCGCCCTCGCAGTGTCCCTCGGCATGCTGGTGCTCGGATGGGCCTTCGTGAGGGTGGCTGGCTGGATCCGCATGAACGCACGCACACCCTTCGAAGCGGCCATCGGCCTCGTGCACGTGGCCAAGCTCGGCGAGCACCTGCTCACGTCCTTCGCGCCCGCATACTTTTGGTTCCTGTGGGCCATCTGCCTGTACTGGCTCGTCTTCTTCAAGCTGCAGACCGCAGTGTACATCCTGCTGCCTGTGGACCGCCCCGGCTACGTCGACAACGAGTACGTGCCCTTCACCGCCGCACTCACCACCGTCTTCATCTGCTACCTGATGCGCGTGTTGTTGGCCATCTACTACCAGGGTGCGTGCTGCCTTACCTTGCGGCATCCAACCCGAGTGGAGCATGATTCTTTCGGCTTATCTGCATCATTTCCGGCTGGCGCCTCGAGTTTCGTTTCGTTTGCCCGTCAATCTGCCAACCGCCTCGCTCCGTCCCATCGTTCGCCTCTGCTACCGCCTGTCCCCGCTGGCTCCCCCTCTGCGTGCAGTGCGTGTGGACCTGTTCTTCGTCGACTGGGAGAAGCCGCGCGGTGCGCTGGTGCGCACAGGGGGCGACCACGAGGCAGCCCTCGGCAAGCAGGTGGCGCCAGGGATGCCAGGAGGTGAGGAAGCACGGACC
>Ga0208629_100465_pt1 | contig 19706 bp, 16 predicted proteins | sample LakWasMet19_HOW5_2_FD_183865 | JGI IMG/M metagenome (GOLD analysis project Ga0208629, IMG submission 183865) | Freshwater sediment methanotrophic microbial communities from Lake Washington under simulated oxygen tension - Sediment Metagenome... | ecosystem: Environmental > Aquatic > Freshwater >... | reverse complement strand
TTATTGAAAAAACAGCCCAGGACATTAGCTGCGAAGTCATTTACGGCGGCGAGTTAAAAAACAACAAGGGTATCAACCTGCCCGGCGTTAATGTGTCCTGCCCGTCATTAACCGACAAGGACCGGGCGGACGCATTATTTGCATTGGACTTGGGCGTTGATTACCTGGCGCTGTCGTTCGTCAGAAAGGCGGAAGACATTACCGACCTGCGCCAATTGATTATTTCCAGCGGCTACGACACCCACATCATCGCCAAAATTGAAAAACCGGAAGCCTTGATTAACGGCCAGGACATCATTAACGCCTCCGATGCGATCATGATTGCCAGAGGCGATCTGGGCGTAGAGCTGCACCCGGAAGACGTGCCGATTGCCCAGCACCAGCTCATTAAAAGCGCGCGGGCATTGAACAAACCGGTCATCGTCGCCACCCAAATGCTGGAATCGATGATAGAAAACTCCAGACCCACTCGCGCCGAAGTGACCGATGTTTCCAATGCGGTTTATTGTTCTACCGATGCGGTGATGCTGTCCGGAGAAACGGCGGCGGGCCATTTTCCGGTTGAAGCCGTTGAAATGATGTCCAAAGTCATCTATCAAACCGAAGCGTTCATGAGGGAACAGGATGTTTTCGGTAAAATGGCGCACCGGGATAACGAACAAAAACCGCTGCCCTTCGGCGATGCGGTTGCCGATGCGACCGCCCAGCTTTGTTTCGACCTGCATGCAAAAGCCATCGTCAGCATTACCAGCGGCGGCATGTCGGTGGTGACCTTGAGTTCGGCAAGACCCGCTGCGCCGCTGATAGCCATCAGCGCCAACAAATGGGTTTGCCAACGGATGAATCTATACTGGGGCGTTATACCGATACACGCAGAGGATGCAGGCCATGCCCACCCCAATAAACTGGCCCGTCATCACGCCCTTGCAACAAAGCTGGCCAACGAAGGCGATAACGTCATTGTTGTCCGTGGTTTTCACCAGGATGGCCAGTTGAGTTCACCGACCATCACCCTGCTGACGCTTTGATTTTTCATTACAGAGCCAAGTATATTTCCATTTCGGCGCCGACTACACCAAGCCTTAACTATCCGACGACTTCCACCTGCACCAGATTGTCAGAGAACGTTGGAGCATTGCCCATATTAACAAGTTCAGCCGAGCTGATACTGTTAACCGTGCCTTTGTTTAATTGCCGCCAATAACCGAGCGTCGCGACGATCAATCCCGGCTTCACATCCTCAGTGATCCTGGCCTGGCCTTCAAAAGCGCCTCGGTCATTGAAGACCCGGACAGCGTCGCCATTATTGATGTTGCGATCATCGGCATCGAACGCATTAATCAGCACGAATTGTTCGCCCTGCCCTTTGATTTTATGTTCCATATTCGCGTAGCAGGAATTAAGAAACCCGTGGCTTTTTGGCGAGACGATATTTAATGGATATTTTTTGGCCAGTTCAGGGTTGGTTGCTGCCGTTTCTCTTGACGGCACATAATCCGGCAATGAATCCAGCGCTTCGCCGGGCTGGAATCCCTCATACATCTGACGAAAAGGCCCGGCGACAAAATTCGTTGCGCCTTCTATTTTAAATTCGCATTTACCTGACGGCGTCGGGAAATTGCCCGTTTTGTGGGGCGCACGGTTATCTTTGGTGCCCACGTTAAGGCGGGCAAAACCCTGTTCACGCAAATAATCCAGATCGATTCCCTGACAAGCGGGCGAATCCCAATCTACATAATTCTCCAGGCATTCCGCATCCGACCATTTGAAGTTCTGTTCTTCATACCCCATACGCGCAGCCAAGCGCCGGAAGATTTCGTTATTAGGAATAGCCTCACCCGGCGACTCTACACATTTGGCATTGTAAGTCAGATAGAGATGCCCCCAGGACAAGATCATATCTTCCATTTCCGCGCCCATTGACGCGGGCAACAGAATATCGGCATAAGAGGCCGTATCGGAAATAAAATGTTCCGCCGAAACCAGAAACAGCTCTTCGTTCATTAGGCCTTGGACGATTTTGTCGGTCTCCGGCGCTTGCGTAACAGGATTTGCATTCCAGCACATGACGGATTTAATCGGCGGACCTGCCGGCGGCTCATCGGTCAAGGCTCGGCCAATCTGTAAACTATTGATGACGCGAGTTCCTTCCGGAATCAAATCCGGCCGGCAAATGACATCAAACCGGTAGGGGTGCTCCCAGACGGGAAACTGCAATGCGCCGCCGCCGACATGGCGCCAAGCTCCCGTCAAGGCGGGCAAACAGCAGACTGCACGGATGGTTTGACCGCCGCCGTAATGTCTTTCAAGCGCCACTCCCAGGCGAATTGCCGAAGGTTGCGTGGCGGCGTATTCGCGAGACAGGGTACGAATCACGTCCGCAGGTATTCCGGTAATGTGTTCCGCCCATTCAGGGGTACGCGTTTTTGCTCTATCTGTTAATGCTGCAAAACCGACCGTGTAATTATCGACATAATCCTGATCGACCAAGCCTTCTTCAATGATCGTATGGATCATCGCCATTGCCAACGCGCCATCCGTCCCCGGCTTGGGCGCAATATGCCAATCGGCTTCCTTAGCCGTTTTAGAGGCATAGGTATCGATCACAACGACTTTCGCCCCCTGTTTCTTGGCTTCTTTAATAATATGCCAATGATGCAAGTTGGTGCTGACCGAATTACAGGCCCAGATAATAATGTATTTGGCATGAACAAAACTTTCAGGGTCGACGCCGGCAGTCGGGCCCACGGTCAAGAGCCAGGCGGTACACGAACCTTCGCCGCAAAAGGTACGTTCCGTGACCGTAGCGCCCATGCGATTAAAAAAAGCATCGCCTCCATTCAGTCCGTGAACAAGCCCCTGATTGCCTAAATAGCTGTAGGGAACAATCGCCTGCGGACCGTGCTCGGCAATAATGGCCTGCCAGCGAGTAACGACTTCATCCAATGCCTCATCCCACGTGATGCGCTCGAACTGTTTACTGCCTTTGGGGCCGGTGCGGCGCATTGGATATAACAAGCGATCAGGATGGTAATGGCGTTTTTCGTAATCTTTCAATTTAACGCAGAGACCGCCCCGCGTCATCGGATGGTCCGGATTCCCTTTGACGCCTATCAGCTTGCCACCCTCAACCTCAAACACCATTGAGCAGGTATCGGGACAATCATGCGGGCAACCGCCGTGATGAGATGTTTTTATTGCTTCAATCATTGTATATTTCCTCGATACACGCATATCAAAAGGGTAGAATCCATAGCCACAATGTCCATTTAGGATAGGGTCGGTAATAATAAACTCATCGTTCCCACGCAAAGCGTGGGAACCCTAAGTGGACGTTTTTTTAAAAACAGCTTATTATGGCACCACAATACAGACCGGTCGGTCTATTATTAATTGTAGTATACCGTTCAGTATAATTACAATATTTTTATCATCCTGAAGTTTACCCATGCCTATCAATCTGCAAGAAAAAATCCTGCAAACTGCATCAGAACTATTCTATAGCCAAGGAATCAGGGCGACGGGCGTCGATGCTATCGTCAAAGCCGCGAATACCACAAAAATGAGTCTTTACAAGTATTTCCCTTCCAAGGACGATTTGGTAATTGCATTTCTACGCAAGCGCGATGAAGACTTTCGAACGTGGTTTGTCGATCAAGTTAACAGTAAAGCGGACAACCCCAAAGGGAAGTTATTGGCAATTTTTGATGTGATTGGCGAATGGATGGATATTCCCGAGTTTCGGGGCTGCGCCTTTATTAATGCTTCCGCTGAATTTCCGCTTGAGGGCAATCCTGTGCATCAAGTTTCCGCAGAATTTTACGATAAATTTCGAACCTATATTACCGACTTAGCAAGGCAATGCGGATCGAAATCCCCTGAAAACCTGGCTGTTCAGCTAAGCCTGCTTATCGAGGGCGCTATTGTCTCTGAGCAAATGAAGCGCAACTCAGGCTCAGCCGAACAGGCCAAGCGGGCAGCCGTTTTGCTTATCGAGGGAGGCCTACAGTAACTGTTTACCTATATTATCTATATCCCCGCCATCCGTAATAAGCAATATAGCAATAACAAAGCACCGGGATAAAAAACGCTTGTTGAATGCCGATCCGGTCGGCGAATAATCCTTGCACGACAGGAAGAATAGCGCCGCCGACAATTGCCGCGCACAAAATCCCCGAGCCCTGCCCGGTATGTCTGCCCAAACCGCTGACCGCCAGTGAGAAAATGGTCGGAAACATGATCGAGTTAAACAAGCCGACCGCAAGCAGCGTCCACATCGCAACGTGACCGCTGCCGAACATGGTCATTAAAACCAACAGCGCCGCCGCTACCGCGTTAAAGGTAAGCGCTTTGCCGGGCCGGATTTTTTGCATGACTGCCGCGCCGATAAATCGCCCGACCATAGCGCCGCCCCAATAAAACGACACATACTTTCCGGCCTCTTGTTCCGCCAATCCGGCAATGGCGGGCTCGCCGAGAAAATTGATCAAAAAACTGCCGATCGATACTTCCCCCCCGACATAAACAAAAATGCCGATTGCGCCCAAGACCAGATGCGTGTAGCTCCAGGCGCTCTGATGAACATCCTCTTCGCCGCCTGAAAGCCGCACGTCGGCCGCTGCAATCCTGGGCAATTTGATCAGCGCAAACAGCACCGCAATAAAAAATAAAACCGCGGCAAGCAACAGGTAAGGAACCTGCACAGCGGCAGCTTGCGCCGCTTGGTAAGCCGACAATTCGTCAGCGTTCAGCAGCTTGATTTCATGCGCCGTTTTAACGGCAGTGGCAAGGATAAATAACGCGCCGAAATAAGGAGCGATAGTCGTACCCAGAGAATTAAACGCCTGAGTCAGGGTCAATCGGCTGGACGCGGTTGCCGGATTGCCTAATATGGCGACATACGGATTTGCGGCGACCTGCAACAAGGTAATGCCGGATGCCAACACAAAAAAAGCCGCCAGAAATAACGGGTAGGAATGCGAACTTGCGGCCGGATAAAACAGCAAACAGCCGATGCCCGCTATGGATAACCCGGCAATGATGCCGCCTTTGTAAGCGATTTTTTCGACCAAATAGCCGCTGGGAACGGAAACGACAAAATAAGCGGTAAAAAAGCAAAATTGCACCAACATTGCCTGGGTGTAATTCAGGGTGAATACCGCTTTCAAATGCGGAATCAAAATATCGTTCAAACAGGTTATAAAACCCCAGATAAAAAACAGCGAAGTTAATATTGTTAACGATCCTAAATAAGGATTTTTCTCGGAACTACCGGTCAGGTCGGCTGGGTTGATCATAATTTTATTGGATTATGCGGGTAGGATGATATTTACCGCCTTAGCGCAGTATAAAATTTTCAACTGGCGTAATGGAGGCGTCCGAAATGAACAATAGCGTAATTAATCATGGGTAAACCCCCGGCTCTGCCGCTTACACGTGTAGGTTTTTTTAAAAAAGTATAACGAGACATAGCGTTACGGTAAATTGATGAGTGTCAAGCTATCCACGCAAGCAATGAAGATGTCCTGTACAGTTCCGTCACTGTTCCGAGAGGATTACTACCCTTGAGACAACAAAATGTGTTGCCTGAAGTCATTCATGTCTTGATTGTCAACACGATCATAAATAGCTTCAACCGTCAGCGTAAAACCAATTGACTCAAACGTAACTGAATCCCCCAGAAAAAAATATTCAGATTGCCAATGGTTACTTCTACGCAGTACTTGCACGGAAACAATATCCTGTTCTATCAATACATATTCTTGCACAGAAGGTAAGTTAATGTATTGAATGAGTTTTGTTGTAAGATCACGTTTTCTGGTCGAATTAGATAACACCTCAACAATAATCACAGGCGATGTTGAGAAATAATCATTGCCTGCCATTTTGTTGCAGTCCACCAGAACATCGGGATAAACATAGTTTTTGCCTAAGCGTACTTTCATATCGGCCATGTAAGTAGTACAGGGCTTACCTTTCAAATGAATACTAAATTCACGGGCAATATTCATCGAAATACAATTGTGGTTATGCATGGCCCCTGCCATCGCATAAATCTGACCGTCGATATACTCGCGCTTGGTCTCCGATGTCAGTTCGCTTTTTAGGTACTCTTCTTCGGACAAGAAAGCGCTTTCAGGTTGATGAGATTGGGCCATGGCAATGTTCTCCGGTAGATCAGTCTGTTTTATTACAGAGTTCATGTTGATTGCCTTGTATTGTCATTAAAAAACACAGAGAAAACAAGCCCGGTAGGGAGTCGTTTTCCCTGGTGGGCTAAGATCGGAATTCTGATGGCAATAACCACACGCCATCAATCAACGCCGTAAAAGGGATATGCTTTGACTGAAGCTGAGTGCCATTGCTGACAAGCCCAGTTCGCTGTGATTCAACCGTAATATGCACCCTGAGCATTGTGAAGTATTCGATTGCGAATAGATCCACTAACGGTTAAAAAGCGATAAAAAACAAATCCATCGTACCTCGTCAGAATTTGCCTGCCATCTGCGCCTTAAGTTCTACAGCGGCCATCGCGTAGCCGCCATCGTTACCGTCGACGAAATGCACATGTCCACCCTCTTCAAGTCGCCTCAAAAAACAGGTCATTAGCGCAGTGGGCGAAGCATGCAACCCAAAGTAAATCGTTCCGGCGGCCCGCTCGCGTTCGAGTAAAGCGCGTATAGCCTTCTGCATCTCAGCTGAGCAGTCAATGACCATGCGTAGCGTTTCATCAAATTTCCTGAAATCGGAATGAGCCGGCAACGAATCGATATATTTGTCGATGTCTATATTCGCAAACTTGAATTTCAGCAAACGAAGGATGCGCACCAGGATCATTTCAGCAGCGATTTTGCAAATAGCGAGAAAAAAATAACGCGGCCCTTGGATACGCGCCTCAGCCCGCGCCGCCCGCCAGATACGTTCGGCGCTAAGCCGGCGTATCTTGATCGGATTGGCCTCGGGCGCTTCGAGATCGACTATCTTTTCGATCTCGGCAAGCAGCCGATGCAAGGTCGCCAGCGCCTGTTCGCCCTTCTCGCAGGGACGCACGAGAATCGACAGCATAGCGCCGCGTGCGCTCTTTAACGGCGCCCAGCGGCAGGAAAGCCCTTTGATAGCATCGGCCTGATCGTGATATGCATGCTCGGCGATAACGCCGCGCCCGGACTTGACCCACTTTTCTGCCGATGAGAGCCCTTCGCCGCTAAAAAAGGCGATTGAGGGGCCGCCGGGTAACATAAAACGAGCAACGCTGATCGGAGTCCCGGCCGCAATGAGTTCGCTATGCTCAATCAATCCGGTGACCAGTTTGAGTCCGAACGCCTCGAAGACATGGGCGCGAGCAGCGCTGAGTACGCGCTCAAGCTCGGCTCGTCGTTCGCCCGGCACCAACGCAGTGGCGCCATCGCCGCCGAACACAAACGGAAAATCGGTGGTGCCCAAAATATTGGCTAATGCCACGATGGTCGTCGCGCCCGCCATATTGACCCATTTGTAATGACCGGCTTTGATAGCGTCGGTCGAGCCGCGCACATCGCTGATCACCACCAGCCAATCGCCAGGGGCTTGCCGATAAAACTCGGGGCGGGTGAAGTCGATGAAATCGGTGAAAGGTTTCAGTTCAGTGTAGAAGTTAAGCATAGACATATCAGTCGCGTAGATTGGATACATAGTTCCCACGCTCCAGCGTGGGAATTCAGTTCGTAACGCTCCAGCGTTACGAAATACCACCAGCAGAAAACACCTCGACCGCACAAAGTTCCGGGACGCTGGAGCGTCTCTACTACTGCGTTCCCACGCCGGAGCGTGGGAATGATACAACCTTATTCGTTAGGCCTCATTTTATTACCGTACCTTCAGTCGACTTTTGGTGATTGGAACTCCAGGGCAATACCTGTCACGCAATGTTTTGACGAGAATTTCTTGGGCATCATTTATTCTTGGACCGAGAAGGATTTCCATCTCTTCAATAGCGGATTTATCGAGTGGCAAGTAGTGTGCAGTTTCAAGTACTGGATACTCTTCGAGATCCAGTATTATATTTCTATCGTTTGAACCATGTTGCACTCGAATTTCATACGGCATGGCATACAGCATGAAACGCCACTCTCGCTCGAACGACCAGTAATGGTTCTTAGCCTTACCTAAATCATGCAAGATTATTTGTGTGAAGTTATCGTGCTCGGTGATGCAGCTTGGAACTAAATAGTCCTGATCATCCGTGTAGTGGACTTTGTTGGGACCAAAAACACAGCGAACTACTATTCCGAGGGCGGGTGCTTTTCTCGAGATATCTACATTGCCAGCGAAAAATTGGATAGCTCCGCCTTCTTCAACTATTTGAGGGTGCTTTCGTTCTGCAAATAGATTTGTAGGCATCTTCAATCTGATACCTTGCATGTCAGGGGTATATAGTTTCCACATTGCTATCAGTTCATCGTCTTCTTCCGTCCAACATGATGCAAATACTAAAGTTGACGCGCATTTTAGATCGGTCGTTCGAGCTTCTTCAGGATCGTTCACTGTATCTAGCCTTGAGAACCGCAGGCGCTGACTATTTAGAATTAGCGCGAATGTCTCGATTGACGTGTAATGATAAAGATACTCAGGCAGCCGATCAACGCGGAGGGTGTCTTCAATGAATTGTCGAGTGTAAAACATGGTTCTAATGAGGCCTAACGTAATATATACATAGTTCCCACGCTCCGGCGTGGGAATTCAGTTCGTAACGCTCCAGCGTTGCGAAATACCCCTCTGCGTCAGAATAGTTGTCGCCTCAAATTTTCATAACCCGTAAAATTTGAGAGAAGACATGAAAGCAAAAAACCAGTATACCGAAGATTACAAAGAACAAGCGCTGGTCAAAGTGTATAACCGAGGCGACCGGACAATTCAGTCGATTGCCGAGGAATTGAATATCAACCTATTTACCTTAAAGAACTGGATGAAACAGCCCCTATCCAACGATAAAAATCTAGCAGCGCGCCAGGGAAAATTGCCGCAAGATTGGCCGCCGGAGCAGCGCCTAGCCGCGTTACAGGAGAGCTATGGCCTCGTCGGCGAGGCTTTGAATGCCTGGTGCCGTGAACGCGGTGTATTTCCGCATCACTTGGAACAGTCCTGTAGGCCGGAATAAGTCAGGAACTCGCCGGAAACGCCACCACGCGCTACGCTTGGGTGGCCTTATTCCGGCCTACGTAACAACCCCAAATATTCCTCTTCACTAATAACCTGCACCCCCTTTTCGGTGGCCGCAGCTATTTTTGCCGCCCCCACATCAGAACCGGTGACAAGGAAATCGGTCTTCCCGGTAACCGAGCTAGCCACTTTTGCGCCCAAACGCTTGGCTTCCTTGCTCATATCATCGCGCTTGCCGTGAACCATAGTGCCGGTAAAAACAATGGTTTTACCGGAAATCGGGCTGATGCTTTGCTGCTGCTCGGCGCTTAACGGCGTTTGAATTAAGTTAAAACCCAGCTGGTAGATTTGCATAAAATCGGCTTTGATTTTTGCCAGACATTCGACCACCGCAGCGCCGGTTTTATCGGCAAAACCTTCGATATTGATCACGTCTTCAACAGTCAAATTGAAAATATCCAGCAAATGATGATGTTGCAGCAGGCGTTCGCAGTTACCCAGCCCCATCCGGTGAATGCCGAAAGCGCCCAGAAAACGCCAATCTTCTATGGCTTCGGTTCGGCTGCGTTGCAATTGGTCCATCAGGTTTTGCGCGGTTTTGTCGCCAAAGCCCATGTCCTGCAATTGCTTCATGTCCAGCTGGTAAACGGAATAAACCGAGTTGACGCCGCAAGCGTGGAGTTTTTCGACGGTTTTTTGCCCGAAACCGTCGACATTCGCCAGGGTCTTGAAAAAATGCTCGATGGTGTTTTCAATTTGCGCGGGGCATTTTGTGGTGTTCAGGCAATAAAGGTAATCGTTGTCCCAAACCAGTTCGCTGCCGCAACTAGGGCAATGTTCGGGGATTTGCGGTGTTGCTGAAGTAATGACACGCTCGATTTTGGGTATCACCAAACCCGAGCGCGTTAACTCGATCAGCGTTCCCTCACCGATACCCAGCTCCTTGACCATGCCGTAATGATGCGCCGTCGCCCTGGAAATCACCGCGCCGCTGAGTTTGGTCGGCGTCAGCTCGGCAACCGGATTAACCCGGCCGGAACGGGAGGTTTGCGGGGTGACTTTAAGCACGATCACTTCAGCGGTTTCGACGTTGCTTTTATAGGCGATCTGCCAGCGGTGGTGGTGCCGCGTTGCGCCCAGATATTTTTTTATCTGTTCATTGCCGACCAGCTCGAAAACGACGCCGTCGACATCGTAATCGACCAGTGAGTATACTTTTTCGATAACCCGTTCGAAATCGGCCAACACTTCGGCTGCCGTGCCTTGCCAATCGGGCAGCTGGGTAAATGGAAAAAATACCGCCGCATGGTTTTGTATGGCTTCCAAAGCGTGTTGTTCCAGGTCTTTTTCTTTGATGATGCTGGCCTGGAAGTTCCTGGAATTTTCAAAATACTCGGCCAGATACGTGTTGAAATAAGTCTGGCTGACTACAATTTCGCCTGCGCCCTGCCCTCGCTTACCATTGCCGCCGACGATCAAGCCGCGCTCGAAAACCCGGCTGATGTCGGTGCCTTTGCGGCCGTCGCCGCGCGTGTACAGCAGCTTTCCGTCATCGTAGGCCGCATAGCCGTCCAGCTTGGGCGTGGCGCGGATCATCAGCATCGAAAAATCCACATCGCAGTCTTCGGCGGCTTTTTCCAGCCGGGACAGCCATTTTTCGATACCGCTTTGACTATAGGTTTTTTCGGTCGAGAGCATAGGCTCCGGCAACGCAACGGTCTTGCCGACAAATCCGGCTTCCGATTCGACGGTCTCTAAATAGGGATGGTGCGGATGGCGTTTTTGCAGTTCGGCCAGAAAAACAAAGTCGTAATCCGCATCGGAAATAAAGGATTCGCCGCCTCGATACAACGCGTTACAAACTTGCAAAAACTCAAGCAGTTGCTCGTCGGTCAGGTCTTTTGGATTGGACTGAGCTGCGATTTGAGCAATCAGCTCAGGAGATAACTGGGTGGATTCGAGGTCGGCTTGTTTTAAAAGCGCTAACTGCGTATTGCTGAGAGATGGCATCGTGAATAATCTGAACGAAAATTAAGGATTGCGTTGAAGAATGCGCTAATTCCCAAGCTCCAGAGGCTGTGAAAGTATTCGTTTTTAGAAAAAATTAAAGAATTTACCACGAAGACACGAAGGACACGAATAAAAAATCGTTTGAATTCAATATATTGAAAACTTCGTGTTCTTAGTGCCTTCGTGGTAAAAAATGTTTTTAGCCTAATTTGGATAATACTTTCACAGCCTCTCCAGCTTGGGAATTCAGTACTGGAAGCTTTAGCTTCCTGTCTCGCCAAGCTAAAGCTTCGCGATCTGGGTTACCACGCAGAGCGTGGGAACCCTAAGCGGAAGTTATTATTGATGGAGTCCTTACAAACTCTGCCGAATAGCCTGAACGGTCGCCTCAGTTAACGGCTGTCTTCTGTGATCAAGCACCACGCCGTCCAATTTAGCGGCCAGCAAATTGATGGTTTCTATGTAGTCGTCAAAAACGGCCGGTGCATCATCTAACGCTTCGGGCTGCATAAAAAACACGATGCCGGGGCAGTAAAAATTTTCTATATCTTTATCCGGGAAGGTGCCCGGTTCTACAATACAGGCCACGCCAAAATCGACCAGCCGATTAGCATCCAAGCGTTCGAATATTTTCAAACTGCCGTATTCAAGGCCGACCGATTCAAAGGCGTCAACCAAATCGGCGCCGTTAAAATCTTCGTCCGCCTTGGTGATAATGCTGAACTGAATAATCGCCGGCGCGGCGGCGCGTGGCGGCGGTTCCAGGTCGTCATCCTGTTCATAATAATAATCATCGTCTTCTTCATCTTCATCATAATATCGATCCGATTTGTCATGCGCGTGATTACCTTTAGCCGTCAGCGGAGCAATATCGAAGTCGTCTTCCGTCCCCATGAGGGGATCCGAGGTCAACGGCTGATCGTCAGCGTCATCGTAAAACTCCAGGTCTTCCCGTGCTTTTTTATCTTTTATATAAGCCCAGACCAACATGCCGATAACGACAACCATACCGGTCGCAATAATTACAATTCTTAATATTTCTTTATCCATTAGATTTCCGCCAGACTCACTGCTTCTTCAATATCAACTGCGACCATCCGGGACACGCCCGGCTCTTTCATAGTAACACCTGCCAGCTGTTTTGCAATTTCCATCGTCACTTTGTTGTGGGAAATATACAAAAACTGCACAGATGCAGACATCTCTTCAACCATTTTTGAAAACCGCCCAACGTTAGCATCATCCAGCGGCGCATCGACTTCGTCCAGCAAACAAAAAGGCGCCGGATTAAGTTCGAAAATCGAGAACACCAAGGCGACCGCCGTTAATGCTTTCTCTCCACCCGACAACAAATGAATGGAGCTATTCTTCTTACCGGGAGGTCTGGCAATAATGTTTACGCCCGATTCCAGCTCGTCTTGTTCAGTCAATTCCAGATAAGCATGACCGCCCCCGAATAATTTCGGGAACTTTTCCTGCAAACCGGTGTTTATTTTATCGAATGTTTCTTTAAAGCGCAGCCGACTTTCTTTATCGATCTTGCTGATCGCCTGATCCAGGGTTTGCAACGCCTCTATTAAATCGGCATGTTGCTCGTTAAGAAAGTTCATCCGCTCGGACTGCGCCTTGTATTCCTCAATGGCGGTCAGATTAATGGTACCCAATCTTTCGATTTGAGCCAATAAATCGTCGACCGTTCTTTTCCAGCTGTTTTCTTCCGCCTGTTCCGGCAAGCTTTGCAATACCTGCTCGACATCGGCATCGATTTCTTTCAGCTGCTCGTTGACGGTTTGCCGGCGCACTTTGCTTTCCTGCAATTCAAAACGAATCGTGTCCAGCGCTTCTTTTTGCTTTTCCAATGCGCGTTGCGTCTTGATATGTTGTTCGGATAAACGGGTTATTTCCGCTTCGAGGTCTTCCTGAAGCCGGCGTTGTTTCTTCAAACGCGTCTCCAGCAGTTCCTTGTCCACAACCCTCTGCTCCAGCTGCTTTTTTTCCTCATCCATCGGGGTCAGCGTTTGGTGCAGATTAAGCTCCAGATCGGCAATGCGTTCGACCGATTGTTGATGTTGCAGCCGTAACCTATCGAGCTGTTTGCCGGTTAAGCTTTCGGAAGATCGCAGCGATTCGATTTGCGCCTTGATGCTGTAAACCTGCTGCCTGGCTTCATTGGCGGATTGGTCGACGCGCTGTTGCTCGGATTGCAGCTGCTGGTTTAACGTCTCCAGACTGTGCTTGTTTTGCTCCTGTTGTTCCATGCTCTGCTCAGCCTGTTCCAACAACAGCTGGTATTCGGCGATAGTCTCGGCATTATCGGCGGTCTCGCGGCTTAACTCATCAATATCGTTACAGACCTGCTCCAGTCGGCGTTGCTGATGTTCCAGCCGGGCCGAATGCGCGCTGAATTCGGCGCTTTTTACCGACAGCTCGCTGCCCAGGCTATTGTCCTGTTGCTGAATCGATTCGCGCGCGGCTTCCGCATCTTTCAAGCCGGTTTCGGCAGTTTCCAGCCGGTCTTCAAACGCTTCGATTTCGCTATGCAGCTCTTCCTGACGCTGCTTTAACAGACGCAAGTCTTTTTCGCGTTGCAACACGCCGGTTTTACTGTCTTTAGCGCGGATTATTTTTATCCATCCGGAACCGAACCAGGTGCCGTCGGGGGTGATTACCGATTCATGCGACTTTAACTGGACGGATAAAGTTCTCGCCGTTTCGGCATCATCGACGCAGTAAACCCCAGCCAACAAATTGCTTAAATCCCACGGCGCTTTTACCTTATCCAGCAAGCTTATGTAGGTCGGGTTAGCTTCAGCGTAACCCGACGTTTTAGCGCCGGTTTCAACCAGCATCAACGACTCGTCGGTCAAACGCTGCAAGCCCGGAATAACCTGGTCGGCGCTTTCTATGCAAATCGCCTCAAGATAACTGCCCAACACCGTTTCAACCGCCTTATCCCAGCCTGGTTGCACATCAAGGAACTCGGCAAGTCGCCGGTTTTCGGCCAAATCCACGGACGCAAGCCATGCGCTCAGGTGTTTGTTATCCTTCCCCATCGCATGCTGCTGCAATAATTCCAGCGAGGTGATTTTGCCTTTGACGCTTTGCATTTCCGAGCGGCGCGTATGCAATCCGTCATGATACTGCTTGATCTGTTGCCGCTGCTCGCGTATCTGCCGATGCAGGTCTTCAAGCTGTTGATGAAGATCGGCGCGTTGCGTTTCAATAATTTCGATGCTCGTATCCAGCAATTCAATCTCGCTTTGCAAGTCGTCGGCCTCCAGCTCGCTACGCTCGCCGTGCAACTTATCCAGACGAATCTGCAACTGGCGATTCTGGTTTTCCAACTGCACGGTTTTTACCCGCTGCACCTCGGCCTGTTCTTTGTAGCTTGAGCTGGTCGTCCGGTAGGCTTCCCATTGCTCCTGCCAAGCTGTTTTTTGCTGCTGGACTTCCTGCTGATTGTATAAAACGTCTTCCTGCCGCTCCTCGGCGACAATCAACGCTTCTTCCGCTTCAAGCAAAGCTTCTTTAATCTCTTCCAGCTGCTGCACATCGGCTTCGAGTTCTTTTAACGACTGGTCGGCCTGCTGGCGCAAACGGTTAATTTCAATCTCGGTTTGTTCGCGGCTGCTTTCGCTGTGTTTGATGGTCTGCTCAAGACCGCTGACTTCGGCGACAATCTGATAATAATCGCCCTGCGAGCTGTTGGTCTGTTGTTGCTGGGTTTTATGCTCGGCGCGTTTGGCTTCGATGTTGTTGTCGATGTCGCGCAACTCGACAAACAAGCGGTTATGCTCGTGAGCCACTGCCTGCAATTTTTCATCCAACTGCTTGGCAGCCTGATGATAGGTATTCCAACGCATCGCCAGCAGTTCCAGCTTAAATTGGCGCTCCTGCTTTTTAAGCTCGGTATATTTTTCGGCCTTTTCGGCTTGCTTTTGCAGATGCTTGATTTGTTTTTCAACTTCGTCGCGCAAATCGTCGAGGCGCTCCAGATTCTCGCGGGTGTGCTTCATCCGGGTTTCGGTTTCACTGCGGCGTTCCTTGTATTTGGACACGCCCGCCGCTTCTTCGATATGAACCCTTAATTCATCGGGCTTGGCTTCGACCATGCGGGAAATAGTACCCTGCTCGATGATCGCATAACTTCTCGATCCCAGACCGGTACCCAAAAAGATGTCGGTAATGTCCTTACGTCGACAGCGCGAACCGTTCAGCATGAACACGGAAGTACCGTCGCGACTGACTTGGCGCTTGATCGCGATGGTATCGTATTGGGAATATTCGCCGCCCAGCTTGCTGTCGGTGTTATTAAAAACCAGCTCGACCGAAGCCGTGCTGACCGGTTTGCGTCCCGACGAGCCGTTAAAAATCACATCGGCCATGCTGCCGCCGCGCAAATGCTTGGCGGAACTTTCGCCCATCACCCAGCGCACTGCATCGATAATATTGGATTTTCCGCAGCCGTTAGGCCCGACGATGGCGGTTAAGTTACCGCTGATTGGAATGACCGTTTGATCAACAAAGGATTTGAAACCCGAAAGCTTGATTTTTTCCAGTTTCATAGTACTGGTATGAATATCCCAACAGTTGAATTAAAATAATCGGGTATTATTACCGAGTTTCGACTTTTTTTACATACCCTCCCTATTTATAAGCTGATAATGACAACACGACCAAGCAAAGATCTGGAAACTTTCGACAACCCAAAACCAGGCCGCGATTATACAATCCGCATCGACGTGCCTGAGTTCACCTGTCTGTGCCCTAAAACAGGCCAACCGGATTTTGCCACCATCCAGATCGAATACATACCGGCAGCGCTGTGCGTGGAACTCAAGGCGCTTAAGCTGTATATGTGGGCATTCCGCGATCAAGGCGCATTCCATGAAGCGGTCACCAATGAAATCCTCGACGACCTGGTAAAAGCCATAGCGCCCAATTTCATGCGCATCCGCGCCGAGTTTAACGTGCGCGGCGGCATCTACACCACCGTCGTCGTGGAACATAAAAATCCCGATTGGCAAGCGCCGGAATTGGTTACGCTGCCTTAAGTGATTTAATAATGAATCCGCCAAAAAGCATCGTCCACGAAAAACACAAAAAACACGAACATATTGTATTTTTCGTGCCTTTCGTGATTTTCGTGGATACTGTTCTTTTTGCGGTAATCACCTAGATCATCATGGCTAAGACCTACTACACCTCGGACATTGCCGTCGCATTAAAATACGACGGCAAAAATGCGCCCAAGGTGACCGCCAAAGGCTCGGGCCTTACTGCGGAACAAATCTTGGCAATCGCCGAACATCACGGAATTCCGCTACAAACCGAACCGGAACTGGCAAGAATTCTGGCCCAGATTCCATTAGGCGATGAAATCCCCAATGAACTCTATGTTGCCGTCGCGGAAATCATTGCCTTCGCGTATTTCTTAAGCGGCAAAACACCCGACAATTACCGACCATGAACTTTAAAGAAGCCCTGACCACCCTGCCCCAATACGTTTTGCCGCATCACGCGCTGTCCGCCATGATGAGCAAACTGACCCACTGCGAAAACAAGGCCTGGAAAAACCTGTTTATCAAGCAGATCATCAGGCATTACGGCGTCAACATGGATGAAGCGCTGGAGCCGGATATCAATGCCTACAAGAGCTTTAACCACTTTTTCACCCGTGAACTAAAACCCGATGTTAGAGCCTTCAGCAGCGAACGAAACGCAATCGTCTGCCCATGCGATGGCGCAGTCAGCCAAGCCGGAGATATTTCAGGCGGCAAAATCTTCCAAGCCAAAGGCAAAAGCTTTACCGCAACCGACTTGCTGGGCGGCGATGCAGCCCGCGCCGAGCCGTTTAATAACGGCGTATTCACCACCATTTATTTGTCGCCTAAAGACTATCACCGCCTGCACATGCCGTTGACCGGCACCTTAAAGGAAATGGTGCATATTCCCGGCCGTTTGTTCAGCGTGAACCCGGCAACCGTCAATTCCGTTCCTGAGTTATTCGCCAGAAACGAGCGCGTCGCCGCCATATTTGATACGGAAGTTGGCCCGATGGCTTTGGTACTGGTCGGCGCAATCTTCGTGTCCAGTGTGGAGACTGTTTGGCATGGCGTCGTCACTCCGCCAAGCGTCAGTTCAGTGCAAGATTGGCAGTATGGCGATGATGCGCCTACGTTGAACATCGGCGAAGAAATGGGACGGTTTAATATGGGCTCTACGATTATTGTTTTATTCGGCAAGGATAAGGCGGAGTGGGATGTTGAGTTTAACGCGGGGAAGACGGTTAAGTTGGGGGAGTTGATTGGTCGGGTTGTTGGTTAATCCGGCTTACGCGGCTAATTTTGTTTCTTAGCAAGGGAAGGCGCATTAAAATTGACATCAATTTTTTGCATTAATTGCTCTGCTTGCAAAATTGATGTCTCCCGATCACTATCCTTTATGTCTACAGACAATTTGTAATCAGCTATGACCCGTAACCCTTTTAATTGAGCGAGTATATAGCCAATTGCCTTGTCTTTAGAGTCGGGGCAGTTTTTTAATGTTTGAATAAGCCTCTCATGCATCCCGCCTTCTTCCATAGAAGACGTTTGATACTTTGAATCACAGGCGTGAAAAGCGGCATAATATGCCCGGCTCATGGCATTTCGTAAATTAATTTCGCCTTGTTGGGGCAAAGATTTTGCGGAATCAAGAAACTCAATATAATCCATTGCCATAACCAATTACCTAGATCGATAAGCAATTGAAAAAGTATTTTTATCGCAAAAATAAGGATCATTAGAGATTTTTTCGCAAAGCTCCATATTCATTTCAACAACTTTGGCAGGATTAGCGTTAATCTCTATCCAGCAATAAATATCAATATTTGACTCGGCCTCATCAGTGAAGAATGTTTTTGAAAAACTATGCAGCCTGTTTATCAATATTAAGCCATCTGCTAATTTTATCAACGCTGACGCTATGTCATTAGTGATACCAGCTTGACTGACTTTTTTTGCAAGGCTTTTGAGATGAATTGTTTCGGTATTATCTATATCCGGCTTAATTTTACTAAGCGCATCGTAATAATCGTCAACATCGGCGGGGTGTCCCGAATCAATCGCAATGTTTATAGCTAAATTAATTAAATCAGGGTTATGAGGATAAAACTTTAGTGCCTTATTAATCTGCTGAAATGCCTCATCAGACAGACCTAAAAAATTTAGCGACATTGTATAATTTAAGTAATCAACCACCTCGCCAGCATAATTAACGGCTATCTCATGGTGCTTTTTACACAAATCAATATCTGCCTCAAGACAAGCAATCATACCTAACAAGCCATGTCCTACTCTAGGATCAACTTTAAGAACCTTATTTGCTTCGCTTTTTATTCGAATCAATGTAAATGGATCAGGACTTCTATCCCCAAAAAATAAATGGGTAATTTCATCGGAAAGTTGATTTGACTTTGTTTGTACCTGGACTGTCATAGTTTTATCGCATTGATAAGAGACGATTTAATTAACATTGGCAGTATGAAACCTCGCATCTGTAGTGATGATTAATCATCAAATAGTTTTTTAATTATAATGGATAAAATTTATATGTATACATTTGTGACTAAAGTACACGTTTTGCACTCCACGCGGGCAAAAAAAAGAAAGGGCCGTAGGATGCGCTGAACACAGTGAAGCACATCATGCTACAAAGCCCGGTAGGGGCCGCATCGCGCCCCTTTTCGGTGTCCAGCCGTAATGAAAATCTTGACACCGAAAATGAATTCTCCATTAAAAGGCGGATTCAACTCCGAAGTGCAATCCTAGTAATCATGCGGCGTCCCTCTCTTTTTCAGGAAAGAATACCTCATGCGGTATTTTAAAGTTGAGCGTTTTTCGAGGGCGATGATTGAGCTTATGCATGACTGCCTCAACATCGTCATCGGTTATGTTCTCAAAACGGCTACCCTTGGTAAAATATTGTCTAATCAAGCCATTGGTATTTTCGTTTAAGCCTCGCTCCCAGGAGCTATAAGGATGAGCGAAATACACATCAGCATTCAGCCGCTCCTTCATTTTTTCGTGCCCGGCAAACTCCTTGCCGTTATCTGCGGTAATCGTTAATGTCTTATCCAGATAGGGCTGTAGCAATAAAATAGTAGCCTCTGTAACAACTTCTGCCTGTTTGCTGTCCACCTTTTTTATCAGGGTAAATTTGGAAAACCGATCCACTATCGTCACCAAGGCGCCTTGATGGTTCTTGCCTATCACGGTGTCAATTTCCCAATCGCCGATGAGCAAAATACGGGGTCAAGCAAAATACGGGGTCAGAGAAAATACGGGGTCAGAAAATACGGGGTCAGGTCTTGCAATATAACATTTGGCTGGTTCCCAATCTCTAAAATGGCTTGTAAGGCAAGCTTTTGCTACACTCTTACCAAATTAGCCTCACCACCTATCAGTTTACTTGTGCGCTACCTAAGAATTTAATATGAATATTATTACCATATTAAAATCAATGTGTTAAATTTAAGCCTTGGTTTTTGGCTAGTTTATAGTTGATGAGGTATTGGT
>Ga0208629_100463_pt1 | contig 19714 bp, 17 predicted proteins | sample LakWasMet19_HOW5_2_FD_183865 | JGI IMG/M metagenome (GOLD analysis project Ga0208629, IMG submission 183865) | Freshwater sediment methanotrophic microbial communities from Lake Washington under simulated oxygen tension - Sediment Metagenome... | ecosystem: Environmental > Aquatic > Freshwater >... | reverse complement strand
CATCAGCTAGTTGACAGTACTTGTATCCTCATAGCTCGTCGCAGCAACGCTGGTGGCCGCGCGTCGACAGCAAAGCTGCATCTCACGAGGGCACGTGGTTGACGACACTTCTCGCCGCCTCGTCGAGCCGCGCTTTTTGAGACACCGCTTCCGACAATGGCGGCGTCGAGTAATACCGAGCACGCGGACATGTTCCGGTCCATCGGGCAGGTCGTTGAGGATGCCGTGGCCGCAGCGGATGCCGCTACTGCGGCGCAGGAGCTTTCGACTGCTGACGCGCCAGACGCACACCCGCAGCGGCTGGGCGAGGACGAGGAGGGACGCCCGCAAGTGCAGCGCATGGAGGGCGACGTGATGGTTATCAAGTCATTGTGTGTGCAATGTGAAGAGGACGGCCTCACGCGCCTCCTGCTCACCCGCATCCCTTTCTTCCGCGACGTCATCCTCATGGCATTCGAGTGCGAGCATTGCGGGTACCGCAGCAGCGAGGTGCAAAGCGCAGAATTTCAGGAACGCGGTGTGCGCTTCGAGCTCACCGTCTCCACCCCGCAGGTGCGCTTTCTGAGTTGCCATGTGTCGAGTTGTGCGGGGGTGCATTGGCCAGCTCCGCCGGGGTTGCGGTTGGCCGGAACCGCAGCGCTTGATAGGACGGCCATTACTTGATAGCGGGCACCTTTTTGTGAAAAAGACTGGCTGGATTGGGAGCAGTTCTCACCCGTTTGTTGCCGCTGCGCTGTGCGCTGCGAGGTTTCGCCCAGCCTGTTCGACGAGGCAACGCGACGTCCCCGCTCACGGCTTGCCGCGCTCTGTCTTGTTTTTTCCCCCTCGCCTCTTCCCGCCCGCAGGACCTGAACCGGCAGCTGCTCAAGAGCGACCGCGCCGCTGCGCAGGTGCCCGAGCTGGAGTTCGAGATCCCGCCCAACACGCAGAAGGGCGTCTTCACCACCGTGGAGGGGCTGCTGGACAAGGCGATCGAGGGGCTCGCCACCACGCAGGCGCGCCGCGCGCTGATCGACCCCGCGGGCGCGGAGGCGGTCGAGGCGTTCCTCGTGCGCCTGCGCGCGTGCAAGGAGGGCGTCGCCCTGCCCTTCACCCTCGTGCTCGACGACCCCTCCGGCAACAGCTTCATGGAGAACCCGCACGCCCCGCGCCACGACGCCGCCATGCGCGTGCGCCACTACGTGCGCTCGCAGGAGCAGAACGACGCGCTGGGGCTCTTCGCAGACAACGCGCGGGGTGGCGTGCAGATCGAGGGCCCCGAGACCGCAGAGGAGGCGGCGGCGGCCGCAGCCGCGGGCGCCGGCTCTGAGAGCAGCGGCGCGGCTGGCGCGGGCGCGGGTGCGGCCCCCGCAGCGCCCGCTGCCGTCGTGGACGAGGACGACGACGGGTCCACCCTCGTGGGCAGCGCTGCGGCGACGCAGTTCCCCTCCACGGCCCTGGACGCCGCCGCCACGGCATCGCTGTCCTCCTCCTCCTCCTCAGCCGCTGCCCCATCAGCAACCGCAGCAGCTGCCGCAGTGCCCCGCTCCATACACGACGAGCCGGGCTTCGGGCGGGGCCTGGGCGGCGGGGACGGCAACGTGCCTGGCCGGTGGCGCAAGGGCGGCGCCCTCATCGCCAACGACACCACGGAGCAGGCAGCCGTGACGGCAGCGGCGCGCAGCGGCGGCGGCGCGGCGGCGGGCGCGGCAGCAGCGGGCGGGCGGCGGCGCGGCAAGGCTGCGCCCCCCAAGCCCGGCGCCCTCGCGACGCTTTTCTTCGACTCCTCCGCCTCGGGGGGCGAGAAGGAGCTCATGCGGTTCCCCGTGGACTGCACCAACTGCGGGGCTGCCGGCGAGTGCTGCATGTGCGTGACCGATGTGCCACATTTCAAGGAGGTCATCTTGATGGCCTTCCGCTGCGACGAGTGCGGGTGGAAGGACGTGGAGGTGAAGGGCGGCGGCGCCGTGCCCCCGCACGGCACCCTCACCACCCTGCGCTTTGACCCCGCGCACCCCGCGGCAGCGACTGACCTGAGCCGCGACGTGATCAAGGGCGACGCGGCCAGCATCGACATCCCCGAGCTGGAGCTGCACGTGGAGGGGGGCAGCCTGGGCGGGCTGTACACCACGGTGGAGGGGCTGCTGACCCTCATCCGCGACAAGCTGCTGGAGTCTGACCCCTACGCGGCGGAGGCGACGGACAGCGGCGGCGCGGCGCTGTCGGACCGGCGCGCTGCGATGGGCGTGTTCCTGGACAAGCTGGAGGGCTGCATCCGGGGCGCCGCGGCCTTCACGCTGCAGATCCGCGACCCCATGGCCAACAGCTGGGTGTACTCTGCGACGGCGCCCGCCCCCGACCCGACGCTCTCGCACGAGCACTACGCGCGCAGCGAGGTTGAGGACCGCGACTTGGGCCTGCTGGACATGCAGACGGAGGGGTACGGCGAGGAGGAGGCAGAGGGCGAGGAGGGCGAGGAGGAGGAGGCAGAGGGCGCGGGGGCAGCGGACAGCGCCGCGTCTGGCGCTGCGGCGCAGCCGGAGGCAGCTGCAGCGGCAGGCGGCGCTGGTGGCGCGGCAGCCGCCACGGAGGGTGCTGCCGCCTCTGTTGCGAGCGGGGCCCTCGAAAGTAGCGCCGCGGTTGGCAGCGGGGCGGGCAGATGACAGTAAGCGGGCAACGTACCGTGTCACCGGAGGACTTGGCGGGACGCAGCTGTGCTGCAATGCACACATGTTAGCTGCAGTTGCCTGCCGCAAGGGCTCTGTCGCAGCATGCGGCGAGTTGAGGCGGCCCGACTCCCGCCGGAATCGTGCCAGCGCTTTTTTGCTCGCTGGTTGGCTGTTGGGTGGAGCCATTCGCCTGTGAACTTGATTTTTTCGCAAGGGGAAGCCTTTCAATCTGCGATTGATATCGATACTGTCAAGATCTAATGCTGATTTTTCGTGTGGGTGTTTCGGAGAGGTGCTTGTACATGTGCGAACCAGTAACAATCAGCCAGTATCCGCGGCCGTGTCAAGGCCGGCAATGGCAAAGGCTCGAATTCTGTTCAAAACGACGAGTACTAATGCACCTGTTTGGTATGGCGTCGAGTCTGCGAGTTTCGTGCTCTGAGTGAGCATGCAGACTCATGTGCGTACCAGGTAATCATGACGCAGAGCTGCGAGTCAGCACAGCCACGTCATGATCATTGTGTCGTGTGTTCCATGTCGCGCAGCATCAGCTGTCAAATCTAGCACGCCGCCTCGCTGCCAATCGCGCACGGCCAACCAGCACGCCATCGCCCTCCGTCCAACGGCTACTATCACCAGTTGCACCCACATGCGGTCGTGCACGTGCAGTCCACGAGGCATGTATGTAGTAGGCGGTGGATATCCAAGCACGCCGACCTCGCGTGCGGCAGGCCACGAGCCTGAAGTGCGGATGCTAATACGTTCGGCTTGGAGCGTGTGTGTGATGTGCCTTTGAACCCTACCGTGAGCCTGTCGAATCGCCACACGTTTCGCTTTCGCCCGGCCGAACCTCATCGCTGGCAGGCGGCAGAGTCGACACAGCAGATGGCGGGGCGACCGCCGTCCGGACCCTCGCTCTCCGACGCGCGATGGCGCAAGCCAGGTGCCTGCGCCGGTACCAAGCGAACTCGTGCACGCCTTGCCTGACGTGCCGCGCCTCCGACGGCCTGTCGCGGTCGCAGGGCGGCAGGGCTTGTGGGCGAGCTCCCAGCGCCAACAACCCCTCCACCGCCCGCCATTTGCACGCCATGGCGACTCGCTGCAGCAGCGTGAGAGGCAGGACGGGATCGGGGCAGTGGTCGACGGATGCCCCGGCATCTCTCACGAGGAAGGCAGCGACGTCCCAGCGGCAGCCCACCACCGCCTTGTGCAGCGGCGTGCACCCGTGGTCGTCGCCGTCGTTGATCGCGGTGGCGCCGCCCCAGTCAAACACGACACGGGAGAGGATAGACCAGTCTGTCGGCCGCGTGGTTTGCGAGGCACACAGGTGCACGAGGTCCCAGCCCCTGTTGTTTTTCACCAGCGGGTTCGCCCCCAACGCAACCAGCGCGCTGACAGCGGACCACTGCCATGCCATCGCCGCTACCAAGCAGAGCGTGTTGCCGCTGTTGTCGCGGACGTCGTCGGGACGGTAAGGGCCGCGTGAGAGCAACGCCCGCAGGGTCGCAACATCTCCAAAGAGGGCGGCCTGCATCAGCCGCTCTTGCTCGGCCGCTGAAGGCTTGGGCCGTGGCGGGGCTTCGCACGAGCCAGCAGCGACAGCAGCCAACACCGCCGGCTCATCTGCCACAACGGTCCGCCGTCGCCGTCGACAGCAGCCAACACCGTGACAGCAAGGCAGCCTCATTGCCGATGCGATGCCACTAAGAGGAAATGCAATTCACAGACGCGCGAAACGGGTGATGCAATGACACTGTCAGTTCGGCATGCGGCGGAATGGTGATGCGCAGTGAGAACTTTCCATCGTTTTTGGATTCTGAATCTCTGGCAGTCCAGTGCCGATCTCGCTGGCTCACCTTTTCGCATCGACGAAGAGGTACACGCAAGTGATTATACAACCCGTGTAAGCCTTCCGCGCATTGCACCTCGAACACCTTGTTACACTTCCGTAGCGCATCCCGGGAACATTGCGGGACATCGCCGATCATCCGCGCAACGTTGCTGCCACGCAACTCCAACTCTGCGTCGCCTGATCGGAAAGCCGCCAGTGCCACCCATCTACAGAGCCCTACCTAATTTGTGTTGTCCCCGTTCTCTCGCGCTCGAGTTGGCGCTGTTGTTTCGCCCTCCGGGCTGATCGTCGTTGACAGCAGCGCGCCGAGTTGTTTCCGAGGCTCGAACCGCGACCCTTGCCAGGATGCACATGCTTAATTTCAGCGACAACATGAAAATCGGCATCTTGATGGTTGCTCTGGGGTTCTTGTTTCTGTTCCTTGGCATGCTGCTGTTCTTCGATGCGGGGTTGCTCACCATCGGCAATGCGCTGCTGCTCGCGGGCTTCCCGTTCATTATCGGCTGGCAGAAGACGCTGGTGTTTTTCAACCCGATCAAGCGGCGGGACCGCGTGCGCGGGATTCTTTGCTTCTTCGGCGGCATCCTTCTCGTGTTCCTCTTCCGCTGGTCCTTCATCGGCATGATGATCGAGATGGTCGGCCTCGCGGACATGTTCGGCAACTTCCTGCCAAACGTGGTGGACACGCTGCGGCTGGTGCCGTATATTGGCCCGCTGTTCAACACACCTGCCATCAATTGGCTGGTTGAAAGAGTGCGCGGCGCAACCAAACGTCGCCCACCAGTCTGATGTGTCTTCGACTCAGCAGAGAAGGCACACACCACGCCTTGAACGCACGCAGCGCGTCTTTGGCAGCAAGCCGTGCGACAACCCTGTATGAGGTGCAGGTAGCGTGTGTGCGTCGTGTTGCTTGCGTCCCGCACACTCTCGCTGTTCCCAGCCCTCGCCCGTGCTGGTGCCAGCAGGCATCGCTTCCAGCGCCCGGCCGCTTTTCAGGCAAGTTTCCGGAGGCAGCGCCCGGTCACAACTGGTGTGCGCCCTCGCTCATCCTCACGCACCTAGGGCGCAACCCTGACTTGCCGCAGCTCGAGGGCGCGCCTGCGGGTGGACGGGTCACGCGGCGCGCTGTCGGTGGAAAAGCAGCGCGGTGCCGCGTCGTTCGCGTTCCAAGTTGGCCATGTGATGCGTGTCGAGCAGGCAGGCACCGTGTCGTAGGCAGCGCTGCTAGCTGCTCTGCTGCTCGTTTCGATTTTACGTGAGGCCAAGCGGCTGCACATGGTTCCACTGGCACCGTCAATCATGAAAGCTCTACGATTTGTCCAGCTGTACTTGTGTGCGCTCGGCGAATGTCCGTCAGGAACCGCCTTAATGTCGAGACGACGACCGTGTGACATGGCCATGCATCATGTGGCCGCCATGATGTGGCGTTTGCTTTGATTTCGCACATGAAATCTCCCGACTCGGAATCTGCGAGGCGTGGGAGTTCCCACATAGACGGCAGGCAACCACTGACACCCACGAAGCCCCACGAAAATATGACCGGAACGTGCTCGATTTGAGGCCGACGAAGCGAATCACACGGACCCGCATGGAGTGGAAACCGGCCCGCAACAAATATGCCGCTCAAATAACCGCTCGAATAAGGAAACGCAATCGCGCAAGGACCAGATGTCGAGCCTGTCTGACGGTGCTAATCCGAAGCGATCCGAACTAAGAGCCGTGTCGCGGCGTGGCAAGCGATCCCGAGAGTTGCAGTCAAGGCCAGCAGCAGGATTGAGCGACACGGCATGCGTGCCAGGTCACCCCCGACGACTTCGGCACCCGGCGAGTTCGCAAAGCGCGCGCTCCGCAAACCGCACACCCATCCACACCATCGAGCCCGCCAGCAATCGCCGTTTAGTGAGTGGAGGGGAACTCGAACGAGACAGCCTTGTTGGTCAGCTTGGTGTACACCGCGCGGAAGGTGTCGACCTTGTCGCCCAGCGCAACGGCGTCCTTGGGGTTCAGGTACACGCGCAGCAGCTTCGAGCCGTCGGTCTTGACGCGGATGCGCTTGCCCACAATCTCAGAGGGGAAAGCGATGTCGTCAAGAAGGGCCTCCTGCACCGCCTTGAGAGAGCGGGAGCGGGGGCGCACGCCGGACGTCTTGGTGGAGCGAGCCCACGCGCCGCCCGACACCATGGTACGGTTGGCGATGATGAGCACGTGCGCGTTGGTGAACTTCTTCTCCAGCTCGTCAACGACCTGCTTGGCGACCTTGCGCCAGGCAGACAGCAGCGGGAAAGGCACGAACAGGATGACGGCCTTGCGGGCACCCTCCAGCTCTATTTCCCGCACGTTAGCCACGTACAGGCCAGCGAGGGCATCCTTGAGCGCCGGGTGGCCCTCCGCGAGCGTGTTGAGCTCGGCGGCCACGCGGGTCTCGACCGCGCTGAGCGGGGAGGCGTCCTTGTGCACAACCTTGGAAGCCTGCACGGCCGAGCGGAGGACACGGGACAGCACGCGTACACGATAAGCGACGAGCGGCGCATGGCTCGCTGCGAGCGAGTGAGAATGTGCGATCACAACATCGTTGTAACATCACGCAACCGAAGCAATGCTGCCGGAAGGCCTGAATGCCACCGCCGCTGTCAGCGAGCTGCCTGCTTCATCGGCGACGCGCTGTGCCACCCAGCTGAGCGGCGACGCTTCGCGGCGGCGAGCTGGCACCAATCCGCCCAGGGGCATGGAAATGCATCCTGATGCAATTCGGCCTTTCGCCGGGCAGCTGCAGCAACGGTCACGGCAGCACTGCTCATTGGCACAGATCCGCCCCAGGAGTGCAGCACGGTCCAACAGGCGATGTGCCATGAAGTTGCAGCCCAGCCAGGGGGGACTCGGCCAACCGGGAACGTTGAGCTCTGAGTTGTTACCGCAGACGACGTCTGAGCTGCTCGATCTTAGCAGCTTCGCCAGCAACTAATCGTCGTCCCAGGCCGCAACAGAGACCATTGGTCGATGAGCACCCCCGCGCCGTGCACGAAAACAGCGCTGGGGCTGGACGCTGCGAACACCTTCCATCGCGAGACCTCAGAGCCGAAGCCGGCGGTGGCACTAAGCTCTCACCATCTTGTCTCTTGGCTGCAATACCAAGAAAGTCCCGACACTGCCGTCGCACCGCCTCGACGCGCCTGCTTGCGTCATGCAAAGCCACGGCGGATTTCCGTGTGACGAGAAAACGACAAAGTTTCCTTGTGTCGGCCATCTCTGTCAGTCGCACCACAAAAAATCAGAGCTGCTGGAACCGACTACGGCGGAGTGTCCGCACGGAGGAGCCGCACGGGACGGTGCCCAGCTTGCTAGCGGCAACATTGCCACTATGATCTGCCCCGACGGATGCAGCTGAAGGCGGACGCCAAAGGCGGGGTTTCGGTTTGAACCGAGACGAATAGTCAGAACAGTCGTCGCGTCGGTCACAGAGGCGGCGTTGCCATTCACTGCGTGTGCAAACCGACGATCACCAAGCTAGCGACGGCGCGTCACGAGGCCGCCGCCGCGTGCGAAATGGCCTGACTCCACGCACTCGAACATCACACGAAATGTCGCTGTCGAACACGAATGTCCCACAGGGACGTTGGTTTCTCTTTGCAGTCGTCGTTAGTCTAGTCCTGCTGTCGCCTTACTGCGGTTGCCGTGCTGCCATCGTTGACGAGACATCGTATGCTGCCTCCGGACGGTTGCAATCGTACTTGGACACGCTCGGCTTCGTTAATGCCAGCCGCCCGGGCCCGATCCGCGGCATTTACATATCCTGGAGAGACATTAACTGGGCTGCGCCTGAACTAACCGTGAACGCTGCCGTCGACGCGGGCTACAACGCGATCTTTCTCGCCTTTCTCCTGTCCTCGGGCCCGGCGGACATGGTGCAAGCCTGGGCCGCTGTGCCCGCTGCTCGCAAGAACGCGTCGCTGCAGTATGCGCACGCCAATGGCGCAGTTGTTCTGCTGGCCGTAGGCGGCGAAACTGAGGCCCCGTACAGCAGCTGGTCCCCTGCTGCGTACGGGGCGCGGGCGGCGCGGTTCGCGCTGGACCATAAGCTCGACGGGGTGGACTTTGACCTGGAGCTGCTGCAGACGTACTGCACCTACACGGGCATGAACGACACTGCTGTGGTAGGCTGGATCGTGAATGCAACGCTGACGGCTCGCGATGTGATGGGCCCCAGCCTCCTCCTCACACACGCCCCGCAGGCACCTTACTTTGGCGCCATCGGGGGGCGAGCGCCGAGCGTGGCACCACCACACGCCAGCCAAACACACTGGGCGGGCCCGACGGGCTGCTACACTGCGGTTTGGCTCAACGCCACATATACAGCCCCCGCACCACGCCTGTGTGGTAATGCGTCTGCAAGTGCATCCAACGCTTCCTCGGTGGATGCCACCGCCAATGCCACGATTTCGTTGTGCGCCAACACCACAAGCGCAGGCACCATCACACCAGTTGCTGCTGCCTCAATCCCAGCCATTGACTGGTTCAACATTCAGGCCTACAACCAGGGCGCCGGCTGCTACAACAGCTACACGAGCCTATTTTCCGAGTCTGCAGTGAGTGACGGCGGCAGTGGATGTGACTACTTCCCCGGCACCAGCGTGGCTGAGGTGGCCCGTTATGGAGTGCCGTTGCACACGCTTGTGGTTGGCAAGCCCACGCTCGTTGGGGACGCGGGAAGCGGCTGGGTCGACCCAGCATATTTAGGTGGTTGGATTGCGAACGCCAGTACTCTGAGTACAGCTTCCGGTGGCGTACAGGACGGCAGCGGCGCGTCATGGGCTGCCGGAGCGTTTGCCTGGTCTTGGAAGGACACGGGTGGAGCCTCCGCAGACTGGCAGGCATCAGTGTTCCCTGCCTACGCCTCAGCGAGCCCCACACCCTCCGCGTCGCCAACCCCGAGCGTCACGGCGTCGGCGAGCGGATCGCTCAGCGCGAGTGCTTCATCGTCTGCGACCGCGTCCCTGTCGGTGGGAGCGAGCTCCTCTCCCTCAGCGAGCGGTACGGTCACTCGCAGCGCTAGCAGCAGTGTCAGCCCGTCAACATCGTCGTCTCGACACCCGACTGCGACTCCGACTTCATCGCTGCTGCCACCCTCTGTCTCGCCGTCCTCTACGGCCACATATTCTACACCGCCATCGTTCCTGCCGTCGCCGACAGTGTCACCGTCGCTTCTCGCCGGTGGTGCTGGTGCAGGAGGTGGCACGGAGTCGATTGGCGGCGCCGGCGGCGCAACAGGGGTGGGCGGCAATGGCACTGCGGCGGGTGGGGCTGACTCCTTAGGTCTCGGCGTCAGCACTGATAGCAATGGGCCCGGGACTCTGGACACACGCCGCCTCGGCATCGTCACCGGCTGTGTGACGGGCGCAGCTGTGTTCCTCGGCCTGCTCATTTTCGCGGTCATTCGGTGTCGGCGCCGCGCCCGCATCCAGCGCTTCATCGCAGCAGCGCGCAGAGAAAAGGGCGGGGCGGTCATCGACATTGAGGACATCGATCTGTGAGAAGGCGATCTTGACTGAGAGTGAGCGTGTACATTGCGATGCTCGCTAGAAACGTGTCTGCGACCAACGGTCGCAGGTGGTTGCTCCGTGCCGCCGAGTGGACAGGTGATGCTGCCTGGTTCCGTGCCGTTCTTTGCATGCAACTGCCGTGCGACCAGTACGGGTGCTCTGTGGTAGAAGGGGGTGGACTCCGCGGCAGATGGTCTTGGCACGCGCCGCGCGTGCGTGGGCTGTGACACACAGGGGCACCCTCAGCGGTTGCTGTGGTCTGGGGTATGGCTCAAGTATCGGGGCGCACACGCTTTGGCGGGGCGCAAGCAGGCAAGCGGATTGCATGACTAATCAAGTGGCTGCGCTACAGATGCGCCGGGTCGCTCTTGATAGCGGCCCAGCTCCGAGCTCTTGAGAGCTTGGAACCACGTGCAGTCTCAAGGCTGTGATGCTCAGGCTCAGGTCCACGGAAGGCCTGTCGAACCCGCGTGCTTGCTCTGCATGCTGCGGATTCGTTGTGTTTTGTGACTGTTGTTGTGAGCTTGAAGGTAGTCGTCCTACAGCTAGGTGCAGTGCACGTGAACGATTCGGGCGCACGCATGACGTGGCGTGTGCACCGGGATTGATTGAGCGATGCGATGCGCCGGCGTTATCGGTCGAGCGCGAGATTCGACGTTGGCGCGTACAACGCGCAACTGGTCGGCATGCAAGAGGCACAGCTGACAGAAGAAGCTACAATAGCCAATTGCAAACAAGATGCATATGCATTGGGCGGATGAGCGCCTGCAGCTGCAGCGGTATTCGAATTCCCGCACTTTGCGACATGCAGCGCTGCTGGGAGTACACGTGTTTGCTACCGCCGGGGCGTACGTCGGGATTGTCGATCACGGCGGAAGCCAGTTCCACCCCGCGGGATTGTCGATCACGGCGGAATGTGGCCATATGCATGGGACACGTGTGCACACCCACATGCCGAATTCACTTTCCATCCACGCTACCGTTACCGGCTTTGACCCAGCACACGGAGCGCACTGACGGCCTCAACACGGGCGGCCTCAGATGTATTACGCAGCAGTTATCACGACAGTGATGGCCGCGCCCGTGAATGTGGTGTCCATCGGCAGGACGGTGAGGGTTGCGTAGGCGAAAGGTGGGGGCTCCACGAAGCCCCGTCCACTGGTGCGAGGGGCCGCTGCGGTGGAGTTCAGATAGACGGGTGCAACGTCAGCGGCATCAGCCTCCATTGGTGCGCGCGCGCCGTCAACCTCAGCCACGCTCCATGTGACCGCATTCGGCGGAACGCTGGTCACTTGCACGTTGTATCCGCCAGTGTACACCAGGCCCGTTGACAGGAAAACAGTCGTGCCCTGGAAAATCGAGGCGTTCAGGACGTACGAGAGGGAGAAGGCGCCCGTTGCAGCAGTAAAGTTGTAGCCCGTCACGGTGCCAGCGACAGCGGAGGGGTAGGTGCGTGCCAAGCCACGTGCACGCGTTGCATTCACGGTGCCGTCCGCAGTCCAATATCCGGAATCTGCGCCGGTGATGGGGTCGAATAGCTTGTACTCCCAGCCGCACCACGACTGCATGTATGCATCCGCCACGTCAAGCACCGCGGTGTAGTCAGGCACGTCCACGCCGATGTCGAACTCGGAGAGCAGCGCACCCGCACGCAGCCTTGCCGCGTCCTTCACACGGCTGGCGATCTGCCACTGTGCGTTGAAGTTCGGCAGGGAGTAGTAGTGGTAGTTCAGGACAGCCAGGCCCGACTCAGAGCCCGATAGGTAGTCAAAACCCACAGGGATGAAGTCGTCCCACGTCACGCTCTCCACGCTCACAATGCGGGCTGGCGCGCCCACCTGCACCTCGGCGGCGCGCACCGCAGCCGTGGCGTTCACGTAGAAGGGCTGCAAGTTCTGCTTGTCCGCTACGCCAGGCACCAGCAGGAGCGGGTTGCCGATCACATCCCCGGCCCACGGCTCGTTAATCAGCTCGTACCCGAGCAGGCGCTGCGGCTGCGCGGCCGTGGCGTTGGATGTCGAAGCTGAGCCCCAGGCGCGCGCAATGGCGGACCAGAAGAAGTGAAAGTCGGCAGCACTGCCGTACGCGCCGTCGTACAGCGCCTGCGACGCCTTGCCGAGGGCGTCGCTGAAATAGTACTCCATCCACCCGTGCTTCGCGCAGTCGGCGGCGGAGGGGTCCCCATCCGGGCCGAGCGGATATCCAGTCGCCTCAATCGGCCACGGGAACGCCTGCGCCCCGCTGGCGTACACGTCTGCAGCCCAATCCGGGACGCCTGCACCTCGAGCAGAGAAAGGAGGAAGCCATGCAACGAGTGGGGCATCTGCACGCACGCGCTCATGTTGCAGCGGACAACCTAACAAACCATGCCGCGACCGCGTCGCCACATTGACTCGCCTTCACCGCAAAACTTCGTGCTGAAAGTGTCCTGGTGGAAGTCAAGCAGGCTGAAGATGCCGTAGCTGCTGGCCATCGCGGTGAGGTTGGTCATCACGTCGAGGTACGTGCTGTTCACCTGGTCGCGGGACGGCACAACTCCAGGCCACATCGTCCCCAGTCGCATTAAGTTGTGGCCAAGCGACTGCCACAACCGCGCATCCACCTGGTTGAAGCTGAGAACGGGGTCGAACTCGTCAGCTCCGGTCAGTGGATGCCAAGGAGTGCCCTTGTATACAACGTTTGCCCCGCGAAAGAAGCGGGTGCGCCCGCATGCATCCACATAGCGCCCGGTACTTGGATTCACGGTTATGACGCTGTCGCAGGTTGCATCCGTGGCAACCGGGCCAGTGGCGGCCGTCAGCCCGACCAGCGCGGCGAACAGTGATGATCTCCGCATGGTGCGAACGGCAGAGAATCTGACAAGAAGAGCAAATCAGCGGGCAGCGTGGGTGCGCGGCTACATCATCGTTGCGGGGCCATATCCCAAAACCCTGCCCGTGTCACAGCATTCATTGAATTCCATTGCTTGAACTTCAATAGCCTGAACACTCGAACGATCTTAGCCGGCCGGCGTTGTCGCACACCGTCAGTGTGCCCCCAGTCGTACCACATTGCACGCGCGCCGTGCGAACGCACCCGAAGTTGCGGTCGATGATTACAAGCACGATCAGTTGCACATCCTCCGAAGTCGCTTCGAGTCGCCGAGTCGCCGGGCCAAGGCACTCGAGGCCAAGCCGTATTCCCTGTCTCGTACGTGTGAGCTTCGGTTTTGCAAGTCCGCCGGCACGTGTCCGCGGGCCAAGGATCGGAACGGGACCTTGGCCAGAGCGGCAAATACCAGTACTGGTAGGTCCGACCGGTCGCAGCGCGCGCCAGAAGAAAACGGCACCACAGCAGGCAAAGCGCACACAGTGCTCCCACACACAGCGAGAGGCAGGCCTTGAGTTTCAGCCGTGCAGGTTCCTCCTTCCTGGCCAGCCCGCTTCTCGCCCCGGGCTCGCTCAGTATGGCGCCCCCCACCTGAGAGCGCGGGCACAAACTGCGTGCACTGCGAGGATCAACCATTCAGCCGCGGCACCCAGAAGGGGCTACGGTGGAGATGCAGGGGACGGCCAAATGCTGTTTGGCTCCACATCCAGCGGCCGCGTGCTACTGAGGCTAGGCCCAGCGCCTCGCGCATGTGGCGGTTGCAGACAGCTGTAGACTAGGCCGGCGACCCCGATCAGCGCGAGGTCGAAGGCTGCATGCTGCACAAGCGCTGGCACGCGCAACCGACTGCCGGGCACCATTGAGGCCAGGTAAAACGCAATGGCGGTGGTGAGAGCCCATACCACCGCCGATCCGATGAGGATGCGCCTGCTGAGGTCACGCGCCTTCGTCTCAGCCCGCGCAGCAGCATCGCCGGGCGAGAGCGCTTCCGCCCCGTGCGCACCAAACTCCTTCGTCATCACCAGGCGAAGTGTGATGAAAGCCAAGCCAGCAATAACGGCCCACGAGGCGAAGATTTCGGACGTGGAGTGGAAGAAGGAGGCGGTCGTGGCCGTGAGGGCCCACAGCCCGACCTCCACCAGCAGGAAGATCGCCAGAAGGTAGCGGTCAGCCCGCCCGTGAGGTCGATGCGCGGGAAGGATCGCGGCTGGGGACAGTGCATCGCGGGAGTCAGCCACGGGGCTACCGCCCGCACTGGACTGCAGCGATGGGGGCCGCGCCGCAGCGTTGAGGACTTCTGTGAGGCACCAAAGGGGCACCAGCTGCAGCCCGAACACAAAGGTATGTCCAGAAGGGTCAAAGCCTGTGGGGTTCATAGCCACCGGCAGGCGCGATAGGTAGCGCATGAGGTTGATGAAAGCGAGGAAAGCGCCTACAGCCGCAAAGAAGGCTGGGGCAAAAGCCACGGCCAAGTGGCGCCGGTGTGCCGGGCTGGTCTGCCGCAACCGTAGCAGCAGCCAAATTGCGAGCGGCAGCCAGGTCCAAATGGGACCCACGTAGACAACCAACACCCCCAGCCAGCGCGGGGCCAGGCTGTTGATGTGCCCAGGTCCGATGCAGAATCGTTGCGTGAACGAATCGCCAACCGATGTGTCGCATTTGCCCGGCGCTGACTTTTTCACTAGGCAATGCGCGGACGAGTTCTTGAGATCCACGTCACTAAACGCGCAAGCAGCCTGCCATCCGGTGGCGAGGAGGACGAGGCCGCTCCAGAGTGCAAACCGCAGCCAGAACATGTTCCGTCTAAACAGCGCGTGCCACAAGCCATGCTTGTGAGTGCTCGTGCTAGCATGGCCCACATCAAAGGTTGATGGATTTTGCGCGGTGGCATCGGGCGCTACTACGGACATGGGGGAGCGGGGATCGCCCGAAGGAGCCATTGCGTGTTCCGGCGACAGAGAGGCATCGGTCCTTCGATTGCGACGCTGCATAATGGAGATACGTTCGGTGAGCACGTCAAGAAATCAACACGTGCCCGACTTCCCAATGCTGCAGTGCGTGTGCCTCCTGTAAATCACCCGACTGCTGCAAAAGGAGAACCGTGCACGTGTGGACGGAACCGATCGTTCGATTGAGGATTTTGTCGCCAAATCCAACATATTTTCGGATACCGCGACAGTATAGCGAGAGTAAAGTAAGAGGAGTAGCTATGAGTTGTCGATTTCATAACAACCGCTTCTTGATACATCTGTACTTGGCAATCGGCCAGCTGAGTTCAAGCACTCTGAGTCGCTCCTGACTCCATCGGATGGCGGGCTGCGCGGCAAGTGGCGCCACCGCTACTGCGCGGCACTAAGACAGTTGGAGTTCTCGGTAGTGTGCCGCCGAGGTATAGCAAGAAACGGCGCGAGGCCCCACCCGAGACACCAACCGGGGGGCGACGTCAGAGTGGTTGATGCATCCACGAGCCTGAGGCATGCTACGCCAGTCGCGCGACTGTGCAGCACCGACCAAGCACAGCCCCCGATGCCCTCGTGTGCGTCGCAGCCTGCTAGCGCCTGCCCCCTCCCCCGTGCCCTTCCCGGTGTCCGCCCCCGCCTCCGCCTCCGCCGCCCCCACCTCCACCACCGCCAGGCCCGCGGCGCCGCGCGCCGCCCGAGCGCCGCTTCTTGCGGCCACTAGCGGCGCCGTCGTCGCCCGCAGCGCCGTACCCGCCCCTACCCGCCCCTGCGGCGTCGTCGCCATCGCCGTCCTCTCCGCCGTCGTCCTCGCCCTCCTCCGGCGCGGGCCTGCGCGGCGCGGCAGAGGAGGGGGGCGGCGCAGGCGGCAGCTCCCTTTGCTCCTGCGGAGCCAGCGGCCGGCCGCCCCCAGCCCCCTCTGCGGTCGCCTGCCCCTCCTCCAGGCGAGGCCGCTTCGCTGCGCCGGGGCCAGCAGCAGGGCCGCCGGCGCTGCCCTCGCGGAGGGGGCCGGGGTACGCTGCGGCCGCCGCCCTCTGCGGCGCCTCCCGATCCCCGCCCGCCCCGCGCTCCCTCTCGGGCTCCCGCTGGCGCTGCCTGTCCCGGTCCCTGGCGTCCTGGGGCTCGCGGGGCCCGAGGAGGCCGCCGCGGGCGTCTCCGGGGCCGCGGAGGGCGCCACCGGCGGCTGCTGCAGGCCCGGCGGCGGAGGGGTGTCCGAATGGAGGGGGCTCGCTGCGCGGACCGCGGGGCAGCCGCTCAGACGCGGCGGACTCGCGGTCGCGCCGGTCGCTCGGGCGGGGAGGCTCAAAGCGAGCCCCGCCGGCCCCTGCGGCGGACGGGGCGGCAGCGGCGGCGGCGAAGGGCGGCTGTCGGTCCCGCGCCTCCCCGCCCTCCCTCGCGTCCCGTGGGTCCCTCTGTGAGTCCCTCGCAGCATCCCTTGCATCGCGCCCCTCGCGCCCCTCTCGCTCGCGGGCCGGCGGCTCCCGCCGGGCGTCGCGCTCTGAGGCGCCGTTGCCTGCCGCGGACCCGGCGCCCGCGCCCTCCGGCCCTCCCCGCGACGCCTGCGCCTGCATGGCCCGCTTGAACTGGTCCTTCTGGGTGAGGCCAGAGGCACCCGCAGGGGCAGGAGGGGCCGCAGCGGGGCCAGCGGCAGGCGCCCCCACCGGAGCCGCCCCTCCGGACATGGAGGCAGTCCTGCCATCCCGGCCATCGCGGCCGGGCCGTCCCTCCCGCTCCCCTCGCCCCGCCCCCTCGGCGCCCCCAGCGCTGTCCCTGCGGCGCTCGTCGTGGCGCGGCGCCTCCCTGCCAGCCGCAGCAGCAGTAGGCTCAGGGGCCCCGCCCCCTTGCCGCTGCTCCCAGGAGGTGCGGGGTCGCTTCTCGCCCACACCCAGCAGGGAGGGGGCGCCAGAGGGGCCTGCGCCCGACCCACCCGCGGCGGAGGGCGAGGCGGAGGGGGCGGCACCCCTCCCTTCCCTCTCCCCGGCATCGCGGCCGCGGCTGTCACCGTAGCTGTCCCGGCCACGGCCGCTGTCCCTCGCAGAGGGGGCCTGCGGCTGCTGCTGCGGCTGCTGCCGTGCATCCTGGGGGCGGTCGCGGGAGGGGCGGTCGCTGGGTGGGGGTCGCTCCCCGTCCCTCGCCCGGTCTCGCTCCCTCTCCCTCTCCCTGCCCGCATCGGGCCCAGCGCCGCGCTCCCGGGGCCGCGCAGACGCCGCCGCCGCTTCCGCCGCTGCGCCTGCTCCTCCTCCTGCTGACGCACGGGGCGGGGAGCGCACCCGGGGTCGCGACGGGGAGTGCGACCGGGAGGGGGCCGGGGCGGACCCCAGCAGCGCAGCAGCACCGCCACCCGCCGCCCCACCCCCTGCGCTGCTGCCGGTGCCGGTGCCTGTGGCGGTGGCTGAGCTGCTGCTGCTGCTGCTGCGGAAGGCAGGGCCCGGCCCCGCTGCGGGCCGCCCCGCCTCCCCCGTGCTTGCGCCCCGCACCACGGAGGCGGAGGCCCCTCGCGCGAGGGGGGCGCCCCCTGCCCGGTCCCCCGGCCTCTCGCGCTCGCGCCTGCGGTCGCGGTCAGCGGCCGCTGCTCCGCCGCCATCCTCGCGCCCCCGCGGCTCCCGCGCCACGCTCGCGCTCGCGCCTGGGGCAGCAGAGGGGCCGCGCCGGCCCTCCGCCGCCGCAGCCGCGGGGGCAGCCGCCGGGGGCGGGGGCGGGGCGATGGCTGCGAGGCGCCGCTCCAGCGCCCCGTGCACCCCCAGCGCCAGGGCCCGCACGTCCTTGCGGGCGTCAGACGTGTCCGCGCGCAGCTCCGCCGTCACCAGCAGCAGCGGGGTGCCGTGCTCAGGCACCAGCGGCCACACACCGGGGGCTGCGCTGGCTGCTGCCGCAGCAGCAGCAGCAGCCGCTGCGCCGCCCTCGCCGCCTGCAGCGGGGCCGAGGGCGCTCGCCGTCCACGTGAGCAGCGCGCGCAGCACGATGAGCGCCGTCTTCACCGTCACGGGCTCCGCGGACTGCAGGCCTGCCAGCAGCGCGGCCTTGATGCGGCCCTGCCAGCTGGCGGACGCCTGCTGGAAGTTCAGCCAGCTGATGCGCTCCGCCGAGTCGGAGGAGCGGCGGGAGAAGCAGACGCGGGACTGCCAGACGCGCTCGTACGCGCCCTGGTCGCGCGACCAGCCCGCCATCGCCGCCAGCAGCTCTGCAAGGAGGGCGCCCAGGCAGCCCGCCTCCGCCTCCGTGGCCGACAGCAGCGCAGCGGGCAGCATGTCGCGGAAGACGCAGCCCAGCACGCCCATGGTGAGCAGGCAGGCCACGTCCACCTCCGCTGCGAGGGCGATGAAGCGCGCGCAGTAGATGGCGTCCTCCGGGGACAGCAGCGCCCGCGGCATGATGCAGTGCTGCACGAAGGCTGCGGCCACGCCCGCCCGCACGGGCACGTCGGCGGCGAGGGTTGCGCGTGCCGCGACCAGGCGCGCCCGCACCCCCGCCACGTGAGCCTCCTGCGCCAGCTTGTCCGCGATGAGGCGGCGCACGAGCTCGATCAGGCGCCCGCGCACCCGCTGCCTGTCCTCCGCCTCCCGCCGATCCCGCGCCGGCGGCAGGCGGTCCATCGCAGAGGCTGAGTCGCGCAGGGGGCCGATAGCAGCCTCGTACTGGCGCGCAGGCGTGTGGATGTCCCCCAGCGAGTGCCCCCAGAAGGCGAGGTACAGGTGCGGGGAGAGGCTCTCCCACACGGGGGCCGGCAGCAGGGCCCGCACCTCGGCCTGCAGGCGCGGGGAGGCCAGGTGGAAGAGGGAGGCGTGCCAGGGCGGGCTGCCGCTGCCGGAGACGGCAGATGCGGCAGCTGGAGCGGCCGAGGCCGCAGCAGGGAGGAAGGGGCTCGGGCTGGCCCCCACAGGCGCCGCACCCGCACCGCCCTCCTCCGCAGCAGCACTCGCCGCCACCGCTGCAGCTGCGGTGTCAGCGGAGGGCGCAGCGAGCGTGCCAGCGGGCTGCGGAGGGTAGGTCACTGCCTTGACTGCAGGCCGCACCAGGTGCCACACCAGCGGCAGCGGCAGGTTGAACCGCCGCGCCAGGGTCGGCAGCGGCGGCAGCGTGTGGTGCGCATCCTTGCCTGCGTACTCGGGGGCAGTGAACAGCAGCTGCGCGCAGTGGGTGCGCAGGAAGTCGGCGTACTGCAGAAAGGCGCCCGTCACGGCATCGATGCGGGCCGCGAGCACCTTGAGGGGCAGGGCGGGGGTGACGCTGCCGAAGTCAAAGGTGCAAACCGCCACGAGGGAGGAGACATCCTCCGCCTCCAGCGCAGCAGCGCCGCTGGCGCCGTAGCTCGCGTAGCTGGGGTGACGCAGGGAGGCGCCCGAGGCCGTGAAGGCGACGTTCGCATCGTACGAGGCTGCCGCGCTGCCGGCTTCTCCTGCAGGCGTCGCCTCGCCCTCACCCCCCTCACCCTCCACCAGCATGGCCGCAGAAGCACCTGACGCGGTAGCGGGGGTTGCCCCCTCCGCTGTGTGCACGGCAGGGGCGGGGTGTCCCCTGCTGCCCGTGCCTGCTCCGTACACTGCCATCTGCCGCAGCTGGCCCAGCAGAATGGCCAGGGGCAGGGCCACAGCGGTGCTCTTGTTGCCCGGCACGTAGCCCTGCAGCAGAGCATCGCGCAGGCGCAGCACGGGGCGCCGCAGCAGGGCGTGGCCTGTCATCTGATCCAACAGGCCCGCCGCGCTGACGCTGCCCTCAGGGACGGCAGACCCCGGCGCCGGCCCCACAGCGAAGGCTGACAGCAGGTACTGCTGCCGCAGCAGGTCGCTGCCCCCGCTGGCGGCCAGCTGGTCTGGGGTCATGTCATGCGTGTACACGTCGTGGCCCCCCATG
>Ga0208629_100462_pt1 | contig 19759 bp, 14 predicted proteins | sample LakWasMet19_HOW5_2_FD_183865 | JGI IMG/M metagenome (GOLD analysis project Ga0208629, IMG submission 183865) | Freshwater sediment methanotrophic microbial communities from Lake Washington under simulated oxygen tension - Sediment Metagenome... | ecosystem: Environmental > Aquatic > Freshwater >... | reverse complement strand
CATCGCTTCGCAGCGACAGCGGTGCTGCAGCGAATCCTGCGGGTGCGCTGTCGGAGCCGAACGCTGCAGCAGCTGCAGGTGCCGCTGGTTGCCAGCATGGGCCGTCGGGAGGGGCTGGGAGTTGCTTCCGCAGACCGGCTGGCGGGCACCGCGATGCGGCCGGCAAGTGGGGCAGCCTGGAGCTGGAGCGGTGCTGAGGCAATGCGCTGCCCCCCAGCGCGTGTGCTTAGGATAGGCCACCGCAGGTGCCTGCGTGGTCGTTTAAAGAGGCTGCGTTAGCGTGGCGGAGAGTATTGCGGCAATTTTAGCGAGGCTGTGTAGCGACCAGCGATCTGGCTTCGACGTGATCGCAACATGCAGTCAGCGGGGTGCCACCTCGCTTTCCGCCTGGTTCGCTCGGCCTCATGAGCATGCAAGCTCGTGCACTTGGCATGATGCCTCCCGCAAGCATGCATATACATCGGTCTGAATTCGGAATTCGATCACGACCTAGATAATACCTAGCAATCGAGTCCACGGCGCGCGTTTACATGAAGCGAGTTCGATGATTCGCAATATTCAGCCTCAGCGATGCAAGGCGCAGGCGTGTCGACGCCAAGACGGGATAAGGAACACACGAATGCGCATATGCATCTACAGCAGCGTCACGCAGTTACCGTGACTGGAAAGCTTTGGGTTCCCGAAATTAAAGTCCAACGCCGTCGAAGTCTCCTGTTTACAAACACGCAACCGGGCGCGCAGCGGTACGCACAGCCTGCAGCAGCGCGCGTGCTATCTATCGCTCGTGCCGAAGCGGCCGTAGAATTCGTCCCCGATGCGCACGCCCCTCCGCTCCGCGGCCTCCTGCCTCCGTCGCTCCGCCGCCTCCGCTACCTGCCGCTCCAGCACCGCCACCGCCTCCCGCTTGGCTGCATCCTTCGCCGCCGCAGTTGCGCGCTCGAGGCGAGCCGCCTGCGCCGCAATGCTGCAACACACAGAGAAGGGAAGGAAGGAGGGTGTTATGTTGGAGTTCAGGCAAGGCGGCCCATCGCAGGTTTCGTGCCGCAAGGGCGGCATCACACCCCGCAGGACGTTCCGACCGTACGGCAGCTGCAATGCAGCGGCGTAGCGCTTGCAGCTGGAACGAAACGCCAGCAGTCTCCTCCAAGCCGCCCGCAGCAGGCGCCTGCACGCACCGCTGCTGCTCCTCGTACTCCCGCGCGGCCTCCTCCCGCTTGCGCGCCGCCGCGCCGCGCTTGTCCTCCATCTGTCCCTCCACCACAGCCCGCGTCGCGTGCGCCGCCTCCGAGGGCAGGCCTCGGTAGTGGTCCACGCGAATGCGGGTGTCTGAGAAGGAGGCCACGCGATCGGACAGATCACCAGCCAAAAAGTGGTAGCCCGCCCCCTTGTCTGCAGAGCAGGGGAGAGGTGCGCAGGGGAATGGGTGCGCGGTAGGGTGGGTGATGAGAGAGCAACAGGAGATTGCACAGAGCACTCCGACTGCTGCTGTGGGTGTGGGAGCGGAATCAGCTCATACGCCGCCCACCGCTCTTGACCCCAGAAGAAACATAACCCAGCCGCCAACGCCACTAGCAGCCTGCCGGCCCAAGCACCAGCTTCGCATTCCAAGCAGGCGCAACAGATGCCGCCGCCCCTCGCTTCGCAGCAACAGTCGTCCCCTCGTAGCTCACCTGCGCCGCGCTGTGTCGTCGTCAGCAGGCTTGCGGCCTCAGCCGCCCGCCCCTCCGCCGCGGCAGCCGCCTCCACGGCCCGGCGCGCCTCCGCCGCCCTCAGGTTGTCTGCCGCCATGCCCGCGGCGCGCCTTCGCCGCGCCTCCGCGCTCGCGTCTTCAAGCGCCTCCGCGTACTGAACTGTCTCCCGCAAGGCCGCGTGCGACGCGCGGGCAGCCTCCGCCGCCTCCGCGGCGCGCGCCGCCCGCTCTGCCGCCGCCTCCTCCGCCCACGCCGCGACCTGCGCGCGCTGCAGGCGGATGCGGTCCGGCCTGTGTGGGTCCTCGCCGTCAAACACCTGCGCGCTGCCCGGCCCCAGGCGCGGGTCTGGGTCCAGCCCCCGCGCGTCCCGGTCCTCGCGAATTCGCATGCCCGCGTCGTCGGCGCGTCGCCAGCCCTCCAGGTCGCCCGTGGTGCGCAGGGACCGGGAGGCGGCCTGCTCTGTCAGCGCTGCGGAGGCGGCGGCTGCGGCAGCGGCCTTGTGCGACCTCGTCTCCTCCTCCACCGCCTTTGCAAGCGCCATGTGTCGGGCGGTCTCCTCCACCTCTGCGCGCTCAGCGGCCTTGCGCGCTGCCTCGGCGCGCTGCTTCTCTGCGATCTGCGCCTCGAGGGCAGCGTAATCCATGCCGACCGTGCGGCTGCGTGCATCCAGCAAACGATCCGTGCGTTCCGCCATGCGGGCACGCCGTGCAGCAATGCGAGCGGCATCACGGTCAGCGGCCTCCACCTCCAGCTCGTGGAACCTCGACGACGCGGGATTGAACGACATGATGTGATGAGTGTTTCGCGCAACAAACTCGGAAAGGGGGAGCAACTTCCACCGCAGTCGAGATACCCGGGCCAACCCTCAAAAGCACGCGGAATTCAGGCACCCCGTCACACCGTCTAGATGGCGATGCACGCGTGAATCACTTCGATCAGCGGCTGGCGCACCAAAACGGTTTGATTCTTGTTGCGTGTGGCAATGAGAGCAACCACAACATTGTCAGAGCCATTGACACAACAATGCCCTGTAAATGCACCATTCACACTTGCCAAGCGGATGTTTAGCAGCGTTTCGTCCACCGTGGCTGTATTTGGCCGCGCATCACGGACTCGAAGATGGACAGATATCACGCACTTACTCCACGCCAACACGCGGCGTCCGGCCCGCCATTTGCGCGGCTTTGAGCTAGTCGGCCCCCTGCCCGTGGCGCACCCTCGCTTGCTCGCTTCCGCTATCTGCCCTGCCTCTGCACGACGTCGAACACCCGCCATTCTGTGTCAGGCAAGGACGTGGACATCGCGGACGCGCTCCTCCCCGTGCTCATTGGCCCCCGACGCTGCGCGTATCGGCGCTCCTGCGTGAAAGTTTCAACCCCACAGGCCCTTAGTTTACGATGTCCGGAACGGAGGCTCTGCGTAAAGCCCTCAGCCGGTTGGCGGTGTGGTCGTCGGTGATTGGTGTCGGCGGCTTTGCCGCCACCGAGTGCCTGTACACTGTGGACGGCGGCGAGCGCGCGGTGATCTGGAATCGTTTCCAGGGTGGTATTCAGCGCGAGGTGGTTGGCGAGGGAATGCACTTCCGAATCCCATTCGTCGAGTACCCCACGATGTTCGACGTTCGCCTGCGGCCACGCATCGTGGCGACGCGCACGGGCACGAAGGACTTGCAGACGGTGCAGATCTCGCTGCGCGTGCTGTCGCGCCCCGACCCCGAGCACCTGTTCGACATTTACCAGAAGCTCGGCGAGGACTTTGACGAGCGCGTGCTGCCCTCCATCGTGAATGAGGTGCTCAAGGCCACGGTGGTGCGTTGACCGCTGAACCTGCTGCGGGGCTGCTGCTGCAGCTGCTGTGGGTGGCTGCTGCTGCTGTAGGGGGTTGTGCTTGCTGCGGTGGAGGCTGCGGATGGGGGGCTGTCCTTGTTTGTTGAGTCGGGGGAACGGGGCTGTGGGTGCATGCCGGGGGCTCACCCGCGCTTCCTGGGCCTGACGGAGTTGGCCCTACCGTACGGCGGGTGCGCGCGCGTACACCCTCGTGGGGGAAACGCCTCCGCTGGCTGCCACCATAGCTGTCTCGGCCTGCCGAGAGCACTCGGGCGGCTGCTTCAGCACTGCAGCATCGCTGCATTGCTGCACGCAGGAGCCTCGCACAGCAGCCGAGCCACCACGGATGCATGGCAGACAGGGGCGGCTCAGCGCCTCCGCCGCTGCTCTCCCTGCCTTTGCGGGGTTCCAAGGAGCTGCGAGGCCCCACCAAGGCCCCACGTTGCGGCGTCAGGGGCGCAACCGCTGGCAGCAGGGGCGGTGCGACGTGGCTGGCGCCTGCGGGGGTGTTGCGGCGGGGAGAGCCTCTCATCTGTACTTGCCGCCGTGTGTGGTCGGCCGCGCCTGCGTGTCCGTCCACGGCGACCAACTGGGACAGGGGTGGCGCTGGTGGTGCTGCTGCTGCTGCGGTGGCAGCCGCCCTGCAGCAGCAGCAGCAGCAGCAGCAGCGAGGCAGCCTCGCTTTCCGGACGCTGCGAGCGCTGCCGCATCCTGCGCTCGCCGCGCGATGGCGCATGGCCCGTGCCCTGAGCCACAGCGCTGCCGTCCTCGCTCCGGCAGTCGCGACCCTCTCTCCCCCACCCCGCTGCCCGCCTGCGCCGCTGTGACGAAGGCGGAGCGTTGCACTCCCCGTTCACTGCACGCGCCCCACTGCGCTCACCCACCCACCTCCCCTGCCTCACGTGCCTCCCCAACCCTCCCCCACTCTTACCCTTCTCCGTGCCCTGCAGGCCCAGTTCGACGTGGACCAGCTGCTCACGCAGCGAGAGAAGGTGTCCCGCACCATCCGCGAGGCGCTGAACGAGCGTGCCGGCGAGTTCCACCTGCACCTGGAGGACGTGTCCATCACGCACCTCATGTTCTCCAAGGAGTTCACGACCGCCATCGAGTCCAAGCAGGTGGCGCAGCAGGAGGCGGAGCGCTCCAAGTTCGTCGTCATGAAGGCGGAGCAGGAGCGGCAGGCGGCCATCATCAAGGCGGAGGGCGAGTCCGAGGCGGCCAAGCTCATCTCCGAAGCCCTGCGCAAGGCGGGCACGGCGGCGATTGACGTGCGCCGCATCGACACGGCACGCGACATTGCCGAGTCGCTCGCCGGCAGCCGCAACGTGGTCTACGTGCCCTCCACCGGCGCGCAGATGCTGATGGCGCTGCCCGCCGTCGGCGGTGGCGGCGGCCGCATGCAGTAGGCGCGCACGCCATGCAGCAGCGGTGGCGCGGGCGAGCGCTGTGTCGCACACGTCCAAGTGGCTTTCGTATCGGCATCCACCGACTTGGCGGCACGGTCGGGCTGTGAGTACGTACGGGGCTCACTTCTATGGGCTTGAAGTGCGAGTTCGATGAACCCGTCCGAGTCGCCGCAAAGTCAGTACATTAAGTAGTGGGGGTAATTTAATGCACGCGTGAAGTATCAGTCGAGTCAGCTCACTCTCCGACCGCCCCGTTGTTGGGCTCCCCATCAGCGTCTGCGAAATGTGTCTAAGAGATGTACACGTGTTTCTTGGAGCTGCGTGCAGAGTGTCCATTCGCACTGGTCGTTCCTGTACGGGGAGTGCGTGGGTATACCTCCACGGCCGCGGGAGGCTGACCGAGTCACCGGCGGTGGCCACGGCGCCGCTGCAGCGGCTGCTGGAGAGCCAGGCCCGCCAGAGATCGCATTCGGCCTGGCCCTGATCTCCCTGCACTGTCCAATTCATGCGGCGCGTCGAGAGAACCGGCTTGCCACAGTTACACGGTGTACTGACTCGGAGTGACGCACCGCTGGACGCGCCGCCGGGCGGCCGCCCGGCGTACCGGGCCGGCGGTGCTCTCGAAAGTCTGAGTCGGGGGCGTTGAGGCGCTCCCATGACGTCGAAGCTGCACCCCGTACGTTTTTAAGTGGCTCTATTGGACGATTGGGCACTGCCAAACAAGCCTGAAGGGTGAAATCCGAAGCGTAACTCGTGCGCCAATTCAGCGGCTAATGAAGCCCTACCCATCGCAACAACACACAAATCACGCGCACTGCTCTTCTCACGAGCATCGGAGCTGGTGGTGCTTCGTTATGGCAGCTACGCGCACGACTTTCTTTTTTGTTGCGATCAGCGGAGCGCTTCGCCCGTGATCATCAACGTGATGCGACGCATTCTCCAGTCCGCCAAATGCAGGAGCCACCAGCTTGCTGCAGGTTCCGCAGCTGCATTTGCTGCACTTGCTGCGTCGGCGATTGCCCGGAGTGCCAGCGATGTGACACCTGCTGAACACGCACACCAGCCTGTGCACAGATTCACTCCTTCAGGACTGCCGCCCTGCCGACAGCCGTGGACGAACGTCGCTGCCCCCGCGAGCCCTGCGCCGCTGCCCCGCCTTGGCGCTGTGGCGGAGCATCGAACACACAAGGAGTTCGAGCTGCTGCGGCAACCCATTCCAGTCTCCGGGGCATCGCTGCCAGCGCACCTGCTGGGCGCGAATGTGCGATGCATGCTGGGCTGGTGTCGCCTGGCCATCGCACGTGCGTATAGCTTCGGTCTGTATATCAACGATGACGCTCTCGTGGGCGCTGTCCAGGCTTCGGAGGCGGCTGCGAAGGAACGGAAGCAGGCTGCTGATGGCGTGACTGGCCCTCCAGCACCACCGGTGCACGCCGACTCAAAGGCTGCCCCCGACAGCCTGAGCCAGGTGCTGGATTGGCTGACGACGCGCCATCTGCAGCACACCGCAAATGAGTGTAGCGGAGGGGCGGTCTCTGCCGCGACTGCAACAGCGGGCTCGCCAGCGATGTCGCCAGCACGCGGTTCCACGGCTGCAGCTGGCAGCTCGGCCGCCGGCGCGCCCGAGCTGTCGCTGGTGCTTGTGATGGCGCGGGACATCAACGGCGAGCACCTCGCGCACGGGTTCAAGAACAGCATCATCAACAGGCTGCCTGGGGTTGAGAAGCGGCTGCGGCCCGCAGGCGGGGGGAGCAGCCCCAGCACGGGTACGACCGGGGACGCTGCAGCTGCCGAGAGCACAGGGCTGGCACTCCCCGACGCCGCGGCCCTCAAAGCTGCCGCGCTCGCCAGCGGGAGGGCAAACCTTGAGCGCGACCTCGACGCAGAGCGGCTGCCGCTGCTGCCGCCGGCTGCAGCTGCGGTGGCGGCCGCAACTGGCGCAGCAGCAAGCGCTCCGGCAAGCGCCTCCGCCCCCTCCGCTGCCACCCCGCTTGCCCAGGTGCATGCGTTTGCGGCAGCCTTCAACGGGCTCACCTTCCGGGAGGGCGAGGAAATCGTGTTCACGTGGCAGCCGGCGCAGGGGCGGGTGGTCACCGCCTTCCGCCAGGCGCCGCCCTCACAGCAGCAGCAGCAGCCGCAGCCGGCCGCCCCAGCTGGTGCCGTCACAGCGGCGCCCCCGCCTGCCGCGCTGCCGCCGGTGCCGCCCTCGCGCGACCTGCAGACGCGTGTGATGGATGCGGCCTCGCTCGCCTCGCCCCTCCTCGCCCGCACGCTGTTCGAAGTCTACTGCGGCGCCGCCAGCAGCAACCCCGTCTCCTGGCGCGCCAAGGCGACCTTCGAGGCGAACTGGGGGGCCATCGCAGACCCCCGCAACGGGATTCTGGTGGTGGACGAGCAGAGCCCGCCAGCGCTGCCGCAGGCGCAGGCAGGCGCTGGCGGCCGCGCAAGTGCTCCGACGGTTGCTGCCGCAGCAGCTGTAGCAGCTGCAGCAGGCGCAGGCGGGAGCGCACCCTCGGAGCGGGCCTCTGAGCTGCTCGGCCAGCTGCGCGGCTGGGCCAAGCGCACCCTTGCAGGCGACGGCATCCCGTCCGCAGCAGCCGCCAGCGCAGGCTCGGCTGTTGCAGCGCTGCCAGGCCGTGCTGCTGCTGCCGTGGTAGTCCCGCCGCCTGCGGTCGAGTTTAGCCCCTGCCTGGCAGTCCGCGAAGAGCTGCTGGCTGCAGCGGTGCGCAGGGAGCACACTGCGCGCAGCAAGTAGGTACCCCGCAGAGGCTGCTGCCTCCGGGCGGTCACCGTGTCACAGGCCGCTTGCGGAACAAGTGGGCTCCGATGCGGCGATGCCCAGTTGTGCAACTCGTGTCAAGCTCGTGTCAAAAGGCGCATGTGCATCTTCAAGCTACGCTCGCGAGATTGCCTGCATCCGACTCGGATTTTCGGATGCGCGGAGATTGCATGCGCATTGCTGCACGACGAATTTCGCGTGATGCTCGAGGCCTGGGCGAGTCGGCGACGATATTTCTCCACCGTATCGCCAAACAACCTCAATATCGGTGTTCTCCAGTCGGGGATAATCTCCGTATCACTCCGAAACTCGGGGAGCGAACGGTTCACGCACGCCGCACGCTTTCCGTCCCCGTGCTTGCAGAGCACTGCAGCATGGCGGGCCGGAGTCGCGGAGCGCAGGTCTCTGCTCCGCTGGCTGTGAAACGACGGCCCATTCCGACGAACGTCGTTGAGGTTCCGCTTGATGGAGGGGACCTGTCCTTTCCCCATGAACTTGACGGCCTCATCACCCCGGAGGAATACGATCGAGATATTGTCAATGGGCTTACGGTTCCGGGGCGCATTGAGCTGGCTCCTCAACGAAGATGGTGCTGCATGGGCCGCGTTTTGCCCTCTCTTGTCCTTGTGGTCGGAGCGTGTTTGGCCATCGTTGGCGCGGTGCGATCAGCATCGACCACCCAGAACGTGGGTATAGCGTTGCTCTGTTTGGCGGGGTTTGCGCTCGTTGGATGTTTAGTCTTGACAAAGGTCGCCCGGCGCCGCCGGATCGACACGATCGCCGCGCAGATGGAGATGCAGATCGCGGTGCTTAACCCCGGGCCGCGATTCCGCGAGCGCGGCATCTCGTTCAACCTCTACTCGGAAATCGGCACAGCATTGATGCGCTGGGAGCGTGGCTCCTCGGTATCCGTGCAGGAGCGACCTCTCTCGATACGTGTACTTCGGATAACGCTGCCGCGCCCGGTCCGTGCTCGCACGGATTGGTTGACACATGGGTGCATACTGCAACCTTCGCCTGCGAGTGACGGCGGCGCACAGATGGCGCCCACCAACCGCATTGTAACGGAAGCATACGGGCAGATGGAAGTGCCGGAGTCGTGCGTGCCCACCGCGGGCTGCGATTTCGTGCTGGTCGCCTGGCCCGACTTCCAGTCGCCGGTCAACGGCAGCAGCGTTGGCGAGCGCAGTGGACCGGCAGCGCATGCTATCGACGTCAGCAGCGCTGGCTCTTCGCTCGTCAATGCCGACTCCGCTGTTGCCGCACCGCTGCTGCGTGCAGCGGCTTCAAGCACGCATGCAGACCGAAGTGTGGAGTAGCTGTCTGCTGCAGCCGAGCACAGTGGCCGCCCGCTCCGTGCACTGCCTGTGGGCTCGTCGTCTTGGACCCGGGAGCATTAATTGATTACTGCCACACGCGCAGCTTCCCGACCTGTACTGCTTTTCGCCTGTGCAACCAGAGCTTCGCAACTCCAGACAGGCTGAGCCAGCAGGGTGATCCATGCATACACTCCAGCAGCTGTAGCTCACACGCTGACTTCGAGCAGGCCGACTTGTTTGTGGTGTTTCAGAGCAGCTGGCAGGGTCCAGTCTCTCTTTGCTGCCTTTATCTTTGTCGTCCGTGCGGAGCTTTGAGAGCAAGATCGGCAGGGAGCAAAGGTTGCCCTCACGAAAGAGAGCAACTCGGCTGGTGTCATGATCGTAGCCATCGTTGCAACGGCCGGCAGGAATAGCTGTCTCTGCCAAGATCTAGAGCTCCGCAGCGTGGCTCCCTTGCATGTGCTCCAGCTCCGGTATCGGCGCCGGGTTGTTCGAGCTCCGCATAGGATGTTGCATGGGCGTTCGTGCGAAAACGCTTCAGGCTCAAGTGGCGCAGTCGCCCTCGTGAAACTATAGCTATGCTCATGCGAGCGGTGTGACGTCATGGTCCGGAGACGACTTGGATCTCGACTGAGTCGACAGCAAGTTGCCGACAAAGCGTTAACCCCTCAAGTATGCCGATCAGTCTAGTTTCGATATCAATCGCTTACGCAAGGCAGTGCTTGCACTTTCGCAATTCCATGAAAAGGTTGCGTTGCAAGCTCCGTAAGCGCGGGCACGATTCGTCAACAGCTGCTGCCAGCAGTCTCAGGCGGCTCGCCCGCGAGCTTCACGAGTCGAGGCGGCGCAAAGCCTAGGCTGTTCGGTCGCCGTGTTCACGCTGCCCCGCAGCCGCATGCGGCCGCAGCGCCGAGGATGAGATCGTGCCTGCGCAACAGCGCGCCGCACCGCCGCAGGGGGCACGTGCTGCTTACTTGCGCATGTTCTGCGGGAGCGCCTTGCCGTAGCTGCAGCAGGGAGGGGAGGCGGGGGAAGATAGCGGGGAGGGGTGAGAAGCAGGGAGAGGGCAGCACGCAGTGGGGAGCACACAGGGCTCGCCTCAGGCACAACACCGCCCATTGATAGAGCCCAGCACCCGCAGCAGCAGCTGCCTGCCCGCAGCACATCTCGAACGCACCCTGACACGAAGCCGCCCGACAGGCCCGCGGATCCCGTGAAGTCCTTGTTGGGGTTGGGGCGGGCCCACTCCACCTTCAGCACCAGGTGCTCATACCCGAACCCGTCCAGGTTGCGCCGGATCGCGTCCGCCGCCTCGTGCGAGCTGAACTGCACGTACGCGGCGGTCACCTTGCCCGACTCCTTGTGCCGCGCCAGCGTCACCTTCTCCACGCGCCCCAGCGGCGTGTCCACCAGCGCGCGCACCTCGTCCTCCTCCGCGTCCTCGTGCAGGTTGCCGATGCGGATGCGGCGCAGCTCATACTCGGGGATGTCGCCCTCGCCGCCCGCCCCGCCGCCGCGGAAGCCGTCCTTGAGGTGGGGGGGCACGTACGCCCCCGTGCCCGCACCCGCGCCCGGCCCGCCCGCGCCCGCCGCTGCTGCGCCCGCACCCGCGCCCGCCCCGGCGCCGCCCATCGCGCCGCCCGCTGGCATGACGTCGCGGTAGGGGCACTTGAGGGTGGAGTGGCCGCCGCCGCAGATGGTACACTTGAAGATGGACTGCGGGGCGGGGGAGGGAGAGGGGTGGTGGAATAGACAGAGAGGATGGGGAGAACGACAGCGACAGCACAGCGCCGAGTTAGCAGGGCGAGAGCAAGCAGCCACTAGCTCTGCGCGGCCACAGCTCCGCTGCCCTCCCTCCCTCACCGTGCTGGTGTTGTTCTCGATGAACTTGTCCAGGTCGCTCTTGACGCGCTCCCCCGGCACCTCGAAGTGCAGGTCATCGTAGGAGCGCATGGTCGTGCCCACGTTGCCCTCCAGCGCCTTGCCGAAGGGCGCCCACTCCGCGCGCTCGCGCACCCCCACGGGCACGCGCGCCATGCGAGTGTGTCGCTTCACCTTGCGGGTCACCTGCGGGGCGGAGGGCGGGGACAGAGGGGCAAACAACGCGAGGGGCAGTGAGGGCAGGCAGCGCGGGTGCGGTGTTGACAGCGTGGCAGCGGGCCCCTCTCGGCTCCCCGTCTCCGCGTCACTGGGCTGCGCCGCGTACCTTTTGCCGCTTGCCGCTGTCCTTGTCCGTCGTGTACTCTGTCACGGTGATGACGCCGTCTGCGTCTGGGGCACTCTCCTCCACCTTGCCCTCCACCCACTCGACCACCGCAGGCGCGGCTGCCGGCGCGGGGGCCGCTGCTACAGGGGCTGCGGCGCGCGCGGGCGCTGGGCTTGGGGCGGTCGCATCTGCAGAGGGGCGTCGCGGGGGAGGGGTGAGGCACACACACGGAAGGTCGAGTCAGACACCCGCATGGGGGGCACACGTGCGGAGCAGGCGTTGCAGCGGGCTGCGGAGCAAAAGCTGCAGCGAGATGCGGAGCAGCAGCTGCAGTGGGCGTTGGCTTCCTGGCTGCCTGGCGTTGTGACGGCTCTGACTCAGGCTGCGGTGCGGCAGCAGGCTGCCACCGCACAGGAGCGCTGGCTGCGCCTGTGTGCTGGCAAGCGCCCTGCGCAGAGGGCGCCACCCAGGGGCTGCGGGGCACATGCGACTAGGTACGTGCTGCGGCGGCGGCGTGCCTGTCCGCTGCAGGGCGGCGCACGCGGCGCAGCAGCCTTCCTCCACACCCGCGACGACAGCTGGGCATCGCTCCACTGAAACGCTGCGCCCCTGTCGGGAAGGGACCGGCAGCCGGTGCGGTGCAGCCCGATCCCGCGTGTGCCGCAGGTGCCGGGGAGGCCAGCCGCGTGGCAGGTACCGCCCGCAACGGCGACTGTTGCACCACCGCCACGCTGTCGAGCGATTGCCGCGGGCGGTACCAGAGCACCTCGCATAGGACAGACCAGCCGCACACCGCCCGGCGGTGGTCCCTCCGCGGGCGGAAGGGCCCAGCAAGGATCTCCGAGGCATCGAAGCACTTGCCAGGAGAAGGCAACAAGCCAACCCTAGGTTACTGCCATCGACGTCACGCAACAATCGCTGGCTAGATTGCGCCGCCGCATTTCGCCGAGTTGTCCGCCATCACCATGAGATTGCGCTGTTCGCCTCCGCTGGCCACGACTGCCGTCGCAGTGCCGCTGCCTGCGCCCAGCATCACAGCGTTCACCAGCCACCGCTTCGGCAATACGGCGGCCTGAAGCAAGCAGCGGCAGTGCATTCTAACCTTTGAGGGAATCTCCCCAGCCAGACAAATCAGAGCTGCAGTGACAGAGTGCGTGCCCGGGACAGGCAACTGTGTTGAAAGGCTATCGAGATCCATCGCTGAGCGACAAACCGGCGACAATGACAGCATGGTGATACAGACAGCCGCTTCCTGCGCGCGAAGGAGGCGCCGCACGTGCCCCCACAAATGTGGGCACAGCGCAAGAAGCCGTCGCTGCAAACAAATGGAAGGCGCACCTCAGAGACATCCTGGGACGTGGGCACAGGATGTAGAGGCACGATGAGTCGAAGAAGCTCTGGAGAAAGCCGTCGCCAGCCTGTTCCCTCGTTCCATTCGGCCAGGAGAGCAGCAAGGGCGCCGTGAATCGTTTTCTCGGTTTTCACGTCTGTCGTCTGTCGCCAACATTTCGCCTGCAGTTCCACCTGAAATTCGAGGCAGAAGTAGCGAATACGAACACAATATGTGCTTTGAAGTCGCGCGGCTCCGCGTTAGCCTATTCCCGTCGTCGGGAACGCTGCGAAATAGTATACCGCTACTCACTCGCAGTCAACGAGCGCTTTGAAGTAACCTATCTGCGGCTCTCGCCGTCATGCGGCAAGCGCTCCTTTCGGGCAGCAGTGCTGCACGCCGTGTGCTATCGCGATCGGATGCGGAGGCAGCCGGCTGTGGTTCCACGTTCCTCTCACGTTACAGCGCGGGCGTGGCGTCAGCAAGCCTGCCTGTTTCAGCTGCCACCCCGCTGAGCATTGGCCATGGCCAAGCCCGGTTTCTGTCCCACAGTGCTGCTAGCTGCGCCAAGGGCGCGCCAGTCGCCACCAGCAACCAGGCGAACGCTGGCGGCCAGACGTTGTCCTCTGCCGCCATTCTAGCGGGCCACAACAAGGGCCACCCGCCGGGCGTGCAGCGCTTGCTCGAGACGTACCACACAGTGCCCGTGGACCGCACGCGCTGCTTCTCCATCATCGCGCACATCGACCACGGCAAGAGCACGCTGGCCGACAAGCTGCTGGAGTCCACGCGCAACATCTGGCCCACGGTGAAGGGGCACCAGCAGGTGCTGGACACCCTGGAGGTGGAGCGCACGCGGGGCATCACGGTGAAGGCGCAGTCCGCCAGCATGATCTACGACTACACGCCCGCAGAGGCAGCGGCAGGGCTGGCGGCCGCTGCAGGCGCAGGCGGCGCGTTGCCGCTCGTGGGCGTCGGCGCGTCCTCCCTCGTCAACGCCGCTCTGGCCGCCGGCGCCGGGCGAACGGCGACGCCCGCCAGCGCCGCCGGCCTCGTCTCTGCGGGCGCTGCGGCGGCAGCAGCCCCTCCCTCTGCCCGCCTCCCACACCTCATCAACCTCATCGACACACCGGGGCACGTGGACTTCTCGTACGAGGTCGCCCGATCCCTCGCCGCGTGCCAGGGCGCGCTGCTGCTGATCGACGCGGGGCAGGGCGTGCAGGCGCAGACGGTCGCCAACTTCAACAGCGCGCGCGAGGCGGGCCTGACCGTCATCCCGGTGCTCACCAAGATCGACCTGCAGATCGCCGACCCCGAGCCCATCCTCGCCTCCCTCGAGTCCCTGTTCGGGCTGGACCCGGAGGCAGCGCTCTGGACGAGCGCCAAGACGGGGGCGGGCATCGCGGAGGTGCTGCCCGCCATCATCGAGCGCATCCCCGCCCCCGCCCCCAGCAACGCGGCGCGCACGGGCCGCCCCCTGCGCTGCCTGCTCTTCGACAGCTGGTTCGACCCGTACCGGGGGGTCGTGTGCTCCGTGCTCGTCACGGAGGGCGTGCTGCGCCCCGGCGACTCCATCACCGCCTGCCACTCGGGGGACCGCTTCACGGTGCAGGAGGTGGGGCTCATGGCGCCCGCCAAGGTGCCCGTGGGGACCATCGCAGACACGCGGTACGGCGGCGCCGCAGCCGCGGCCGCCGCGGCGGCGGGCAGCTGCGCGGGCGGGCTGGGCGCGGGCCAGATCGGGTACGTGATAGCGGGGATGAAGAGCACGAAGCAGGCGCTGGTGGGGGACACCTTCGTGCACTCGCACGCGCCCGCCAGCCCTCTCGCGGGCTTCCGCCCCGCCAAGCCCGTCGTCTTCGCGTCCCTCTACCCCGTGGACAGCGGCGACTTCACCGCCCTCACCACGGCGGTGGAGCGCCTCACCCTGAACGACGCCTCCGTGAGCGTGGAGCGCGAGTCGTCCAGCAGCCTGGGCTTCGGCCTGCGCTGCGGCTTCCTCGGCCTGCTGCACATGGACGTGTTCCACCAGCGCCTGCAGCAGGAGCACGAGACGCCCGTCATCATCACGTCGCCCATGGTGCGCTACGAGCTGCACATGCGCGACGGCAGCACCATGGCGTGCGAGCGCGCTGGCGACTTCCCGCCGGCGCACACGGTGGAGCGGTACAGCGAGCCCACGGCCCACGTCAGCATCATGACGCCCTCCATCTTCGTGTCCCCGCTGATGGGGCTGCTGGCGGAGCGGCGGGGCGTGCAGGAGGACGTCACCTACCTGACCACGGGGGGAGGGGGCGGCGGCGGAGGGGGCGCCAGCAGCTCAAGCTCGAGCAGAGCGAGCAGCGCGGCTGCGGAGGCAGCGGCGACGGCGGCAGCAGCGGGTGCTGGCGACGCTGGCAACGACTCCCCCGCTGGCGCTGGGGCTAGCGATGCAGCGAATGCGGAGGGCGCAGAGGATGAAGAGGGTGACAGCGACTCCGAGGAGGAGGATGGGGATGCGGAGGAGGGCGGCCTCCCTGAGAGCAGCTACAGCAGCAGCCGTGCCTCCTTCGCCCCCGCGTCTGCGGTCCCCGTCTCCGCCCTCACCCCCGCAGCGCTGGGGGATCGGGTCGTGCTCAAGTACCGGCTGCCCTGGTCCGAGGTGGTGACCAATATGTATGACGCTGTCAAGTCGGTGCGTGCGGCAGCGCGCCACCCGACTGGCGTGCGTGAGTGGCAGTGTGTGCCTTGATCGCATGTGGTGTGGTGCGCAGGGCGCAGGGGAGACCGCCGGTGTCAGCCTGCACGCTTCGCCGCACCACATCGTCCGTGGCTGCCTCTGCATCTCTCCAGCTGGCCCCCTCTTGCCCCTCTCCACCTTCTGTCCCTCCCTCCCCCCCGCCCATCTTTCACCTCCCGCCGCAGCTGTCTGCGGGCTACGCGAGCATGGACTGGCTGCCCGGCGCGTACCAGCCCGCAGACATTGTGCGCGTGGACGTGCTGCTGAACGGCAAGCCGGTGGACGCGCTGTGCTTCGTGGCACACAAGGACAAGGCGCTGGCGGACGGACGGCGCGTGTGCGCCAAGCTCAAGAAGGCCATCGACCGGCAGCAGTTCGAGATCAGTGTGCAGGCGGCGGTGGGCGGCAAGGTGTTCGCCAAGGAGCGCATCCCGCCCTTCCGCAAGAACGTGCTGGAGCGCAACGGCAAGACTATGGGCGGCGGCGACGTGACGCGCAAGCAGAAGCTGCTGGAGGCTCAGCGCGAGGGGAAGAAGCGGATGAAAACGGTGGGCAACGTGGAGCTCAGCCAGGAGGCCTTCCACGCCCTCCTGAGCTCGGGCGACAAGTGAAGCCGTGCTCCGCCGTTGTGATGGACGCACTGCAAGCGACGCCCCAGCCGTTCGCGTCGCCCACTGGCAACGTCCTCGCCAGAGCACCGCGCCGAGCCTTTGGCTGCCGCCGTTGCCGCTTGTGCTGCATGTGGCTGGGCAGCGTGCACGACTGACAGTGGGAATGGAGTGCCAGTGCCACCAGTGGACTGCCAGTGAGCCCCAACTCGGACTGACCGTCGGTGTGACACCACCGGCAGCTTGAATGTTCGTGGGCTGGTTCGTACATTACGCCGGTTGCAAGCACGCCATCGAGCTGCTGAAAGGCGCGCGCCGCTATGCGGAGAACAAAGGCAGTGCTTGCGTAGGTCTCGGTTTCCGTTGTCTGCAAAACCTTCGCTAAAACACTAGAAATTGCGCATCACTTGAGCGCGCTCGTTACGACGAGTGGTTTGGGCACTCCCCACGAGGCTCGTCGCAGGGCCGCCGTTACCCTCGTCGTTGCGTCGCTACAAACCCGAGCTTCGCCCTGAGCTGTGGCGGTCTCGACCTGTTGCACATGGACGTGGTTCACCCACCTCCGATGTGCCCGCGACAGCCGACTGGTCGCGCGGCGAAGCGGTCTTGCCAACATGTTGCATCACTGCAGCATCCAACACAAGCAACGATGATGCACGCTGTTCTTCTGAGCGCGCTTGTTTGTGTTTGCCTCCCACGTCCGGCTCAGGGTGTGGCTGAAGCTGCCATGAAGCACTTCAACGAGCGATGGCGCCCTTATCCCGCACCCGACAGCTCCGCAGCGTCAGTGAACATTTATCACGTTTTGACGCAGCGGCAGACGCTGTACAGCGTATCGTCGCGCCAATTCCAACAGCGAGATCACGGCTGCATCCTGGCGCAGGAGTTTGTCAACCGTAATTCGACGCACGTGCGGTGCTGGGGGCAGCCGCTGTACACCGCCCGTGGCTGGTACTTCGATTTCGTCAGGTACTCGCTGCTGATGCACTGGTCGGATCCCCGCATTACCGCAAACCCCTCGGGATACAGACTCGCAGGTGCGATGTCAGCTCTGACAGGCATCCCGATGGGCTGGCCGTGCGAGCTTCCTGAAACCGTGCCGGATTCGTTCCTGCCCAGCGATGCTGCCCCCATCGCCAGCATGTCCGCGACGGGCTCGCAGGTGAACGCGCTGATCTTCCGTGACGGCCGCATGAGCACCTGGGGCGGCAACGGGCGGTCTGGGCTCGGCCTGGGCACGCGCGATGAGCTGACCTCGCTGCAGGGTCGCACGTTGGCCCCCAACGTGACGGGGTACATCACTGCGAATGACAGTGACCCAAACACGGTGTTTGCTTCCATGGCGCGCGGCGTGCTGGATTCCAGCGAGGGCGGCGGGCACTCTGTTTGTATTTGCGGCATCCTTAACAGCGGGGAGGTGAAGTGCTGGGGCGACAACCTGTGCAACCGGGCCGCGCCACGCCTGCAGCCCACCCTGCAAGTGGCAGCGGACAGCGCTTTTGCGGGATCTGGCCGGTCCCCCACGGTGACGCGTGCCGCTGCGGGCGCGGGCATCGCATGCACCCTCTTCTCCGATGCGACGGTCGCGTGCTGGGGATCGACGGACAACAGCGCCGTGTTCGAAGGCGACGCTTCTGGCAGCACCGCCGATTCGATCGTCTCAAGCGGAGCTGTGCGGTATTCGTTGCCTGGGGGCTTGCGGGCGGTGGACGTGTGTGCGTCCGCCATGGGTTTCATGTGCATCCTGACTGAGGAGCACAGCGTGCTGTGCATCGGCTGGAACGGGGGATCCGAAATCGACACCAACCCAGACTACTGGTATGGCGTTCTGTGCCCGATGCAGCCGTCTGCCTGGATGTCGGACTTCTGTACGCTCTTCAACGGCACCGCTGAGGTGGGCCATCCGGAAGTACCGCCGGGCGTGAAGCCCGTCGAGCTCGCCTGCTCCCTCGTGGGGATTCATATCGTGTTTTCTGATGGCACAGCGCGCTACGCCGGCGGGTTCCAGCGTTTGATGGCCGGGCGAGACAAGCCCGACGAAAACTGGCGACCTCTCAGATTCCCCATAAGTTTTGACAACATTACCGGTGGTCTGCCCCAGCATGCAACCATCCTCGCGGTAGAAGCAGCGCCCGGCAGGTCGAGCCTCATTATCAACCGACAGCCCAGCGCACGAATCGTGAAGACGTTTTCCTCGTCGTCGGCGGGGCCACTTGGAGGCGATGCGGGTGCCGTCGACGTCACCGGCGGCCTCCCGTGGCGGCTGGTGAACCACACAGCGGGGCGTAACCTGACGTGCTCAGTGTTCGGGGCGAGTGATGACTACGGCAGCCGCGGGGACTGCGACTACGACAACCAGTATCCCGCCCCGCTGCGAACCTTCAACACCGACCCCGGGGTGGCGGAGGAGCCGTTCTCCCCCTGGCCCGTGGTGACGTCTGTGGAGGTGTTGCGCAACACGCCGCAGGATGGGCTATGGTTGCGAGTCAGCATTTGGCTGGACAATGAGTTCTCAGGCGGGCGCCCCTACATGGGCTATGTGGAAGCCACGCCCTGTGACGCGTTTGTGACCCTGGACTCGCACCGCATTTACCTGTGCAAGCTGAGCCCTGCGAGCGCATCAACTGTCGCCCGCTGGCCCGCTGCTGTGAGCGTAACTTGGAGTGGCGAGCGCGGCGGCCTCATGTACAGCGCTTACTTGGACGCACGGCGAGTAGCCGATTTGCTGCTGCGCTGTGGAGTAGCTGCGGGCTCTGCTGCTGACTCGTCGTGTGTGGGCACTGCGGCGCTCGATGCGGCGCCCCTAAGCAACAGCCCTTTCTTTTACACTCCTTTCAGCATCGGCAGCATGTGGCTGACAGGGAACCTGCAAGATCTGCGCGCAGAGCTGCAGCTGGTAGCCGTTCCACAAGGCACCCTGTTTGCCGCCGAAGCGGCGCCAGTGGGAGGCGCTGTGTGCTCCATTGACGCGGTGTCGTTTTCAAGCTCCGCAGTGACGGGGCTTACTGGGCTCGAGCCTGTGACAGCGTCGCCAGCCCGCTTCGAGATCAGCTGCGCCGTGCCGTTTGTAGCCGCGCTGAGCGCACTAGCATTCGATGTACACCTGGTGCGAGGGAACAGCAGTATGTTTGTGACACAGGTCTTTGTCAGCTACCTCACCTCAGTCTCCGTCTGGTCACCGGCTCGAGAGGCGCCATTTGCCGGTTTCCGTGCTGGCGATGTGCTACTATTGAGCGGGCAGTTTTTGGCGGGCGCCCTCGGCACCGAGCTGCCAGGCGTCTTCGTCTCTCTCCCGCACGCAGCTGTCAACACCACCTTCCCTCCGGAAGCTGCGGGTAGCCCTGCGTTTGCGGACCCCACTGCCCAGCAACTCTGCGCGACTGTCGCAGCGCTCAATGCGTCAGCCGTGCTGTGCACGCTCAGCTCGCCATTTCCACCGACGTCGCTACTGCGGGTTTGGCTCGCCGTCGGCGGCATCCGCAGCAACATACTGTCCACAACCTACGCGCCACCGGCGGTATACCTTGAAACACTACAGCCGCTGTGCATGGCTCTGCCCAACAACACTCAACGCTTCACCGTCCGGCTACGAGGCGCGGGGGAGTGCCAGAGTGATGTGGTAGCTGTGCAGATCGGCGGCTTCGCCTGCGGCGATGCCCGGTGGGTCAGTACATCTGAACTCAGCTGCGGACTGGATTGCGGGTTGCTCGCGGGGTTCGCCGGCACCGGTGCCGCTGTCCCAGTGGTGGTGTCCGTGCGAGGGGTGCCGCCAGTCGCTGCCTACTGGCCGCCACACTCCGTGTTTGTGCCTCACTTAGCCGGGTTGACGCAGACAGAACCGCCTTTCGCAGCTGTGACTGCACTGCGTGGTGGCC
>Ga0208629_100461_pt1 | contig 19799 bp, 17 predicted proteins | sample LakWasMet19_HOW5_2_FD_183865 | JGI IMG/M metagenome (GOLD analysis project Ga0208629, IMG submission 183865) | Freshwater sediment methanotrophic microbial communities from Lake Washington under simulated oxygen tension - Sediment Metagenome... | ecosystem: Environmental > Aquatic > Freshwater >... | reverse complement strand
TCCTCGCAGGAGCTTGCATCGTTTGCGCCGATTTTTTCGCACACGCTGGCGTATGAACTGTGTCAGTCGTAAGGTTACCGGTATCGCCCGAGAGAGGTCACGCGAACCGCGGTTCGGACCCAGCAAACCAAACCTGGCCACCTGAACGGCACCCTTTCGACCGAACCATTTGCGACAGGCGAGTGATGACGATGCACAACGAGCCTGGCCCATCGACACGTGTTTGCTGCGCCGCCGGGCCTTTGTTCCCGATCGGGCGGGCGTATGTGGTGTTGCCACGCGGGGTTGTGGTGGGCCCAGGCGATGGCGGGCCACACCTGCTGCTGCGGCTGAAGTTGCGTCAGGCTGATGAGGTGTCAGCGTTTGTCCTTCATGCCATCTCTTGCCTATTTTGCGCAGATTGGTGTGTTGCTAGAATGTCGGCACCATCAGATGAAATCACACCAGGGTTGAGCAAACAGGTGCTTACCCCAGGTGATTCCGAAGGTCCCCATCCCGCTGTTGGGGATGAAGTCAAGGTACACTATGATGGCAAGCTGCTGGATGGCACCCGCTTCGACTCCTCGTACACGCGCGGCACTCCCTTCAAATTTACCCTCGGTCTGGGTCAGGTCATCAAAGGGTGGGACTTGGGGGTTGCCACCATGAAGCGTGGAGAGAAAGCGCTGTTGACCATCTCGCCTGAGCTTGCCTACGGCGTCGCGGGTTCGCCGCCCGCCATTCCCCCGAACGCGACGCTCCAGTTTGAGGTGGAGCTGCTCTCGTTCGGTCCGCGGCCTAAGGAGGCGTGGGAGATGAGTGTGGACGAAAGGCTCGCCGCTGCAGAGGAACGCAAGAGTGAGGGCAACCGCGCCATCACGAAGGGCGACCTCTCGATTGCGCTGGAGTGCTACGCAGAAGCCCTGCGCCTCTTTGACGGTCTTGAGGACGCAGCGCCGGCGTCGAGCGGCCAGACTACTGCGATTCGCGCCGCGACCGCGACGCTGCAGAGTAACTCGGCCATGGTGCTGCTGAAGCAGCAGCGCTGGGCAGAGGCTGCCGATCGCGCCAGCAAGGCCCTCGTTGCTGACCCCTCCAGCGTGAAAGCGCTCTTCCGCCGCGGCACGGCTCGTGCGCAGCTTGGCGACCTGGATGTTGCCCGAGCAGACCTCGCCGCCGCCGTGAAGCTGGCGCCTACGGACCCGGGCATCCGCAGCGAGTACGAACGGGTCGGCAAGCTGCTTGCGGAGGCGAGAGCCCGCGAGAAGGCTGCCTTCGGAGGGGCCTTCTCCCGCAAGGGCGTCAGCCTGTACGAGGACAAGGCTGTGCCCGTCAGCATCGCTGTGCGCGACCACAAGGGGCCGCTGCCGCACGCATTCTTCGATGTGAGCATCGGGGGCAAGCGCGCGGGCCGCGTCGTGTTTCGCCTTTACAACCACGTTGTCCCACGTACGGTGGCCAATTTCCTGGCGCTGTGCAAGGGCGGTCGCACGGACAGCACCGGCAAGGAAATGGCCTACCGCGGCTCCATCTTCCATCGCATCATCAAAGGATTCATGTGCCAGGGCGGCGACTACCAGAATGCCAACGGCACGGGAGGGGAGAGCATCCACGGCCGCAAGTTTGATGATGAGGCGACGGGCCTGAAGGTGCCCCATGACCGCCCCTTCCTGCTCTCCATGGCCAACGCCGGCAAGAACACCAACGGTAGCCAGTTCTTCATCACCACGGGTAAGTGACACTTGCTACGTGGCGTCGAGCACGCCTCCTGTCGTGAGCCGCCGTCTGTTTTGCGACGGGGCATCTGCAGCCCCGGTCTTTCGCGGTCGGCCCATGCATGCATGCGGCTCCCGCATGCGCTGCTTCCAACGCTGGGCCTCCCTCTTTCGGCTCCCTCCTGTCCCCTGCAGTGCCCACGCCCCACCTGGACGGCAAGCATGTGGTCTTCGGCGAGGTGGTGTCTGGCATGGAGGTGGTGCGGGCGATGGAGGCGGTTGAGGTGGCGCCGGGCGACAGCCGGCCTCGGCAGGAGGTGGCGATCGAAGACTGCGGCGAGCTGCCCGCGGACTACAACCCTGCGGCTTCGACGGCCGTGCCCAGCAGCGATGCGCGTGCTGCGGCGGCGGTGGCGGATGCAGCCGCATCCGGCGAGACCCTCGGAACAGCGACTGCGTGATCACTGCCGAGGCGCTCAGGTCATGGACGGGAACCGTCTGCAGTCTCAAACGCGCTGTAGTTCTCCAATGCTCGCTGCGTGTAGACATTCGCGTGTCGGCCAGCTTGGCTGTGCGTCGTGCCGTGCGTCCATCACTATATCATCGCTGCGGACGGATCGATAACGGATCGTCGCCGCAGACCCCAACGCGTGCGCCTGCGGGATGACCGCTCAATGACTCGTCAACAATACCAATACGGTACCAAGAAGCCGCATCACCCAACTCGAAACGGCAGGTAAGCCGGGGCCCCTCTGTGGGAGCCAGCAAGTATAATACCACAGGTACAGCGATTCACTTGGGTCAATTTTCGACCGACGTCGACAACCGCTTCGAATACTCCGTGCAGATGTGAGGCTGCACATGTGTGCATGCGCGTGCCGGTCGATGCGTTCGAATTCGTGATCTCATGGCGATCGCGACGTGAAAACATATGCGGCTCTCGAATGCAGTGGTTCTTGAACACACAGTTCGCGTGCGTACTTGCAAACGCTTGAAGCACGTATCGCCGCAGCACAAGCCTTGGTACATCCGGAGGCGCGGCAGTGCGGGGTCGTAGAATTCCCTCACACGTGCCCGATTTGGCGCGACGCAGGATGGACCGCGCGGATGCGGTGGCCATGAACACCAGCGAAGATACAGCCCTCGGCTCCCCGCAGCGTGCAGAATCTCTAAGCTGTCGCTTTCCATGGTCTCCGCGGGTCTGTGAGAGCCGACTCGTGAGCAGGCAGCCAGAAGCGGGCTTTGCGCGCGCCCAGAAAGTTGGCAATGCAACACAACTCGAGGCTCTCAGAGCCTGTAGACAGTGGAGGCACCCGCGGCCGTTGCCGAGGACAGCGACAAGGTAGAGGCAGCGCTAGGAAGGTCCGAGCTCGGAGTGGCGATCGCGGGTTGTGGTCCTGCTTTCAGGGCAGCCATTGGCGAGGTCAGACGTACGGAAGTTGGTGGAGCCTTCGAGTTTAGCCGCGGTGGGGCCCGGACAGACTGCCAAGCACCAGCAGGCGAGTCAGCCATCCCGCGCGCTGTCGGACCGCTGCTGGTGGTGCTGGCCAGAGCAGGGTGGGAGACTTCACGCGTCGTAGCAGCTGACTGGCGCCCAAGAGTTGCTGGTACAGCAGCTGGTTGCAAGGCCACATCAGAGTGCGCAAATTCCCCGCGCTTGATCGGTTGGTCATCCCGCAGGCTGCGTAAGTCAAAGGTGACGCTTCTTCTAACCTTATTTACACCCGTTTCAGACCGCTGCGACCCCCGCGAGGACGAACGCAGAACGGCCTCCTCCCTCAACAGCGACGGCGCAGATCTTGTGCTTTCGGCCGATCGCAATGACTGCTCTGATTGCGCCGCGGCATCGTCCGGGCCGCCCTCCTCGTCTGCTCCGCTGATGGACAGTGCGGCGCCAATGGCAGCCAGAGAGCTGGCGGCGCGCCGATGCTCCAGGGCATGCGAGAACCGGAGGCCGGGCTCGTAATCGACCCAACCTGCGACTGGCGCGGCAGGGTGCGCAGCAGCAGCACCGGCAGGCGCAGCTGTCGCAACGCCAGCAAGGCCACCACGTGGTGTGCTCAGATGACCAGCCTCGGGTCTCTCGGCCGACAAATCCCTGCGGAGTGTTGCCTGCCCTGCACGCGCGGCCCCACCCGCCCCGCGCCGCTGGCTGAGAGAGGCAGCGGGCTCGTTCACGGCTCGCGGGCTAGCGCTGCTGGCAGGCGCGAAGCCGGCAAGCGGTGACGAGTGGGCGTCACCGACAGGGGCAGGCACTCGCGTGGACGCAGGCATCGTGGGCAACTCAACAGACTGCGCCCGTCGCTGCGCTGGCGCACTGCGAGGCGTGACTACTGGACTCGGCCCCACAATCTCCAGATCGCAGCTGATGTTCGGATCAAGCGCGCCGCCCGCGGCTGCAGCAGCAATCACCTCGATCGTCTCCAGGGCGGCAGGGATGCGATCGCCAGCTGGCGAGGGGTGCGGGCGGCTGGATGACACACCGCCGCTGCCCGCTGTCATCGGCGTGCGCTCGCTGACTACACCCTCCTCCGCCTCCTCGGCAGAGGACAGCGGCTGCGGGGCAACCGCGACCCCCCGCCGCCGAGATGCGTGCGTGCCCGTCGGCGGCTTGAGACCCAGCACCGCCACCCCCGCGATTGTGCAGGCGCAGCCGACGCCGAAGAGGGCTAGGGAGGTGCTAGTCTGTGCGGCCACTTCGTCCCAGTACACGTATCCCGAGGCCACCCCGCTGAAGACCAGCGTGCTCTGGTAGATCGGGATGATCTTGCTGCTGTCGTAGCGCGCGAGGCCCCCGTTCATGTACCGCACCTGGTTCCACAGCACCACCACGAGCAGCACCAAGAACACATAGGGCTCCACGCGGGTGAACGCGCCCCACACCCCGGTGCGCAGGGCGCCGAAGAACACTTCCACCACTGCCTTGACCAGGAAGCCCGTGTACCCGCCCAGCATCCCTGCCACGAAGGCCATCGCGAAGGCGTCGGCAGCGGCGGTGGAGGCGGGCAGCTCGGATGGCCGCTTGCGGCCCCAGCGCGCCACCAGCACGGCGAGCAACAGCACCAGTGCCAGCGACACGGCGGAGTAAATGTACACAACGGGCCGCTCCGAGAGCTGCACGATGACGTCCAGGCTGTAGCTGGTGTCAGTTTTCTCAGCAAAGACGAGGGCGATGGTGGTGCCCACCGACATGAGGACAACGGAGAGGGCGTCGATGCGTGTGAAACGCTCACGCAGCACCTGCGAAAGCGGCGTAGAGTGCGGGGGCAGCACAGTGAAGATGGATCCTCGAGAGGCAGCAGACACCGCAAACGCGCTGCCGCCCTGCATACAAGAGACACCTCTATGTGCACGCACGCGGCGGCCACGCACCCTCCACGCCAGGAGCTCGTTCCAGACTAGGGTGACCGCCGACATTGGGGCGAGCTGTGCCTGCCCCGCAAGTCCGAAGGAAAACACTGCTGTTACAGAGCCGAGAATCAGCATCCCGAGACCGGCGGGAAATTGCCAGAACCGGTAGTATGGGATGGCTTTCGGCGGCGGCTTCCGCAGGTCGTCGCCTCCTGCAGCCGCCTGACCGCCCAGCGCGCCGTCGAGGGTGAGCCTCAACGCTTGCGCGGCTGCCGCCTCAGAGGCGGCGTGCGCAGCCGCAGCTGAGACATCCGCCCGACGATGGGCGAGCTTTTGGAACGTGTAGCCCCCTGCGCTGCACAGCGTACCTGCCAGGGCGATGAAAATGCCGAGCGTCGCATTCTTCTCCATCCGAGTCGAACTTTTTTCGAGGCGGCGCACGCAAGCTCCGCGTCCGAATTGTGGAGTTGCCAACAAAGCTCACACCCGCATCCGCGTGCTCACGACAAGCGGTCAGGTGATGTGCGGGCTCGGCTGCGAGCTGCAGAGGAACAGTCACCTGTTCAAGCCTGTGCTGCCAGAAAGAGAACAGAGGACGCAGCAGCTCAAAGCAGTGCAGTGAAACAAACAGAGACAGCATGCTCGAAGTTAGGAGGCCACCTCGCAGGCACTGTGATTGCCCCCGCCGTGACATTTTCCCTGCTTATAGTAGCCATGCCAAGTTGTGTGCGGACAGAAAGGCCAGAAGTTGAAACGCCGCAATCGACCGTACGCTTCTCCGCCCACGTAACCGTCCCGTTGGTAGCAACCGTATCTCGGTTAAAGCGCTGAAATTGCTCTTACGCTGCCGACTGCGCTCTGTTTATCCGCAATAATTCGGTTGACAGTTCCCGCAACAGTCGGTTCAACGGTTGCCATGGACCGCTCACTGCGGCGAACAACGCTAGGGCCGATGTCCACGGCGGACATCACCAGAACCCTCTCTCTGGACGACAGCAGGCTGTCCTTCGGCGTGGGCTCCGGCCCGTCGCGCTCGAGCATCGGCGCACCGACACGAACCGCGAAAATGGGCAGCCGGCGCGACAGTTTCGTCAGCAAGCCGACGGCAGGCGCGGGAACCGGAGGAGGCTCTGGCGCTCCCAAGGTCGACCCCCGCCCAATAACGTCCAAGCAGTTTCTGGGTGACACGATCGCTGCTGTCGTGGAGTACTGCCAGGAGACCGGCTATCGCTCGGGTCCCATCTCGGCAAAGCTCCTCGCCAACCCCACGGGCAAGGACTTCGCCAACGTGGTCTCACACCTGTACCAGCGCATTGACGCGTCTTTCGCCATCACGGGCCGCGTTGAGGACGACGTGCAGGCCGGCTTCAAGATGCTGCGGTGAGGGCCATCTCCGTTAGCGCCACAGTCTGAGCTCATGCGCTGCTGCCACCGCGCTGTGACTGCGGATGGCCCCCCGATCGGTGTGTGCATTGCCGCTCTCGTCTGTTCTGCTGCAGGTACCCCTTCCTGCTGTCCAAGACCTCCCTCTCCGCCGTGGGCAGCCCCACCACCTACCCCGCGATCCTCGCCGCGCTGGGCTGGCTGGTGGAGCTCCTGCGCTACGACGAGGCCGCCTGCGAGGCGGACCCTCTTCTTGGCAGCGCGGGCGCAGAGCTGGACGACGCGGACGGCTTCACCGGGGCTGTGCCGGAGGGCGCGGTGGACCCTGCGCGCGCGGCCTTCTTCTTCGAGGCGCTCAGGGAGTGCTACGGCCACTTCCTCGCTGGCGAGGACGAGGACGCAGCTGCCGTGGACGCGCGCGTTGCTGCGTCGTACGGAACACGCCAGCGGGGCGTGGAGGCGGAGATCGACCGCCTCCGCGCCGCCAACGCCGCGACGCTGGAGGAGCTGGCAGCGGCGCGGGGCGTGCAGTCCACGCTGCCGCTGCTCAAGGCGCAGCAAGCCAGCCTGGCCGTGGACACTGAGGGCGCGCGGCGAGCGGTGCTGGAGCTTGAGGGCGAGAGAGACGCTCTGAACGCAACCCTGCTGCAGCACCAGCGGGCGATGCGGGACGCAGGTACGTGCCGCCAAGCCGCGCCGTGGCCCATGCATGCGTGCGTGCGCAGGCCTGCCGCTCGCTGAGCTGAGCTGCTGCGTCTCGCTTGCGCGCCCCGCGTGTTCTACCGCCCGCTGCAGCCCACGCTCCCCTTGCCTCCCCCGCCGCACCCCTGCCCCACCACTGCAGAGCGCACATCGGAGGGCCTCGCGGGGACGCTGGCGGAAGTGCAGCGGGCCGTGGCCTCGCAGGACCTCTCCCCAGGCGACGTAGAACGGCTGGGCGCGCGCAAGGCGGGTTTGCGTGAGGAGCATGCATCCCTGCAGGCACAGGTGCAGGCGGCGCACCGAAGCGTGGCGGAGGCGGAGGCGAGCCTGAAAAAGTCACTTGCGGAGGTGCGTGGCGCGGCAGGCGCGACTGCTGCGCAGGGGCTGTGGGCTAGTAGTGCACGCGGGCAGGGCTGTTGGTGCTTGCCTGTCCGCTGGGCGCCATTCCCCTCTCTGCTGCGCCCCGCCTGCACTCCGCGGCCCACCCCCAACCCCCATCCGCCCGCTCGCCCATGCAATGTCGCTCCTCCCTGCAGCTCGCTGCCCGCATTGGGGATTACGCCACGCAGGCCACGCGTCTGCAGCTGCTGCCCGTCGGAGCCAAGTACGCCTTTGGGCGGGACATCAGCGTGCGGCTGCGGGAGGGGAGCCTGCGGGAGGTGGGCGCAGGGGTCAGCGCCGCCGGCGGGGGCTCCGCCGCTGACGGCACGGGCAGCGGCATCGCGTCCGCCGCCACCACCGCGGCGCTGCTGGCGTGCGATATCAAGGGCACGGTGAAGCCGCTGCTGCGCGAGCTGCGCTCTAAGCTGGCGCGGCAGGCGGCGGAGCACGCCCGGCACGGCGGCGAGCTCGGGGACACCCTGGGATCGCTGGGCGAGGCGGTCGGCGAGGCGCACAAGCAGCTAGAGGCGGGCGCCCGCACGCTCCGGGCCCGCGAAGACGCTCTGGCCACGCTGCGCTCTGAGGCTGAGGCGGCGCTCGCGGAGGCCACGGCCGCCACGGACAGCCTGCAGGCGCAGCTGGAGGGCGTGCGCACCGGCCTCGCGGGCGCTGCTGCCGGCGGCCTCCGCGACGAGACCATCCGCAACGAGCAGCTCAAGCTGGCGAGCTTCCAGCAGAACCTCAAGCACAAGCGGGCGGAGGCGCGGGTGCGGCTGGGCGACTTCCTTGTGCTGGCGGAGGTGCACAAGGAGCGCGTGTGCGAGCAGCTGGAGGGCCTGCGCTCGCGCGTGCAGGCCCGGCGGGACGCGGAGCTCGCTCAGCCGCGCCGTGCGCGCCACAGCACGCTGATGGGGTCGTCCTACGGGCCCAGCGGCGCCGCGGCAGGGGGCGGCGATGCCAGCGTATTCGCGCGGCTGCCGCCGACGCCCGGCGGCGCAGCGGTCTTCGACGAGGCCGCCCCGCTGGGTGCGAGCGCCGAGAATGCGCGGCACGGCGACGCCTCGTGCTCCCGCCCGGGAGCAGCGCAGCCAGCGCCCTACCTTGGCCCCTACGATGACACAGCCCCAGCCGGAGGTCTCGCTCCGTCCGGGGCGCTGCGCGCACCCGCGCTGCTGGCGGGCTATGCGTCGCAAGCTGCCGGATTCGGCGCAGCGGGCAAGACAGCGGGAGCTCGTGACGCTACGGGCGGACCGTATTCGTACGAGCCCCTCGCTGCATCCCGGAGGCTCGGGTTTGAGGGGCTGTAAGCTTGCGTGTCGCTGTGGCCTGGTTTCATGGTCTGGGCTGTCAAGCCGCTCGTCTCAGTCACCACTGCGCAGGCACGGGCGCTTGCCCCCCACACTCGCCCACAGCTTAGTTAGGCTGTGGTCTGAACCCGTGGGTTGAATTCATGCCGCGATCCAATTTACGCCGGCACTCGCGCTGTGCACGGCGTCGTTCGTGTCGACTCGCCATTTTTCATGCTTGAGAGGGTGTCTCGCTCCGGCATGACTGCCATTCAAGGGGACCTGGGGCCAGGTGTACAGTAACGCGTGGATGTTAACAACGATGTGCACAGCAGATATGGCTGTGCATGGTTTTGCAAGCACCGAATTCGAATCAATTGTCATTGCCGTTGTGTGCGCATTCCATAGCTAGCACTGGAGCTTGTTGCTGATATGTCAACTGATCGCGCGCGCACGACGCCGTTATCCATATCGACATCGAACGAAGACGGATACCCCGGGCCCGGGGCGCCGGCCGCTGTGGGAGATCGGAATCGCTCAATGTTCGCGACGAGGCCCAGGCATGGCCGTGGTGACCCATGGCCTCAACTGCGCTGCCACGCGCCTTCGAGCTGCCGCCCGCCCCGCTGTCAGCATGTCGGCAGCACTCACCAGCCCCCTGGGCCGATGTTCTTTCGCGACAAGTTTGCACCGGAGCCGCTTCCCCCCGCTCCCGCCTCGCTGGCCGCGGCGGCGAGAGCGACCCCGCCACTTTTGAACAGCTGTGCAAACACAGCAGACTTCGTCCGCTGTTGCTCGAACGCACGCGACGCTTCGGCTGCCGCGAGAGCAGCGAGCGAGTGTTCCTCTTTCCTGTGTGCACCTACGAGAGAACAGCCAGAACTGGCGGCGCTCTGGTGCCATCGCTGAGACTCACCGACGCGCCGCACAGCCGCGTTTCCAATTGAGTCGACTGCATCCGCGATGCACCGGTCGCCGGCACTGGCGGCCGCATCACTCGTTCGTCTCCGCTTTACCATTGGCGGATGCGAGTCGTGGTCCGCAAGAATCGCAGAACCAGCGCCTGGGCCGGCAGGCGACGGTCTGTGAGGATCGGCAGAAACGACAGACCCCTCAACCACGGTACTTGCGGCGGCCTTGCGCTTCGATCCGCTCACAGCTGAGTCAGGCGCTGTTGTTGATCCAGCACCCTCTCGAATCGAAGGCGCCAGCGCTGCCTCCCTCGAACCGCCGCCTGTGCTGCGGGCGCCCATGGACCGTGCCTCCAGTGCCGACCGGATTACAGCCGTCTCCTCCTCGGTAGGACACAACTTCAGCACATCTTCGTTGCGAAACGCCATGTCGCAACACGGGCAACGTTCAGTTGCCAACTCCCTGACCGCTTTCTCAGAAAGGACACATCCACAGCGCCTCATGGCCACAAACGGATGAGCGCCATTCGCCTCAATGAGAGTGATTGGGCATACAAATGCAGTGCTCTGCTGCTCCGAAGACCCAGTGGCGCTGCCGGCTTCCACGGGTGCACGTGTCAGCTTCAGAGTGACAAGATCTCGCTTCAAGCTGCGGATGTGCGCAAATGCGGGGATCTCACGCTTGTCCAGCAAATACTGCAGCACGGCCTCCTTATTGAAGAGGTTGCCAAGCGTGTCGGCCATTACAGGCTCGCGAAGCGGCGCTGCTGACATGGCGCATGTCGCCCATCGAAAGCCTTGTACTCGGCGCTCCTTGTCGCGAGCGCCACGATCCTCGGTCTTCTCCTTGATCAGATAGCGCTTCGCAGCAATGACGCCCCCGTCGTTCCCCATGCCCATTCCATGGCCCTTGCCCATTCTTCAAAGACGCTGATTCTTTGCCTGGGTGAGCGCCGCAATTGCCCAGAGAGACTGTGTTGGCCGCGTGGGTTGACGAGAGAACTCAGTCAAAGTCCTGAGTAATATCAGGCCGTGAGCGTGCTGCCGTGTGATGGCAACAACGAAAAAGTGTTCGCATGAACAAAGCGTGGGGGCTCAACACGCAGCTTGCCGCAGCTGAGGGAAGAATTCTGCGTCTGACAGACCCACAACTTGAAGATTGGGGCCCAATCATTGGGCCATATCGATAACGTCGACTCGACACCGACTCGGGCACAGCGTGCATATCGACGTTGGCCACCACAGCATGCTTCCGCGTACGAAGGCGCAAGGCTTGCAAGGTCGCACGCGTGCATGCCATTGGTGACTCAGTTGGACTCCAAGTCTCGGATGCGACTCGGCTCGACCCGATCCGGACTCCATCATCCAGAGTCCGCTCACTGGCGGTGGCGTGCGCACTTGAATTGAACCTTCATTGCAGGCCGCCGTGCATCCGCTGCGTCACGGTCGGTATCGGGCTTCCAACGCCGGGTGCTTTGACGCGCAGCCTGAGGGCTGGACCGGGCCGATCCAGACGCGGTCGGCCTCCATGCTGGCCCCACCGCCGAAGTGCCAGCAGTCCCTCGCCTCCAATGAGCAGACATCATTGGGACACATCGCGTAACCCGTAGAAGCAGCAGCGGTTGTTGCGTCTGGGCATCCCATGCGGCGGCGGGCCGGTACATGCGCGGTGACGACCGAAAGCGATCGTGCGCAATCGTACGGGCGAGATCTTGGATCTGGTCAGTCGCGCCAGCAGGGGCCTGGTTCAGGTGCTCTGCGAGTGCTGCCGCAAGTCCTGTGTGCTCACACACAGCTGCACTGACCTTATCTGACCGCAGAGCATGCGCGTTCGGAGAACCTGGTCGGAAGCAACGCCGAGCCCCCTCTCCCGCTACCGATCGACCGGGTCGGTTGCTTTCGGCAGCCTTGCCCCTAGTAAATGTGCACCATTGCGTACGCCAGCGTCCACGCAAAGATGAACAAAATGAGATTGTCTCCAACGCCGGAGAGCAGAAAGCCAGGCACTGTTTGCTGGGCAAAATACTTGGAGGGGGACATCTTCATTGCAGTGAGCAGCGCGAACGACGCGACGGCATGCGTGACGACGTACGCAAGAAAGCCTGTGCTGCCGGTGACGCCAAGGATGCCGATGCCGATGGCTGTGATTGCCGCGAACATGCCCCGCACGAAACCGACGGATTGGCTGTTCTTGAGAGCTGCTACCGGTGAAACATATCGGGGAGCGGCAGTTACGCCGGCAGCAGCCGGATTCGAACCCATCCACGACAACGATGCGTCGCGGCACCTGTTGAGCGAGATTTGCGAGAGCTCGTGGTCAAACCATTCATGAAGCTGTCCCAAGGTATGTCAGAGTTGGGATGCCCGCAGGGTCCCGGTTGCCAACACGACCACCGTCTCAAAAAGCCACGTGCAAATGTAGTTTTACGGATTCGGTGGCGACTGGAGACCGTTGAGCAAATGCGGGGAGTGCACCATGGCGCCAACTCTGCCCTCTGAGTGATGCGGTGCGGTGCGTGTGAGCCCTTGTCGTGCTCAGCAACGCGTGCTCGAGATCGTGCGGTTGACTGGCCTCGTTCACAACACACCGAGTTCGCTGCGCCCAATCGCCAGAATGCCAGTGACGGTGGAGTTTCGCTTCTGCCACCACTGTCACATGAAGAAACACAGTCTGAAGTGCTCCAACCCGAAGTGTCGGAAAGGTCAGCGACGTGGCTGCGCGACGCCGTGTGGTGGCGGCGATCCCGTTCGTCGTTGCGTGTCGGAAGGAGCTTCCTGTCGTACACACGTCGGAGACAATCACCCGCTGAGTTTTGCGTATCGGCTGCAGCGTACTGCGCGACGTGCATCGAGAAATACGGAACAACGTTGCTCGCGTTGCAACCCCTGGAGACGTGGTGGTGCTTTGGCTGTGAGAACAGATGTGAGTGTCACTCGAACAAGTGCGTCCAATGCGAGTCGCTGTTGCATTGCAGCGCGTCAGCCGTGATTGAGTTGCCTGCTTCATTGCAGGTTTGTGCGCGCAGTGTCGTCGTTATGGTCGCACCTCGGCGGCGCCGCTTCCTGAGGAGCCGCACCCCCGCATGGTTGAGCTCCTTCATGCGCAGGCTGCCGCCACAGCTGCAGGCAGCGGCGCCGCTGCCGGCGCATCGCTTCCCCGCATGAACGGCCCGTACGAACTCTTGGGCCCGAATCCGCGTGCGAAGCCTCTCGTGCCTGCGCGGCTTGGGGCGTCCTCCAGCGCCTTCCGCGGGGTCAGCCAGCAGGGGTCTCGCTGGCGCGCCCGCATCTGCGTCGATAAGACCGAGTATGCGATAGGAGACTTTGACTCGGAGCAGAAGGCCGCGCTCGAATACGATCGTGAGGCCATGCGCCGCGGCAAGCTGCGGCAGCTCAACTTTCTGTACCGTGGCGTCAACGAGCGTGACGGGTTGGGTTTCGCCGGATTAGTCGCCGGCGGGGCTGGAGCACGCCAGCTATCTGCCGCTGGGACCACACCAACAGCTCTCGCGGCAAGCGCGCCGCCCGGGCACGGAGCTTTCGCATGCGCGCCGCCGACTGTCGCGCTGGCGAGCAGCGCTGCCGCTCCGCCGGCGGCCGGCTGGACTGCTGTGACAGCAGAACCTGTGGCCGGCGCCGGTGCTGGCTCCACGGGTTCTGCTGCTGCGGCCTCCCGGCACCCTTCAGCACGGGGGTCTTCGAACAGCCTGAGGGCAGCGCCAGAGCCGCTGCATTCTTGGCCCGGTGTGAGCTATTCCTCGCTGCACGCGTCAACCGTGGAGCATAGCACGCTCCGGGCTCGGCACGCGCAAGGCAACCCGATGCTGGTGGCTGCAGGGGCTATCGCTCCTTGCGCGGCCTCGTCCTCGGGTGTCGGCGCCCCAGCGAGCGCCCCGCCCTCCGCGGCCAGCGGCGAGGACCCGAATGAGGACTTCTGCGCTGCCTGCGGCATGTGCGGGGAGCTGGTGTGCTGCGACACGTGCCCCAGGGCGCTCCACATGCCCTGCTGTGGGCTCACCGAGGTGCCTGTCGATGAGGTGTGGTCTTGCCCCATCTGCAGCGCTGGTGCCGCTGGGCTTGGGCAGCGAGGCACACGGCTTCCCGTGCCTCGACTCGCGGCCACCGACGCTGCGAGGGTGCTGCGAACTGCCGTCGCCGCTGAAATCCATGCTCCAGCGCCGCAGATCTACAAAATTTCACAATCTCCCTCCGTCCACGAAGCCGCTCGACCTGGCTTGAACGGCGTGGCTGCCGGTGGCGGCATCGTTCGTTCGAGTGCGGCCTTGGGCAGCGCCACGCCGGCGGAGAGCATGGTGGGCCTCAAGCGCTCGCGGGAGGCAATGCAGCAGTGAGGTCGGCCGCTTTTGCGTGGGATGTTGTATGTTCTGTCTGACCGCTGCGTCCTCCTGAGTGGGTGGTTGTGATGGTTGTCCGTTGTGATGGCTGCGCGCTCTGGTGTTCTGCTTCTAGGAACATGGGATTGTGTGCAACTGTGTCCGCTCAGAGTTTTTGTGCAGGCGTTCGCATGCCACTCACCTCGCTCTTGTGTGCGTCGTCATGTATCACGCGGGCACGTGCGGGGGAGTGGGCCGAAGAGCTGCTTGGCTGCGCCACTGCGAAGGAGGCAAGCGCAATCGATATCGTGCTGAGTGTGCACATGCGCATGCATGCAGTGTTGGCATGCGGATAGTCGCGATAAAGCTTTTCGTAGTCTAGAGCATTCGCAGGCCTCGGTGGAGCTCAGCCGGCGCGGATCGCGAATCCGCCAGCTGCTGCGATGTCGATCGTATTCGCAACTGACATCAATATGTTCAAGGCGCGCGCCGCACGGATGCGCGGACATGTACATGCCCGGTACGCATGCGAAGGGCAGCTGCGCAGCATGCAGTGCGACAGCTGATCGTGATTTAACTTTCGATCGAACCCAATATCGATGTGATGGTGACCTTGCAATATTGCAAGATGCAATTGACGCCGGCATGCGCAACCGTTTGCAATTGCGAAGAGCGACTGATGCACAAATGTTGTGCGGGAGCATTCGCGAGTTACTCGATATATCGGTGGGCCCGCGCTACCGGCCACGTGCACGTGCACAGGCAGTGCCCACCGAATTCCTCGAAGCCCCGCAGCTGAAGTATCATGGTCGAGCAAATTCAACCCACACGCAAGTAGTTTTACCAGGGTTCAAAACAGCACCTCAGCGGCAGCAGAGCCGTGCAGATGCAGCGCTCACTCGTAGCTGTCTGCGCTGACGTTCCCTGAATCGCTGGCATCGGCATCGCGATCGGCGTCGCCACCCTCAGCTCCTGCCGCAGCGCGCGCCCCAGCGCCGCCTGTGGCATGCGGGCTACCCGCCCCTGCATGGTGGGCAGCGCCCGACAGCGGCTCGTTCAGCGCGGCATCTGCGGGGAGAATCGGAGCAGCATGTGATCCTTGAGGCGCGGCCGGAGACGCAGCTTCCCCTTCCCCTTCTCCCGGCAGCATGGAAGCCGCAGCGGCGAGTGCGCCGTCCGGACCCCTCCGAGCGACCAGCGTTGACCCGGCTGCAACGCCGCCTGAAAGGGCGCCCGCGCCCACCGCGGCGGCAGCGGGTCGAGGGGCGGCCGGCGCAGCCGCGAGGGGTGATGGCGGGAAGCCGGGCACGCCTCCCGCGGCGAGCTGCTCCGGGCGGGCGGCCGCAGCAAACAGGGAGGGGTGGTTGTAGAGCGCCGCGTGAGATTCCGCGTCTGAGGCAGCACGCGAGGGCGCCGGATGCCGTGCGGGCGACGCTGCAGGCGCCGTGGGGGCTCCGGCCGTGCCTGCCGCAGCGGAGCCGGAGAGCGGCAGCCCGCCGCCCATGGGGGACACGAGCGCAGAGAGCCCGGGAGGAGCCCCCGCTCCCGAGGGCACAGGCTCGCCTGCTGCGGCTGCATCTGCCGCGCGGGCCGCAGCTGCAGTGGCGAGACGAGGCGGTTGCAGTGCGGTGGGCAAACCAGCCTGCCCGGCACCGCCCTCTCTCGCCGCGGGGAACGCGCCGAGGCTGGGCTGCCGAAAGGCGGCTGGGAAAAGGTTCAGGTGCGGGGGGCCTCCAGCGTGCGGGGCCCCTGCGAGGGCGTCTAACGCCTGACCCGGCCGCGCCGCCAGGTCGAGGGTCGGAACCGCAGTGGCGGCGAGGGGCGCATCCGAGAGCGGGGAGGAAGCGGGCGCAGCCGAAGGGCCCACGGGGACAGGGCCCGCGCCTCCCAGAGCGAAGGCGGCGCGCGGTTGCGGCGCCTGCTGCCCAGCCCGCTGGCCGCCGCCGTGCGGCTGCGCCACGTGCACCAGCCCGGCCGCAGCAGCTGCAGCACGCGAGGGCATAAACGGGGAGGGGGAGGCGGCCAGCGCACCATAGGCGGAGGCGGAGGAGGACGCCGCGGAGGCGGGGGTGCGCAGGCCGCTGCTGCCGAGGCCGCTGCCGGGTTCGGACGCCGCTGCGGCAGCTGCAGCCTGTGCCAGGGCCGGCTGCAGCGACTTTGAGCGCCTGACCAGCACCTCGCGGAGCACGGGCTCGGGCAGCGCGATGAAGGCGGGCTGGGCAGTCACGCGGTCAAAGTGCTGCAGGATGTAGCGCAGGCACGACCAGCGCAGGGCCGTGGCGTGCAGCAGGTCTGCGTGCCGCAGCATGTCGCACACCGTATCGTCGGCGATGTAGCACGCGAGCTCCCGCTGGCAGGCCAGCGAGAGGCGGGTGAGGTCCAGCTTCTGCGCCTGCTCCAGCAGCTCCAGCCCGTCGCTGCCCACCTCGAAGGATGCCGGCAGGGCGTCGCTGTACAGGTAGTGGGCCACGTGGAAGAAGGCGGCCAGACCCATGTCAGGGAGGGGCACCACCGGCAGGGCCGCGGAGGCGCCTGCGGGTGCGGCAGCGCCCCCGTGTGCCGCGGCAGGCAGAGGCGTCGGCGCCAGGCCGTACCCACTCCCCTGCATCGCCCCCTCCTCCTCTGCGGCGTCGCCGCCAGGGCCCGCGCCCGCGCCGCTAGCGCTGGGGCTGAAGGAATGCAGGCGCAGCAGCTGGGAGGGGGTGGGCGCGGAGGGGGTCATGGCCAGCGCGCCGCCGCGCCCCCAGCGGGACGACAGCATGGCCCGGAAGTAGCCGCAGCGGGCAGAGAGGATGGCGCGGTGCAGCGGGATGAGGCGGCCCTCCACCTCGAACAGCACGTCGGCGCCGAGGGCGGCTGCGAGGGCGTAGGGGTCCCCGCACCGCACCGCGTCATCCTCCGAGGCAGCGTGGTGGTGGTGCAGTGTGACGCCGCCGGCTACTGCAGACTGCCAGAGGCCCCGTGGGCAGTCCCGGCGACTGAGAGCTGGCGCGGCGGCGAGTAGCGCCGATGTCTGTGTGGCGGCAGCAGGGGCTGGCGGCGCGGCAGGCGACTCCCCGCCGGCGCTTGCCGCCGTGGCGCTGGCGGCGGCAGCGCTGAAGTAGGCGTCAAAATCCCTGTCGCTGTATGCCTGCCCCTCCTCCAGGAAGGGGCGCAGCAACAGCGAGGAGGACGAGGCACGGCGGCCAGGCGCAGCGACGGACGAGAGACCTTCCCGCGGCCCCAGCGCCCCTGAGTCTCCCCCGAGACCTGCCGCGTGGACAGTGGATGGCTGCTGCTGCTGCTGCCGCGCCTCAGCCTGCGGCACCCCGCTCCCGTCGATGACGCGGCCACTGGGCGAGCAGGCGTCGGCGAGGGGAGCGGCGCCTCGCCTCAGGCCGGGCGCGCCATCCTCGTAGCAGCCGCCACAGCAGCAGCCGCTGCCGTCACAGGTGCCCGCAGCTCCGAGGCGGCGGCGGCGCTGGGCCGGCCCCAGGGCCGCCACCACCGCATCGGTGAGCGGCGCGAGCTGCAGGGCCTGTGCGAAGGCCGCGTGCACGAGGCTGAGCATGTCCTGAGAGTAGGTGGAGGGGGGCACGGGGATGCCGCTCGCCCCGAAAGCAGCCAGCGAGCTGTCGCCGCTGCCCCCGACGAGGGGCGAGGCAGCCCCTGCGAGCCCAAGCGCGCGGCTGCTGCTGCCGCCGCCGAGCACACCCGCACCGGCAGCAGCGGCGGCAGCGGGTCCGAAGGCCCTCTCCACGGCCACGTCCAGGTCCAGGCAGTGCACGTCGCTGAAGTAAGTGGTGGCGGCCCCCAGGCCCCCCAGCACCCACATGCGGCTGCCCTCGTGCGCGAAGGCGAAACACTTGCGCGGCGCAGGGACGGAGCCGCTGGCCGGCACCTCGCGCCAGCAGCCCGCTGCGAAGGAGTATATCTCCATGGCGTCGGAGAAGGTGACGCGGCCGTCCCGCCTGCAGCGGCCCCCGTACACGACCAGGCAGTCCCTGTGGTACACGATGCCGCCCCCGCTGCGAGGCTCGGGGGCGGAGCTCGCGCCCGCCACCGCCGCCGCCGCAGCAGCAGTGCCCGCACCTGTGGGGGCCGCCGCCGCCCCGGCTCCCCCCACCCGCTGCCCACCGGCAGCGCCCGCCGCGCCCGCACCCGCGCCCCCGAGCGCAGCGGCAGGCTGCTGCTGCGCCTGCGCCGGCCCCCGCGCGATCCGCTCCCATCGGAAGGCAAGCGACTCCCCCTGCGGCGCAGCTGCCGCCCCTGCGGCGCCAGCGTCGTCCTGGCGCTGCTGCTGCGCTGCGGACGCCCCTGCCGCAGCCGCAGCGTCGGCCGGCGCCTCCCCCGGCTCCACATGCAGCAGCCAGAGGTCGGAGAGGAACTCGCTGCCGTCGAAGCCAGCGAAGACGGCCATGCGCCTGTCGTCCAGGGCCACCGCGTGGTGGCTCGCACGGGGGTCGGGGGAGAGCCCGCCCACGGGCCGCTCCCGCCGCCACGTGTGTGTCACTGCGCAGGGCACGGAAAAGGCGCAGGGCAGGAGGGGAGGCGAGGACGGCTGTGGGGCGGTTGTTGCGCAGGAGCGACAGGCGGGACACTGATGGGGCGCGGCAGGCCTGGCAAGCGCCGTGGGCGCAGCACGAGCAACGCACCTGTGTCAAACGAGTAGAGGTCGTCCGTCCATCGTGCGCCGTCGTAGCCGCCAAATACGATCAGCCGCCTGCCCACCCCGACGCAGGTGTGGAAGTGGCGAGCGGAAGGCACCTCCCCCCGCACAGTCACGGGAGTCCAGCTTCGCCTGTCTGCGTCGTACCTGCACAGAGCGGCGTCAGGATGAGGATGGGAAGAGTCCCGGTCACAATCACACGTCGGCCGTGACACTTCACGACGCCCGGCGACTGCAGGCGCATGACAAGCGAGCATCGACATGCCTCACGGAGTCGCCGGCACGTACCGAAACAGGCTGAAAATGTCTCTGCTGCCGTCCCATCCTCCAAACTGGTAAAAAAATCTGCCGTCGCACGTCGTAAACGTGTGCGCTGAGACGGGCGTTTGGTTGACGTTTTGGGCACTTGCAAACTTTTCAACCGTTAGACCTCTGGGGTCGAACTCCACCAAGTCGCGAAAGCGGCTGTGAGCGTCGTTGCCATTTGTAACCAAGATCTTGCCTTTCCAAACCGCGGCGGCGGCGCACTCGCGGGCGGAGAGCAGCGGCTCCCTGCCTTCGGCGGTCACATCGACGCGGTACCAAGCCATTTACAGTCGAGGGGAACACGAGGGAAATGCGGATTCTGCACGTGACACTGCGACAGTTTGCCGCGGAACAAATGAGCTCGCGTACCGCCACCGCAGAGCATCGCTGGGCCAAAGGAGTGCGGCTGACAGGTCTTGAACCCAATAGCAGTGACACGCGCAGCTGCGCCCGTAGGCTGGGATTGCTGAGGTGTCGGCCGTGTCGCAAACTGACAGACCGTGGACAGGAACTTTTGAGCTTGAGTTGGCAAAAGTTGCTGCCCGCTGTTCGGCTGTCCCACCAAATGCAGTGCACCGCGGGGAACGCGACGCCTCCCTAACCGTCGCAAATTCCCTCGAGAGACTCCTCCTTCCAAACCCGCCTAGCAGCAACTCGCCCGAAGCAGGCCGGAAGCAGGTGGATCCACCCGCCTTCTAGTTCAGGTGGTCTGAAGCAAATGCTCCTCCGTAGGTGCTTGCGAGCGCCTGGCGCTTTTGGAAGGATTGTAGGAGCCAGCCGTTCGGCCTTGGCGACTGTCGCAG
>Ga0208629_100455_pt1 | contig 20110 bp, 17 predicted proteins | sample LakWasMet19_HOW5_2_FD_183865 | JGI IMG/M metagenome (GOLD analysis project Ga0208629, IMG submission 183865) | Freshwater sediment methanotrophic microbial communities from Lake Washington under simulated oxygen tension - Sediment Metagenome... | ecosystem: Environmental > Aquatic > Freshwater >... | reverse complement strand
GAGCGGCGGCGTCTGGCATCGCGCCTCCTATTGACGCCGACTTTGCGGCGGCACTGCAGGCAGTGCTGACGGGCAGTGCGGATGGTGGCGCTGCTCCCGGCGGCGACGGCGCCGACACCAGCGCGCCCGGCCAGCGGCCGCTACGGACCGCCCTTGGGTGCGGTCGCTGGTGGCCTGGGGCCCGGCAGCCGCGCCTCCTCCGCGTCTGGCGGTCTCTTGCACGCACTGGTGATCGCAGCGGCTGCAGCGGAGGCCAGTCGCACCGCCCTGTTGCCGCCGCTGCATGCGGGTGGCTTCACCCATCAAGCCCGCAGCTGCGCTGCCGCAGGCGGGAGGTTCCGCTGCCAGCACAGCAGAGGCAGCACCGGCGCCCCAGCCCGCAGGCGGCGCGATGACTGCAGGCGACACCGCTGCTTTCTTCGCCGCTGTTCCTGCCTGCTGCCTGCCAGCCCAACTTGCCGACGCCTGCCGTCGACCAGCTGGCTGTCGGGGATAGGCTCCGGGCGCCGGCAGTCGGCACCACTGCCTGACCGCTGCGCCTCCTTGAGAAGGCTCAAGCGCTGGCTGAGGTCACGCCCGGGGGCGGCAGCAGCAGCGGCAGGGGACGGCCGAGCAGCGTCGCTTGACCCAGCAGCGCGCAGCTGCAGGAGGAGAAGGCCAACAGCCGCCCCCCGAGGGTCCTCTGGTGCTGCGAGCTGCTGCTGTTTCTGACACCCCCGCTGCCCTGTTGCTTGCCGGCCCGGGCAGTGCGGCGGATGTAACCGCTGTCGGCGCAATCAGTCGCGTATTTGTAGACGCCATCAGTAGCGTGTTTGCGGCCCCCCAGCCGCCTCGCTTGGGCGGCAGTCGGCTGCTGCCGCGCCCCTCTCTCGCTCTCGCATCTGTCGGCAGGCACTCCATGCCGAGCAGCTGGCTGCACTCGGCGGCTGGCACCTGGGAAGCAGCGCTGTGCTGGCGGCCGCGCTTCTGGCACCTCCCCAGCGACGGCGGCCTACAGTGCGGCGCTGCGCTTGCTCCTCCCCGTGGCAGCGCCCTATGCTCGCCAGGGCTGGTGGCAGCTGCTGACGCGTGTGCTACTGCGCCTGTGCCAGTGTGCGCTGTTGTGTGGCGAATGACCCGTGTCTAGCCTGCAGCTGCTGGCCCCAGGGTGCCACAACAGCGCGCTGCTAGACAGCGCAGCGGGAGCGCGGGGAAGCGCCATGGGAGGACTGCTCGGGGCCTCCGCGCCCTCCGCTGCGGTGATGACCCTGCAGCTGCCCTCTCTGCCGCCCTTCGCGCCTGCCTCCGGCGTCGTCCTGCCCGCTGCCGCAGGGAGCGGCCACGCCTTCTCGTTCCACCTGCAGGCGCAGGGCGCCTCTTTTGCACTGGCAAGCCATCACGCTGCTGCCGGTAGCAGCGTCGGAGCCCCGCAGCGCGCCCAGCAGCTGCAGGCGCCGATGTCGCCGCTGCCACACCACCTGTCGGCCACCCTGCGGGACCCAGCCGCCTCGCTGCTCTCTGCGCTGGTCGACGTCTCACGGCGGCAGGTGGCATTTCCACTGGGCGCGGGAGGGATTCCAGCCTCAGGCGCGGCGTCCACGACTGGAGAGACCGGTGGTGCAGCTGCAGCCCCGGTGGTTGGCGTGCGGATCATTGTCAGCTCAAGCTTCCCTGCGGCCCTCACCCTGGAGTCTCTGACCCTGTCAGTCGCCTACTATGCGGGCGACGCAGTGGCCTCGCTTGCGGCTGCCGCAGCCCCGCTGGACGATGCAACAAAGGCCGCTGCAGCCGCCGAGCGTCGCTGTCCGCCGTTGCCGGCTCTGCCGGGCTGCTGACGTCCCCAGCGGCTCCTGGTCAGGACGGCAGCGGTGCTGGCCAGCGCTGCATTGGGGACGCGGGCGCCTGCCCTGCTTGCCGGCACCGGCGGCGCAGTGTGCGTCGCAGCGCCCCGGCATGCTTCCTTGCTAGACATGCGCTTCGTGCACCGCAGGAGCGGCGGGGCAGGCGCTGGTGCGGCTGCCACTGAGTGCGACGGAGTCCGTGTGTCTGCACCAGATGCTCACGGGGTCCGGCACGTGAGCTTCAGCGGTGCCGGTGTCGGCGCAGCGGGCAGTGGCAACGAGGGCGACGGCGGCGGATGCTCCGCCCCCTGCGGTCGCGACGTGGCTGTCGATCTCACGGTGCCGGCTCGCGGCAGCCTCGCCTTTGATCTGCAGGTGAGGGCCGATGCAGTGTACAGCCGTCTCCGAAGCGGCCAGGCAGCGATGCCGCTCATGGGGGCTGTCGCATTCGCTGCTGTTGGTTGTGGGGCCGCTGGTCAGCCGGCTGCGGCACCGTCACAGCTCGCAGGGCCTGACCCCATCGCTGCTGTGCTGCTGGGCGGAACGCTGCGCCCGGCCAGCGTGGCAGCCCGGCAGCGGTCGCAGCGCCACGAGGCAGCGCTGGTGGCCCGAACGCTGGTGGCTCGCACCCGGGTCGGCCCCACGCCCACGCAGCAGCTGCACAGCAGCAGCCCGGTGCACACCATAAAAGCACCGCCGCCGCTGCTGCGGGCGCAGCCATGCATCACGATGCGGAGGCTGCGGGCGCGGCAGCGCAGCTCGGTTGCCAGCCTGCGGAGGAGACCCTTGCAGCAGACGGGGCGCTGCTCGGCGGGCTGCTGCAGGCGAATTCTGCACAGCAAGGCAGCAGCAGCGGGCAACATCACTCCCAGCTTGTCCCCCGCGGCTACACCTCAACTGACCCGCATGCGCTGCTGCCTGTGCTGGTGGCCCCTACACCCCACTCCATCCTGCCGCCCAACATCAGAGGTGGCTTGAGCGCGCAGCCCCTGCTGCTTGTGCTAGCTGCCGGCGGCGGTGTCCTGGGGCTCGACGGCCGCGGCCAGCTGGTGCCGGTGCCCGTGTCCGCCGTCGGCCCTGACATCACCGTCACCACAGCCACCACTGAAGCACCCCATATGGTCGACAGCGGCGCCTCCTCGCGGCTTCTGTCTGAGACTGGCGTATGCACGGCCGTTACAGCTCTGTGGCGCTGCGGCGGTGCCGACACTGCCGCAGCGGACGTCACGGATCAGGCGCGGGAGCAGGCACGTAGCGGTGGCGTGCTGCTTGCCTTCGCCCTGCGGCCCACGATGCTGGCCCCCGTGCACGCAGCCGCCTGTCGCAGCGTCAGCGGCTGCACGAGGTGCCCGGGCAGCTGGCCACGTCCCGCGGCGTGGGTGAAACCGCTGGATGGCACCCTCGCCGCAGCGCTGCCCGCGTTCCGGGCAGTCTCGGGCTTCCAGGCGCTCTTCGCAGCGCAGGTGGGCCGCCTGTTCGCGATCTCCAACGCGCTGTCGGGCAACGCCGCCTTCAGCCTGCACAATGCGTACGCCCTGGCTGCGACGCGCGCCCTGATGATCACGGCGGGCTGGAACAGCGCCTTCACGACGGCCGTGCGGGCGTGAGCCCGCGCGGGCGTGAGCCGCACGGGCCTCCTGGTCAGCAGCACCGCAGCCCTCGTCTCCTGCTCCTCCGTCGCCGCCTCCGACACCACGCCCCTCGCCATGAGGCACTGCATGTCTGAGCGCTGGAATCCACGTCCACGGCATCGGTGGGCATCGGTTGCAGGTCGGAAGGGCCACGCGCCGGCCCGCGGACTGTAGTGGCACCAACTCTACTGTTGGCGTCTGTATGCGGGACGGGCGGTTCAGGTCACAGACGGGCGTAGGCGACTTGGCGGCACTGCATGTCTGAGCGCTGGAATCCACGTCCACAGCATCGGCGGGCATCGGTTGCAGCTCGGGAGGGCCACCCGCCGGCCCGCGGACTGCAGTGCCGGCAACTCTACTGTTGGCGTCTGTACGCTGGACACGCGGTTCAGGTCACAGACGGGCGTAGGCGACTTGCCGGCAGTGCATGTCTGGGCGCTGGAATCCACGTCCACAGCATCGGCGGGCATTGTTTGCAGCTCGGGAGGGTCACCCGCCGACCTGCGGACTGCAGTGCCGGCAACTCTGGGTCGTAATTTTGATGGAGTCGGCGGTGAAGCGCTCTTGCTCGGCCTACCGCTGCTCGGCGGCTTCCACTTCCCGCCGGCGCTCGAATGGCATTGCAGCAAAGCTTAGGTCGAGCTCGTCCGCAACGTCCTCAAACGACCCGGCCGGAACGGAGGACAGCTTGGGGGCGTCGCAAGGGCCACGGGCTGCTGTCGCAGCAACCGAAGCCGATGTTCGTGCCGGTCGAAGCCCATCCGTGGCTGGGGCGAACGGATTCGCTGCAGCCTCACGCTCCGGAGCAGCGGAAGTCCTGGGCTGGAGGGTTGCCGCAGCGGCTGCGCTGCCCCCTCCTCCTGACATGCGGTCACCCCCGCCGCCTGGGGACTCAAAGTAGGGAAACCACTTATGTGCGGAGCACAGCGTCGTCTTCTTGCCCGACCTCTCACGCCGCGGGGTGGACCGATCGATAGATCGCACTTCGCGGCAGCGCAGCGGTGCGGCAGGGCGAGGGACTGCATCCGGTGCAGCCGCCACGGCTCCCGCTCCGATGGTGCCGGCGCCAGCAGACGAGGTGAGTAGCGGCTGAGAGGCCACGGTCACACGGGACTGCTTGGAGGGCGAGGGGCCGCCAGCCTCAGCCGCCCGCCCCTCCGACCCCTCGCCTGCCACCCGCCGCCCCAGCCCCAGCCCCAACGGATCGGGCAGCTGATGTGAATGACTCCCTGCAGCACAAGTGTCACTCCGCAGAGGATGTTCTTGACAAGAACCGTCCGCTTGCCAGGGATCTTGAAGCCTTGTGAGTGGAGCACGCGTCTGTGGAGCAGCAGCTCCGCAGTGTGCAATCGACCCTGTCATCGGCGAGCCCTCTGAATGCAGTGCGTCCTGCTCCGGGAGCAACCGGCACGGCAGTGAGAGTCGAGGACCACCAGTCTAGCAGTAACTCTGCCGATGTGAAGGCTTGTTCCGCGGCAGGCAAGGGTGCTGGAGTGTAGCCGTGACAGCCTGCCGTGCGACGCGCTGCTCAGCTACTCTGCGTACCTCAAGTTGCTGCGGCTGATGGGGTTCGTGTGCGGGATGCACGATGCGCTGGCAACTGGGGTGATTCTAGCACGGACTGTTGCCGCACGAGAGTGCTGGATGAAGCATTTGCATCCAGGCAACCTCCCTTCGCGGAAGTCCCGCATGACGTGTGACGTCGACCCTCGTCTATCGCAGCGCTCACGTGAGCTATCACCTTTCGACGAGTGTGTTTATCCTGGCAACGGTCTGCGTCGAACCCTCGACCGCGAGCGATTGCCTGATCAGGCTGATGATGCAGGTCCCTGTGTGCACGTGATAGGCAGCCACGCCAAAACTGGATCGCGGCGGGCGCGGATGGTTCGCAGCAACTTCTACCGGTAATCCGTGTGCGCGGCGACTGTTGCAGGGTTGTGGACGTCATGGTGGCTATCGTGTTCGTTGGATCTCGAGTTCGCCAACAGTCCGTTCATGTGTCAGTCGGATGCGCTTGCCGCCGCCTGCATGTCATTTGCGGAATGGCCATGCTGGCCGGCGGTTGACAGCAGCGCCATCTACGACCCGTGGATGAGTCTGCCAGCGGGCGAAACGTGTGTACTGTACATAATCTGGGTCCGGGCATGCGCACTTTACCGTTCAACAAGTTCAACTTGGTGAACTGTCCCCAGAGTTCAATTTTTCACGCCGATGATACTCTAGTTCGAATGATTCATTGTACGCGAATTCAGCACCCGAATCGTGATTGGACCATGGAACTGCAACCTTCGCCATGAGTCTCGAGCGCTCGCCGACCAGTACCTTCCGATGCGATTAACTCGTGCAGTAGCTGCAGCGACTCGGGGGGCGCGGGGGGGAGGGGGGGGGGTCCGATAGTGGGTCTGGATGATGGAACCAGTTGCTGGCCTTTTTACTGCGCCAACAGGAGAGTTTCCGGCTGCCGCTGCATGCACGATAGCAGCACGACCAATCACTGGCATCATGCTTCGGTTGTTGGCTGGTACGCGTTGTGCGCGTGCTTTGGACGGCCGACTGAAAAGCAGGGCAGCGTCAGCTCTCAAAAAACAAAACTGCATTTCCCAATGCCGTGTGTATGACAGCGGCAGTGGCGTTTGCGCCAGCTTGGCAACACACGGTCCGGCTGTCGTAGAGACGTGGATGGCCATCGCGGCCCACGGCCGCTCTCTCCATACTCCCCAGAGAGCTCTGCGTCAACAGCGGAGTACTCGCACTTCTCCGGCCCACAGTGTGCGGTGGTGCGTGAGAATCGGGCGGCCGGCTGCCAGCTCGCTGCCTGGCGCGACCGTCTGGGCGTACGTATCATATGTCGGCGGCCGGGGGCACCAGCGAAAACAAACCAGCCAAAGCGCGATACACACGCCACCAATCGGGAAAACCGAGCCACTCGCCGCCAGGCCGCCTCTGAGACGCTGAAAGCGCCGATGCTCGTACGACACAGCTTGGTGGCATTGTGGATGTCTGCGGTGTTGCCGATGGATGGAAGCACTGCGAAATCCTGCGCAGCCCCGGCTCCTTGCGTGCACGCACGCCTTCCGTCCGCACATGCATCAACAAAGCGCCAACGCCTTCGCCCGGGGTTCGAGCAAGTGGCAACGCACCCAGTCCAGGCCTCAAGGGGCTGTGTTGGATGGGCTTCAGCATTTGGAGCAGAGTCGGAATCTGGAGGGCGTCCCGCGAGTGGGTGCAAAAGCCAGTCCGAGCCTCCGGCCAAGTGGTGGTGGTGGTAATGGTGGGGGCGCATGGGACCGCGGCGCGAGGGTTCACTCAAAAAGCGGTTCGACAGCAGCAGCGGCAAATGCTCAAGTGGAAGCACGGCATCCAAAGCAGTGACTCAGAAAGTGAAATGCGCGCCGAGGGCCGGGTGACTGGAAGACGGGGCGCGCAGCAAACCGACCGCCCCGGCTGGGGTTGGCAAGGCGCTGAGCTGCAGCGGCGTATTCAACGAGGCCGGGAGCAAGCTCAGCGGCTCAGAAGCCCCCGCCATGAAGGACATAACAGCAGAAGAGCGCGGTGCACTGCGAGCGGGCAGCGCACCTGGTGCTCCCGCTGCGCGGGGACCAGACGAGGTGGCTTTGGCAAGCGAACCGGCATGTGTGGGCGCAGCGTGAACGCTGCTGCTCTCAACTAGCTGGCTCCCCGCGGCAGAAGTCGCAGCTGCACCTGTTGCGGCATGGGACGCAGAACCGGCAGCGTTGCCAAAATCGAACTGCTTCATGTGGGGGGCCATGGTCATGAGGGGCACCATCGAGTACGCGCTGGCGGCGGCGGCGGCGGCGGCAGGGTGGCTGTCGCCATGGCTGGAAGAGAGGCTCAAGCTTGGTGGCGGTCTGCGCCGAGGCTTGGTTGAGGCTGATGGCTGGGAGGCCGACGCATCCGTGGCAGCCGACGCTACAGCTACCAAGGCGGCCATGGGCAAGTTAGGAAGTGACGGTGCGGGATGACCACCGTCAAGGGCGACGCTACTGCTTTGGGAGCAGGCACTGCTTCCACTCGGGCAATAGCTGCGGCTGCTGTCGAAGACGCCGATGTTTGGGCCAGCTCCAACCCGGGCGGAAAATCCCAACCCTTGCGAGGACAACAGCTCAGAGTGCGGCATGGTGGAGGAATGCCTACCGGATGCCGCTCCAGATGCGGCGGCGGAGGATGCAGGCTGCACAGCCGTGGCGTCGTTTGGTATGCTTGCTGATACTGAGCTGCCGAGCGAATGCCTGCCCTTCGGCCGCAGTACGCCGCCATGCCGCCCGCCGGATCCGTATGAGCCAGGCACAGCCGTACGCACACCGACTGTCGCAGAAGCTCCAAAGGCAGCTGTTGGCGGCAGTGTGAAAGCGCCGCCGTCTGTCCGACTGGTCAACCCGCCAGCCTTGAAGGCGCCCTGGTCGGTCGGCGATTGTAACGATGGCGGCGGGCGCGTGCCCACTGGGTCAAGCCGCGGGCGCTTTGCAACGACGCCGTGAGCCGATGCCACATCTGTGCTCGCGGCGGCGTCACCAGCGTGCCTGCGCTTCTCGGGGTTCGCCGGGCTGCCTAAAGAGAACAGCGCTTCTGCAGCACCGAAGCTGCCGACAAGCGACTCGTGTTGAGAACCGCCTGGTACGCCAGAGCTCGCAGGAGCTGCCTCCGTCTCCTGCCCCGACTGTTCTCCCACTGCTCCCAAAAATCGACCACGTTTCGGCTGCTCGAGAACAAGCGCTATGCTGCGCGGGAGGGCGCTCGCCAAAGCCTGCAACGCCGACGCAGCCGAGGAGTCTGCCTTCAGATCGAGCGCAGACCCCGCCGCACTCTTTGGCCGTCGGCCGCGCTTTTTCGGGTGCTGAGGCTCCGCGGACTTGTCAGCTGCTTCGCTTATGGTCTTGTGCAGCACGCCGTAAGCAGCAGCAAGGCAAGGGTCTGCAGCGGCGAGCTTATCTTCCGCAGAGGCGCGTTCGATGACTTCGTGCACGAGTGCGCTTGCAGCAGACGCAGATGTCGTCGAGCCACGGCGATCCTTCCCGCGGAACCCTCCGGTCGCTTCTACGTCGTGAGGCATCGCGCTCGCGCCGCCGAGTGACGGGGGCTCCATCTGCTGGGTATCAGTACCCGCCACGACGAGGGATGGCGTATCGGCGACGTCTGTGTCTCTGCCCCTGACGCTTGTTGCCGGGCCCCCGGCCCCAGCGCACGGCGCAGCAGTGTCTCGCACCAGACCGTGCTGGATCTTCCGGACGGTGCGTCGCAGGGTGCTATACCAGTGGTTTTTGATCATATTGTCGCTGCGGCCGGGGAGGTGCTGCGCGATAAGCGCCCACTTGTTGCCGTACTTTGCGTGTGCCTCGAAGAGCAATGCCTCCTCCTGAGATGTCCATGGGTCGCGACAGACCTCTGGATTGAGATAGTTCAACCAGCGCGCCCTGCACTGCTTGCCAGTCCGAATAGGCCCCAGCTTGCTCTTGGCAAGGTCTTCTGCGATCCTCGACCAAGCGTGGGACGTGCCGGCGGCATCGCTCGTTACAAGGTTCGCCAGAAGCTCGTCCTCAGGTCCGCTCCATCCACTGCGGCTATTCTCCCCGTAGGCAACACTCGCTGTCGCGTGTGCCGAACCCGCGAGGCGAGACATCGGGGGGAGGCACGACCGAGGGTTTCACACCAACGTTTCACACGGCCCAGCCAGCCCAGCCCCGCGCTGAGTGCAACTCGGGGAAGGTTTGATTGCGCTTTGCGACAAAGCCGTTGCTCCCTCCCGACTCAATGCTCGTCAGTCTCGGTATCGATCGGAAGTGCGCTGCACGGGCAACAGCGATACGCGGCCAGTTGATTGTCAGCGAGAGCACCGACTGTGGCTTGTCGTTCCAAGACCAAAGGTGGCCATTGATGAACAATCAGCTTTCAGCACGACAGATAACAATTCGCTGCTCCGCGCAGAATCGAAGAATCGCGGGCGTCTGTCTGGCGCAGCGAAACAAATACAGTGTGTTTCGCCGCTCTCCGAGGCGGTAGGCCCCCTATGCCGCACTTGCAATGCTACGACTCGGCGAGGCGAGCCAACCGACGTGTTTCAGCCGCCAACATGGAAGGCGCACTCACCACTCACGTTCGAGACGCGCTTGCGGTGTTGGGACTTGGCGGTGCGAGCGTAACACCGACCCCGTTGCTCACCCAGCGGATCACGGACGCTCTTCGTGAGAAGTACCCACTCTACTCACGCAAAAAGGCGACGTCTCTTCGGCTCCAAATTGCTGCGATACTGCCGCGACTGGCTGCCCCCGCGTCAGAGGTGGCAACCGACGGCCCTGCCGACGGCCCATCGCCTGTTGCCAGCGCTACCGCGGACAGCATGCTAACGGACGATCGCAAAGAGGAAGTGCATCGCATTGGTGCAGAGGAGTGTTCGACGACGACGGGGATCGCGGTTCTGGAAGCGACAGCAAATTCAGGTGAAGGCGACGACGCTCCAGCTGGACCGCCGAAGGCTGCGCCCCGCAAGCGCAGGCGGCTCGAAGCTGGCGGCGGCGGCCTGGCTGGCGAGAGCGGGCTGTCGGGTGATTTTGCGAGCAAGCTTGTGCTGACTCCTGCGATCGTTCCTGCGGAGCGGCTGGCGAGCGTCGGCGGCTGCGGCCCGATCGCGAACGAGCTGTTGAGGCTGGTGCAGTACCCGCTCCAGCACCCTGAGATTTTTGCGCACCTTGGCATTGATCCCCCGCGAGGCGTGCTGCTGTATGGCCCGCCTGGTGTGGGCAAGACGCTGCTGGCGCGCGCGCTTGGAGGCGAGATCGGGTGCTACTTCCGTCAGATCGACGGTGCGGACGTGATTGCGGGCATCAGTGGAGAGAGCGAGGCGCGCCTGAGATTGCTGTTCGACGACGCCGTGGAGCATGCCCCCGCTATTATTTTCATTGACGAAATCGACAGCTTGGCTCCGCGACGGGATGGAAATAGCGGCGGTCGAGGCATGGACCGCCGAGTGCTGGCGACCTTGGCGACATGCATGGACACTTTGCCGTCCGTCCGCGCGGGTGGCAAGCCAGTGGTGGTGATCGCCGCCACCGATAAGCCGGAGAGCATCGATTCCAGCCTGCGGCGTGCCGGGCGGTTCGACCGGGAAATCTCCGTTCCAGTGCCGGACGAGACGGGTCGCCAAGAAATCTTGTCGCTCGTCACACACGGGATGTGTCTTGAGCCTGCTGCCCCTGCGGCCGCGGGCGCTGGGTCGGAGCCCACAGCTCGCGAGATGTGCCTGCGAGATCTTGCCCGAGCCACTCCCGGGTTCGTGGGTGCAGATCTCATCGCTGTCGCCAAGGAGGCTGCCCTGAGCGCCATCAACCGCTTCATCGGCGAGAACCCTCCATCAGCTGACTCCACTGCCGCCCACGAAAGCAAGGTCCCGTTCACATCTGAGCTGCTAGCCTTGGGTTGCTTTGTCTCCCGTGACGATTTGTTCGGGTCCTTGAAGAAGGTGCAACCGGCAGCGCTGCGGGAGGGCTTCGCAACCATCCCGAACGTTACGTGGGCGGACGTTGGCGCACTGCAATCCGTGCGCACTGAGCTCGACATGGCTATCTTGCAGCCGCTGCGGAACCCGGACCTTTTTCTACGCATGGGGCTGAAAGCGCCTGCAGGCTTACTCCTCTACGGCCCCCCTGGCTGCGGGAAGACCTTGCTTGCAAAGGCCATCGCCAACGAGACTCACGCCAATTTCATCAGCGTCAAGGGGCCGGAGCTGTTGGACAAGTACGTCGGCGAAAGCGAACGCGCAGTCAGGCAGCTGTTTACCCGCGCCCGGGCGTCAGCGCCCTGCATCGTTTTCTTCGACGAACTGGATGCGCTGGCTCCGCGGCGCGGCGGCGGTTCGGAGGGCTCGGGCGTGTCGGAGCGGGTCGTTAATCAGCTGCTGACGGAGCTGGATGGCCTGGATGTCCGCCGCGACGTCTTCGTGCTTGCGGCCACGAACAGACCGGACATCATTGACCCTGCGATGCTGCGCCCGGGGCGCCTGGAGAAGCTCTTGTACGTGCCGCTGCCTTCTGCCGGAGATCGCGCGGACATCCTGTGCACACACGCCCGGAGCACACCTTTGGATGCCAGCGTGGAGCTGAAGACTCTGGCGCACGACCCGCGTTGCGCCGGGTTTAGTGGTGCCGATTTGGCCAGCTTGGTGCGGGAAGCTGCCACTGCCTCTCTGCGTCGCTTTCTGGCACAACCTGCGGGCGTCGAGGTACCGGCTGTCAAGATGGAGCATTTCGAAGAGGCATTTGGGAAAGTGTTCCCTTCTGTTTCTCCGGCAGACGAGCGAAAATACATGGCGCTGCAATCTTCATTGCGCAAATCCAGGGGGCATCTGAAGGGCGAGGATGCGGGAGCAGCAACGGCAGCACCACTGCCCGTCAGTGGTGGCTCTTCTTGAACTTTCGAGTTTGGGCTCGGCTGACTTGGAAGCTGTAGGCGTCATCGGTCGGTAGTTGAGTTGCTCTTCCCCGGGATTGTGAATGGAAAAGCGCCGTGGAGCGACATTCGAGGACAGGGCCGCTGACAATGCAATGACAATGCAAGGTATCCATCCACAGGAGGCCCGCGGGAGCCGATGGCACTAAAAATCCACAGACAGCGACGCATGAGCTTCAAACAGGGTGACCAAAGGGGTCACGGGTGCCGTGATCGAGAGCATGTCTGCGATCTGGAAATGCCAATGTGTGTGTGCCGGAAGCTGCCAGCGGGCTTTGGCTCGCTCGCGAACTGCACAAATCGTGGATTTACAGCCACGCCCCGCTGATCTTGCACACGTCGGGCACGTGGTAGCTGGATGCTGATTGTGCGACAGCGTCGTTCAGCTCAGCAAAACCTTGCGGAGGCGTCAGCCGTGATAGCAGTTGGATTGAACCGACGCGAAGAATCGGCCGGGCGAGGAGGCGGCCCCCGTGGGGAAACGTGCATCCACTCGTCCTGGTGTGATTGTAGGGATGCGGTTGCAGTAGCCCAACAATAGTTTTGGAGAATGAAAACTTTGCGCGCGGCATCCACAGACGGCAAAAAAGTGAACTGTGCACAAAATGGAAAAAGGAGAAAAATTAACGGCGCGATTGAGAGCATGGATCTATTATTTCTGCGACCGCCGCGGTGTGGCGCACACGGCAGCACACTGCGCGCATTTAGGAACGCAGCTGATGTAAGGACTTGTGCTGCCCTTCGTGAAGAAAAGTTCCGAAATTTTTCGTTGTTTCACCTTTGAACGCGCACGATGAACCCCTCTTACATGTTTCGGCTACCCTTTTTACCGAAATCAGCCTGAAGACTGCAAATCGAGTTCCTACGTTGAGGTTCCCATTCGCGAAAACTGTCGGAAAACTGTCGTCGGCCCCCACCCTATCCGTAACTCTCCTTCCGTGTGAGATCCAACAAAACTTTTGCGTGCTTATCAATGTTTCGCAAAGCGTGCGGCCATGGCGTCCTTCTCTCGTACCAAATGCTCCCAACAGGTGGAACACGACGGCAAAAATAAAGCTCGCGGATTTTGAGAAGCAGCGGATGTCGACGGCGCTGCGCTTTTGCTGGAGACAAGGGAGCCTGTCACTTCAACCTGAAGCGTCGTCTGCGGCGTGCGGAGAGACGGTGAACTTCACAATCAGTTAGTGAGTGAAAATCCGACATGCACGATCAATCGACGCGAAAATACTGTCATGACCTCGATTTCGGGTCTCCGGTATCATCGGCAGTTGCACGCCTTGAGTTGTGGTATGGTGATGTTTCGTCGTTTCGTGTGCTTGATTCCCACAAGTGACACCGATCTCGTTTGAATGCCGCGAGACATTTCGAAAAAATGCATGTCACCACAACAAAATTCACACAGCACACAGCATGTCCCACTTCTCGTCACAGGAGCGGTCGCTCTTGGCGCACTACAATTGAAAGAAAACTGGGCCAGATTCACATTAAAAATCCGCATCAGCAGTGTGCACAAGGCCTCGCGACCGCATGTTTTCGCGCGTATCGATTGAGTTCCGTCCTCGAGACAGTCCCTTCAAACACAAAACCAAAAACGCCACACCGATGACCGCTTGACACCCATCCGCGGATCTCTCGCCATGATCCCAGATCGCGACGTGCCACGGCGACACCGAATTGAGACATGAGCTTGCGTCAACTAACTCATGTTCGAAGTATTGCGGTTAGCTCATCGTCAAGTGTATCCAGCGAACTTGTGCTGGACGCTGCAAACCAGCAGCCGACGATCGACCGACTGTGAGCCGCCTCGACCGAGTACGACTCGTGAATCCGGTCTGTCTCTCATTTGGTTCGGAGAGGCCCGTCGACCTCCGGACACTCCATATTATGTTGCATCCCGCGCGCGGATCTGACCCCGTGAGTTGGTCGATCCCGCGGAGTGCTACTGTATTTCCGCGGAGGAGGCCGCGTACGATCGCGGAAGTCCAATCGCGTTCTTTCGCGAGCCTCGCAATTGAAAGCGGTTGCGGCGCGCAACAGGGTGACACAAGCGACCAGCTCAACGAAAACTGCGCTCGCCAGAAGCTTTCCGTCGGGGTTCCCACTTCCGCCACCGTGCGTTCACAACTACAGAAACATACAAGTCGCTAGTGCACCGAGCCGTCCCAGCCCCAGCCAAAGCCGCCGCTCGATCCTCCCCCGAACCCGCGGTCGTTTGGCCCGCCGCCTCCCTCGTCGTCGTCATCCGATCCATCAAACGCCATTTTGTCGACAGCCCCAACCATCAGCGCTGCACGGGCCTGCAGCAAGCTGCGTTTCAGGCTCTCATTCTCCGCTTGCAGCCGGCTCACGTGTTCCTGCAATCCCGTGATGGATGTGCTCGCGGACGCGATCTGTTCTTGGAGCCGCTGGCGCATCCCAGAAAGCGTGACAACGCCTTTTTTCAAGATGCGGCTTTCGTTGTGCAACCGTGCGATTTCGGTGTCACGGTCGCCACATCCTTGCTGGACCTCCACGAGCTTTCGCAGCAGAGCCTGAAATGGCAAGGACGCCGCGGATTCGAGGGTGAGAACAGAACCTTCGGGCCTGCTGCAAGCCTCGGGCGAGCCCGCAAGTGGCTCCAGTTCTGAGGCGGGTGCTGGCATGGCTCCGAGCGCAGACTCTGACTCCACCGCTACGCCAGCCAACCCAGCGGCAGCGCACGCAGCAGCCTCTGCCTCCTCCTCCTCCCAATGCCTGCAAGATGTCGCGACGTGAGAGCGCGGAAAGTGGACGTGATGGCAGTCCGTGGTGCACGTTGTCACCACCGCCGCGCAAGAGCACACAACGCACATCAAACGGGGGCGCTTTGGCTGTAAGGCGACGCAAGCGCCATCACGGACGTCGCCTTGCGGGCCCCGAGTAAGTGATGCTGGCTCGTCTCGCAAATTTTCATCCGGCGACGATTCTGACACGGTGGCCGCGAACTTGCGTTTCCGGAACGCGACAGGCGCCGGGCAGACCGCATCTAAACTGCCCCCCGGCCGAGAAAACCCAGCTGGCAGTTCTGGAAAGCCTTCTGCGCGACATCTGGCGGCGTTGACTCGTGCGAAAAAACTCGCTGGGGACAAGGCTTGGAGTGCCATGGTTGCGCGCAATTTTGGGAACCGATGGGTTTGCAGAATTTATCGGAGAAGGCAAGATGAGCAGCGGGTTGCGTCACGCCACGCCAGAGATGCCCGTCCTCGCATGTGAACCTGGTGTTTTGTGTGTTTTTGATTCTGCAGAACGCACTGTCTGTCAAACTGGTTCATGTGAATGAACGCACAAAATAAATGTGTGGAGACTGTGGCCGGTTGATCGAATTTCAGCCGCTGAAGGGACGTGCTGTTCTTGCGCTGGATTTTGTCAGGCACCGGCTCTCCAATTCCTTGGAAGCCTTTAAGCTTTGCCTTGCAATGGGCGGCAAACGCAAAACGAAGAAGGCTGAACCGAAGAAGAAAAAATCGGTTGTGCCAAAGAGCTTCAAATGCCCGTTCTGCAACCACGAAGGCTCTTGCGAGGTTAAACTGTCTCGGGAGGCGGAGACGGGAGCCATATCGTGCCGGGTCTGCGGGGAGAACTTTCAGTGCCGAATCTCGTATTTGTCAGATCCCGTCGACGTATTTTGCGACTGGATTGATGAGCTGGAACGAGTGCGCACAGGCGATGCCGGCGCAGCAGCTGGAGCCGGGCTGAGGAGCACTGACAGCGGACGGCCTGTCGGCGGAGCAGGAGCTGCTGCGCCTTCGTCTGCTGCAGCTGAGGCTGACTTTCTTGCTGCTGAGGACGATGACAGTTGAGCCACAGCCGAGGCTGTCTGTCTTGCAACTGAAAACCACGACAGGTGTGCCCTTCGATATCAGGTTTTCTACACAACCACTCGTCAGTGCTGAGGCTGACTTTCTTGCTGCTAGCTGATCCATCAGTGCTCGTCCTGCGGCCGGCTGCCGACCTCGGCGAACTCGCATCCTGCTTTCGCGATCTGCCGTGAGCGGCCGCCTCTCGTGAGATTCCGCTGGCTATGATGCGGCGCGTCGGTTCGCTGGGCATTGGCGTTGCTCAGGGATGCTTGTTTCGGCGGTGCTTAGCGAGGCACGCGCAGATGCGTGCAGCGTCGCGGCAGGATGCGGCGACACATGCATCCAGCTTGAAGCAGCTGGAGGATGTTGCGGCTGCTGATGATGTGGCGTCGGAACTCGACCACCTTCCAGGATCGTGCTCCTGCTCGCCCGCTGACGCTACCTTCGTTCCATCTGGCGTGATCGCCGGTGGCGGTGCCGCACATGTCGTGTAACTCGTGTGTAACGCAGCGAGCTGCGCACTAGCACCACGTGTTCGTGTCACTTTTCCGCAGAGCGAAACGCAAAACGGTGTGCACGCGTGACCGCACTCCACTGAGGGACCTTGCTGCAAGCATCATGGTGCACGCCGCGAAAGTTGGTTCCGCCGCTGCACGTATGACTGTGGATCTGCCACTTCCGCCCTTGTTGTTTCGCCGCATGCATGTCGCATATGGACGGCGTGCGACAACATGCCGGCGAGGACGCCGGAGCAATCCAGCTCAGTGCGCTCCGTCGGACCCCTTGCTCATCCCTGCGGCATACATCGTGCCCACTCTGCTCGCTCCGTGCCCAGTCCGCCCAAGATGCCAGGTGGGTGAAGAGCTGCGATGCCAGCGGCTGTCACTGTTTCGAGTGTCAGGGCCTACTCGGCACCCCTCACTGACAGCGTCGGCCGTTAGGGTGCTGGGACCGCTCGGCATCCATCGGTGTATTCGATGCTGACGCGTATCGCCAACCTGAACGGTGCCCCAGTGCGCTATGGTGGGCGCGTTGTTGCTCCGAGCGAGGCCGAGCAATTTGCCTGCGAAGTTCTACAGTTCTTCTCAGCCGAAATCAACAACATGCGCTTCAACGCTCAATTCGCTCGTCCATTTTTTCATCCCAGTTATATTATATGTGGTTGCTGTGAGCTTGATAGTGATGATTGTTCCTGTACCTTTCGTGTTTGGGGGCCAGCTCTGCATATCTCAGCAGCGCAGTACCACCATCATTACCTCCCGAAACGGCGCCGTTCGAACAGCGTGGCTCGACCAGCGACTTATCTCCCAATCGCCTGCCGTACGCGTGGGGAAGTTCGCCGCTTTCATTCACGGACAAAAAACAAATCCCCCGCGTTCACCGTTGCTCCCTGCAGCCCCAAACTTGAATTCTCGTCGGCATATCGAGGGCATATTGTCGGACTCATGGTGCTATGGGATCGCGATAGTGGCGTGTACTTTCAACGAGGTGGCAGGGTGTCGCCGCGTATGGCGCATCCACAACGGCCTGAGCCCCTGCCCAGCCTGCCCTATGTTGTGGGCAGGCATGGAGGACTCGGAGTAAAGGCGGTGGTGATGGGCACAATAGAAGCTGAGAAAACAATAGCAGCAGCGCATGCAACGGTCAAAGAACGGCGCATGACCGGCGAGTGATTCAAAGGGTGGCATGCAGCAAGCGAGAACTTCTTGAAGTTGGCCTTTTGAAGGGAGTCCCGTTGTGCGTTCGTCTGCAACGCCGAGAACAGGAGTCGCGGCAGATTCTGCTTGCGCGCCCCATGCAGCCGCCGTCTCAACCCGCCCTACACCGCGCTGCAGCTGCAGCCCAGCAGTTGTGGCCGAGAGGCGTCGGCCGAGCTGCTGTCACACAGTCAAGCATGTGTGGTGTCTTTGCGACCTGTGTTTCCAACGGAGGGGCAGGGTGTGATATCGTGACGTGCACTACAACTCTTTTTTTTGCCTGTCTCGTGTCGCCTCTGAGTTCGAAATCGCACGTGCCCTGCACCCAGAGTCGTAGAACTGTCTGATCTTCGCGTCGATTGCCATCAAGCACGACACCAATTGACAGTTCGTTGCAGTGGAAACACAGCAGCTCAAACGCCAGCACACGAGATACATCGCGGGGAACGAGGGATCAGTGACTTCAATACCAACTGCGACGCGATCAGCAAGCCCGGTGCAGGCGCCCAGGACAATTGCAGCCGCCTTGTGACGCCCCTATGTCGTGACTTGCACATCCGGCTTGAAAATATTGAAGCCGTCTGCTGCGGTGGTCAGCACCACACCGGGCATCTGCCGGTGGAAGTGGGCCTCCTTCACCTCCTCCTGGCCGCCGTGAATGAAGAGCAGCTGCGGGGGAATGTCCGCCAGGCGGGGGTCGCGCGTGGAGGGCACTCCTGCAGGCTTGCCCGCCCCCGCTGCTGCGCCCTTGCCAGCTGCTCCCAGCATCGCCATCTCCGCCTCCTCGTCCGCCTCCAGCGACATGTCCCACATGGTGACCTGGTTGTCCTCGCTGCTGACCACAAACACGTTCTCGTCGTCGTACGCCCACTCCAGACTTGTGATGGCCCCCTTGTGCCACCGAAAGTTGGCGAGTGGCAGCGGGGCTTCCGCGGCGCCAGCGGAGGAGCCGCCGCCAGGCGCGAACCGGCGCAGATCCCAGATTTTGAAGCTGCCATCGTCGGCGCCCGAGAGCAGAAGGAAAGAAACCAACGGGCTCCAGCTGATGACATTCACATCTGTGTCGTGCGCAGTCGTGTGGAGCATCGAGTGGCCGCTCTTGGCGCGAGTGTCCCAGATGCGTACCGTCTTGTCCACGCCGCAGCTGGCGAACACAGTCCCCTCGTTGGGGCTCCACTGGATGTCCTCCACGCTGTCCTCGTGCGAGGTGAAGGCACGGTCCGTGTTCACTTGCCACACGGCACCAAGCTCAGCCGCCGATGCTCCCGCGCCGCCCGCTGAAGTCGTGAGTGCAGACGCTGCAAACGTGAGTCAATCGCGAGTAGACAAGAGGTCAGAAGGTGTACGCGATCCTCGAAATTGCAGCGTCACGCAACTCAAGACGCAACTACACGACAACAGTGTAGTGGGCGCCACCCGGTCACGCACCTGCGGCAGCTTGGTCCACCTCCCAGACAAAAATCCGCCCCTTGCAATCTCCGGTGGCAAGACGGCCAGCCGCGGCCCCACTCCACGCGAGAGCGAATCCTTCAGACTTGTGGCCAGAGAACGTCTTCACAGGGCCGTAGCCCCTGGGGATCGGGGGAGCCGCGCCCTTGCCCTCATGAGCGTCCAGCAGCCGCAGCTGGGGCCGCACATCGAACAGATTCACTTTGCCGGTCTCACTCCAGGCGGCAACGATATGCGGCTCCTGCGGCATGACCCGCACGCGGTTCACAGCCCCGGGGTGTGAGATGCGCTCCACCTCCAGCTCCGCATCGTCGTCCTCGTCGTCGTCATCGCTCACGTCGCTGTCAGAATCGCGGCCATCGTGCTGTGTCCGGTGGAGTGAGCTGAATCGCATCACCATCAGTTTGTTGCTGCCGTGGCTGTCCGCCTGTGTGCCCGCCACGACGGTGCAGCTGAGCGGAAATTTAGTGCGGCCCATGCCGAGCTTATCGGGCACGACATCAAAGGAGAGGCAGGGCCAGTCCACGTTCATCTTGTGGTACATGACGTACGCCTCGGGGTCGCACTCCAGCACTTCGCCCTCGGCGAGGGAGTCGATGCCGGGCCGCCAGACATCCTTCACCTTCCGGGCAGCTCCGCCGTCATCAGCGTCGTCCTCTTCTTCGTCCTCATCCATTTCCGCCGGCCGACTCTTCACCCGCACCGGCGCCGCCGCCGCACCACGAGAGGTATCGCCGTCTGCACCCGCTGCTGCCCCACCATCCTCGCCGTCGCCGCTCCCCTCCTCGTCGTCTTCGTCTTCATCTTCACCATAGCTGCTCTCATCCTCGTCCTCGGCGTATTCATCCCCGAACGGATCCTCGAAAACGAGGCCATCATCCGCTGCATCCCCTGCACCGGCGCCGGCTCCGGCCGGGCGGTCTTCGGCGTCGTCGTCAGCTCCAGCGCGTCGCTTTCGTTGCTCGACCACAGCCGGCTTGTCTCGCGGTAGCACCCGCTTGAGGCTGTTGTCGGCCATTTCGTGGTTCTCTGAGCCGGCCCGCGAGAAGAAGGGCCAAGCGACTGAAGGTGTGCAAAAATGAGCTGCAAACCTCACGGCTGGTATGCAACATATTGCTTGGTTTGATTAGGGTATCGTTCATGGTCGTCGAGTGTGTAAACCGTCGATCACCTCCCACCGTCTGCCGTCACAAAGTGCAGGTGAGAAAACTCGCACGCCCAGAGACCGCACGTGC